>JABLTL010066160.1_pt1 | contig 12909 bp, 7 predicted proteins | sample 7160151 | NCBI WGS metagenome assembly JABLTL01 (sample SAMN14651223, study PRJNA627086) | human gut metagenome | isolation source: feces | host: Homo sapiens
CTTTTGCACAATATTACGACATACAAGGAGTGTGAGAAAGATCATGGCCGAGGAAATCAAGACCCCCGAAACGGAGGAGTCCGGCAAAAACTTCATTATCAATTTCATCGACGAGGACATCGCAGAGGGTGGTCAGTTTCAGGGAATGACCGTCCACACCCGTTTCCCGCCGGAGCCTAACGGCTATCTGCATATCGGCCACTGCAAGGCGCTGACCATCGACTTCGGCACCGCCGAGCGGTATAACGGCCTGTGCAACCTGCGTATGGACGACACGAACCCCACCAAGGAGGACGAGGAATTCGTGGAGGCCATCAAGCAGGACATCCACTGGCTGGGCTTTGACTGGGGCGACCGCTTCTTTTACGGCAGCGACTACTTTGAGGAGGACTACCGCCAGGCGGTGCTGCTGATCAAAAAGGGGCTGGCCTATGTGTGCCAGCTGACACCGGAGGAGTTCAAGGCCAACCGCGGCGACATCGGCATCCCCGCCGTATCGCCCTATCGGGATCGGCCCATCGAGGAGAGCCTGGACCTGTTCGCCCGTATGCGGGCCGGGGAGTTCCCCAACGGCGCCATGACGCTGCGGGCCAAGATCGACCTGGCCAGCGGTAACTTCAATATGCGTGACCCGGTCATCTACCGTATCAACCACATGAGCCACCACCGGCAAGGAAACAAGTGGTGCATCTATCCCATGTATGACTTCGCGCACCCCATTCAGGATGCGCTGGAGGGCATCACCCACAGCCTGTGCTCGCTGGAGTTCGAGGCGCACCGGCCCCTGTACAACTGGGTCATCGAGCACTGTGAGCTGCCTGCCCATCCCCGGCAGATCGAGTTTGCCCGGCTGGGCATCGACCACACGGTCATGTCCAAGCGGAAGCTCCGCAAGCTGGTGGAGGAGAACTATGTCTCCGGCTGGGACGATCCCCGGATGCCCACGCTGTGTGGCCTGCGCCGCCGGGGCTATACCGCCGCCGCCATCCGCAGCTTCTGCGAGCGCATCGGCGTGGCCAAGTCCCCCAACACCATTGAGTACGGCTTCCTGGAGCACTGCCTGCGGGAGGACCTGAACGCCCACGCGGAGCGAACCATGGCGGTGCTGCACCCGGTGAAGCTGACGGTGACCAACTATCCCGAGGGCAAGAGCGAGGTATTCACGGTGGAGAACAACCCCACCGACCCGGCGCAGGGCACCCATGAGATCACCTTCTCGCGCCATCTGTGGATCGAGGCGGAGGACTTTATGGAGGTCCCGGTGCCCAAGTACAAGCGACTGACCCCCAACGGTCCGGAGTGCCGCCTGAAGGGCGCGTATCTGGTGCAGTGTACCGGCTGTGTGAAGGACGCGGACGGCAACGTCACCGAGGTGCTGTGCACCTATGATCCGGAGTCCAGCGGCGGTGATCCCGCCGACGGCCGCAAGGTCAAGGGTGCCACGCTCCACTGGGTGGACGCGGAGAACTGCATGGACGCGGAGGTCCGGCTGTACGACAATCTGTTTTCCGACGAGCAGCCCGACGGCCCGGACAAGGACTTCCTGGATTGCCTGAACCCGGAGAGCCTTACGGTGCTCACCGGCTGCAAGGTGGAGCCGGAGATGCGGAAGGTGGCGGAGGCGTTCGACAAGCAGGCCGACCGCACCGGCGTCAACGCGCCCACGTTCCAGTTCATGCGTGTGGGCTATTTCTGCCTGGACAACCGTGACAGCTCCGCGGAGCATATGGTGTTCAACCGCAGTGTGTCGCTGAAGGACAGCTTTAAGAAGTGAGAAAAAGCACCCCTCCGGGGGTGCTTTTTTCACGCCGACGGGACGAAAAAGGCAGCACCTCCCGGCGCTGCTTTTTTATGTGTGGTTCAGGCGCCGGACCTCGAAGTCTGTCTCGGCCAGGGTGCTGTCGACAGTGCCCACTTGAAGGGTCACGGTAAAGATGCCCGAAGCACTGTCGTAGCGCAGACTGACATCGCGGACCCGAAGACCCCGGGGATAGGCGGCGCTGCTGAGCAGCTTGGTGCTGCCCAGGGTGAGCTGGCCGTCGGCATCCACCTGAAAGGCGGCGCCCTCGCCCTCCACGCTGCCCAGGTCCTGAATGAAGATGTGGTCCAGACTGCCGTCCGCGCCGGGGGTCACGGTGCCGCAGAAGCGCAGCTTGTCGCTGATAACGCTGGTAAGGGTGGAGCACAGCTCCTGGGCCTCGGACAGCTGCATGGAGCTGTTGTAGGTGCGGCCGGCGAAGCGGACGCCCACGGTCAGCAGGGCGCTGACGAGCAGGACGATGAGAACGGCGCACAGCAGCTCCGTCAGGGTGAAGCCGCGGCGGTCACGAAGCTTGTTCATGGCGTGACCTCCTCGTAATAGAGGCAGCCGTTGTCCTCATAGACCTGCACGGTGGTGCGGCCGCTGCGGGTGCCGCCGCCGGAGGCGGTCAGGGCAGCGGTGCCGTTCGACACCGCGCTGCTGTAGTGGAAGGAGATGTCGGCGGAACGGACCTTAGCGTTGATCTTGGCGGCGGAGACGGCGGCGGTGGTCAGAAACACGAAGGTCAATACGATGATCAGGATGGAGACCAGCGTCTCTACCAGTGTTTCACCGCGGGTGCTGTTCAGCTTTTTGATACGACCGCCTCCTTTTCGATGGTGGCGTTGTCCGGCGACCAGGAGATCGTTGTTGTGGTCGTGGTGACATCGCGGACCCAGAGACCGCCGCCGCTGACGGTGCTGACAGCGGGATCGGCCTTGTTTTCGCGGAGCGTCAGCACCAGGCGGCAGTCACTGTCGCCGCCGTCGGCCAGGTGCAGGACGATGGTGATGTCGTAATTGGGCGCCATGGTAAAGACGGCGGAGACATCATCCAGCCCGTCCACGGATAGGGTGATGGTGTCGGTAAAGCTTTTGCCGCTGTCCCTGTCCACGGCGGCCTTGCCGGCCTTGAGCCATGCGGCCGTAAACCCGGTGGGTGAGGTCGTTTCGCGGCTCGTTTCGGTGGAGGTGTCATTGGTATAGGTGGTCTTCACCGTCTCCTGGACAAAGGAGGCGTTCAGGATATCATCACGCAGCAGACGGGCCGCGGAGCTGACCGTCAGATACGCCTGCCGGGCAGCCCGGTCATTCTCCAGACGGCGGGCCGAGGAGGTGGCGGCGGTGAGGATCACCGCACTGACCATACTGGCCGCCAGCAGCAGAAGGAGGGCCATCATCAGCGTGGCGCCCTGTTGGTTTTTCAGTTTGTGCACGGGAGGGCCTCCTTTCTGCGGTGGGTCATGACTCGGCGTCCGGTGACGGCTCGGGCGTGGGATCGGTGCCGGAGCTGCTGCTGTCCGGGGCGGATGGATCATCGGAGGGCGTGTCCTCCGGGTCCTTGCTGCCGGAAGCGGGGATATCGGCGTCCGGGACGGTGGGGGCACCGCCGCTGTCCGTCGTTTTGGGCACGGCGGTGAAGGCCGTGTCGGCATACAGCGGCTGGGTGATGTCCGGCGTCCAGCTGATACCGGCCTCGGGGATGTTGTGGTCCGCCAGCAGCTGTCTGAGGGCCTCCACCGAGGGGGCGGAGCCGTAGGGGACAGACAGGGGGAGCGCCTGCCCATCCACCCAGAGGGTGGCGGTCACCCGGGTGTCCTCCTCCGTCAGGGTGTAGGGAATGGACAGGGTGAAGGCGTGGTTTTCGGCGTCCGTCAATGTGACGGTGAGGGTGATCTGGCCTTGGCTGCGCCCCTTGACCGTCAGGGGACGGTAGGTGAAGGCGCTGGTGGTGTCCTTTGCCGGTGTGCCCACGGTGACGCGGAAGTCGTCGTTCTCGGCGCGGAACACGTCGGGATGGAGGACGGAGGTGTCCTCGTCGTTGGAGACGGGCATGGGCCGGAGGACGTACTCCGTGGCGTCGGCGCCGCCTTTGACGGTGACGCCGGAGACGGAGAGACCGTCAAAGGTGGCGGCGCTGCCCCGGCTGTACAGGTACAGCTTGGCACCGGCGTAGGCGGGGCGGTCGGTGTACGGCGCGCCGGAGGGCACGTCGTCCGTGAAGGCCGTGCCGTCCCGATCCATGACGCCCTGCCAGTAGACTGAGGGTTCGCCGGAGGTGTTGGCGATGCCCAGCACGCCCTGCATACGGACGGGGATAATGAGGGGCAGCTGGCTGGTGAAGGTCTCGCCGCCGGCGGTGTAAGTGGCGGTGACCAGGGTGCGGTCCTCGCCCTCACCAGCGGCGGTGAGGGTGACAGAGGCCGTACGGTCGGCCTTGGTAACGGGAACAGAGGCCGTGAGGACACTGTTGCCGTACTGGGGCGTGACTGTCCATTTGACATCCAGTGCGCTGTCGCGGCTGTCGCGGGCGGTGAGCGTTAAATTACAGGGGTCACCGACGAAGAAGTCATCGCCGGGCAGGCCGTCCACGGAGATGTCCAGCGTGGAGGTGACGCTCACCAGCAGTCGGGCGGTATAGCCACCCAGCGTGGCGAAGACCTCGGTAGAGCCGACCGACAGGCCGGTGAGGGTCACGGCGTAGCTGTGCCGGACGTCCGCCGGGGGCGTCTGTGCCTGCGGTACGGAGACCGCCACGATGCCCTCGCGGGAGCAGGTGATGACGGGGACGGCGTCAGCGTCGGTGTCCTGGGTGAAGTGCAGCAACAGCGTGGCGCTGGGGGTGGTGATACGGTCCAGCGAAAGGATGCCGCTGCTCCAGTACAGGCCGCGGGAGGGCCATTCGCCGTAGTGCAGGCAGGCGGTGCCCTGGGTCAATACGGTGGGGAAGGGGTAGTCCTGTCCGAGGAGGGCTGCCGCGCTGCCGGGGAAGCTGTATTTGCCGTGGGCCGACTGGCCGTTTTCCTCCGTGGTGACCCAGTGGAAGCTGCCGTCGTCGCTGCCGCCGTTCAGCAGCGCGGTGAAGCGCTTTCCGTCGATGTCCGCACGGCCGGACATCTGCTCGTAGCTCAAGGCCCTCAGACCGTTGATGTTGTAGGGGCTGCTGCCGGTGTTCCAGGTGTACTTGGACAGATAGCTCAGATTGCCACGGAGCATATCCATCCGCGCGGCATCGGTGTTCAGCAGGGTGGCCAGGGAGTAGTAGGTGTACTGTCCATTGGACTGGGTAGACTTGCCGTAGAAGGTGGGGAGGCTGTTGAAGGAGATCGCGGCGCTGCTGTCCAGGTAGTAGCAGTTGTTGATGGTCAGCCGGGCGGTGCCGCCGTTCACGCCGGCGCGGTCGGCGATGCTGCCGATGAGGGAGATGCCGGTGATGGTGCCCTCCATGGCAGGGAAGGTCACGTAGGTGTAGCAGTTGTTGTAGGTGGGTTGGCCGTCCTTGCTGCCGGAGAAGTTGGAGAAGGTGGCGGAGAAGCCGCTGCCGCCGATGCCGCCGATGTACACGTAGGTGTCCGGGCCGGTCTCCGCGCCGCCCTGGGTCATCTTGACGGCCTTAGGCGTCGACTCATAGCGATCCACGAAGGCGGTGTTGGTGCTGTCGCCGGTGAGGATGCGCTCGTTCAGCAGATCGTTGGCGACGGTGATGCTGCCGCCGGTGTAGCAGTCCGACACATCATAGCGGACGCCGCCCACCAGGCCGCCCACGCGGACATAGTTGCCCCACTGGGCCTTGTTCATGGCGCCTTCACTGGCGTAGCGGTGGGTACAGTTGATATTCAGCTTGACCACGGCGGAGCACCTGTTCAGATTGGCGCTGGATACGCCCACCAGCCCGCCGATGGCGGCTTCGCCCAAGAACTGCCGGTTTTTGCTGTTGTCGGTCACGGTGTAGCCGGCGATAGCGCAGTTGCTGATGGTGCTGACCTTCGTCTTGTCCTTCAGGTTTTCATCATAGTCGTAGGCAATGCCTACCAGACCGCCCAGGGCGTAGGAGGTGGCGTAATTCTCCGGCCCGGTGGCACCGGAGGCGGGGGTGGCGTCGGTCTTGCGCTGGATAACGGCGTCGTTGTCGCTGTAGAGCACGATGTTTTTGATCTCCGCGCCGGCGGTGGTACCGAACAGACCCACGTTGTAGCAATGGGAGGTGATGTTCACATTCTTGATGTAGTAGTTGCCGCCGTCGTAGATACCGCCGAACCAGTTGTACAGCGTCAGATCATAGGTTTCATTGCCCCTGTCGTTCAACTGACCGTTGTTCACCGCACCGGCAATGGGGTGGAAGTCGTAGTTTGCGGCCGCGCCGTCGGCGGCGGTGCCGTGTCCTGCACCGTTGAGGTCGTGGGTCTGCTGCCAGGTGAGGATAGGACGGGGGCCGCCGGTGCTGTCGCCGGCCAGCGCCATCGCCTTTGTCTGCAGCGCATTGCCGCGGCGGTTGGTGTATTGCAGATAGGGATAATACTTGTAGTCACTATTACTGCCTGTGACATCGCGCGTCGTGCTTCCCTGACCGTTGATGTAGCTCCAGTTGATGTATTGCAGCTGCTCTATGGAGCGTACCTGGTAGGGCTTGGAGGCCGTTCCCGGCGCATTGTTGGAGGACAGGGCGAAGGCATCGGCAAAGAAGGGACTGACGGTGTAGGTCAGCGCGGCGTCCTCGTGGGTCAGCGTCCAGGCATCGTTGGCCTGGGTGCCGCTGGTCAGGTGCAGACCGTTATCGGAGGTCTTGTAGGTGACGAAATTGAATTCCGGCATCTGCCGGTGCAGGTCATCGGCCGCCGCGGTATAGCGAGTGCCGGTCACGGTGATGCCGGTGGAGAGCACAGGCTCGGTGGTGCTGCCGGCGGACCAATAGTAACCGTAGCCGTAAGCGGTAACGGTGCCGCCGTCGTCATGGGAGACACAGAGACTGCTGTTGGCCTTGTATTCGCCGTCCTCGACACCGATCGAGGAGAAATAGTAGCCGCTGCCGGTGGGCTTGGACTCATATTCCCAGTACAGCAGGCCCAGAACGCCCATATCGGCAGGGGTCACCCAGTCGCCGTAATGGACGCGGCTGCCGTCGTGACCGGCGACGATGCCGGGATAGGGGTAGGCCTTGCCGGCGGAGTCCAGGGTCTTATCGTGCTGGAAGGTATTGGCGGCGGAGACGGCGCCGAAGCCGCCCAGCCGGGTGACCATGCCGCGCAGGGCCGGCTCGTTCACCGGAGCTGCGCCGGATCTGTCCGTGTACTGGTATAGGTGAACGCTGTCTACAAAGCGGTATGTGCCGCCGTTGAGGTAGCAGCAGCCGGATACGCCGCCGGCAGTGGGGGCAAAGCCGTGAATATCCGCATTGGGTGAAGTCATGGCTGTGGCGCAGTAGCTGGCGCGGAGGGAGCCGGTGTTGCTGCCGGCAAAGCCGCCCAGCGTCACGCCGCCGCCGTTGATCGTGCCGATCTCAATGTCGGCCATGGCGTAGCACTGCTGGACGACGCCGCTGTTGCCGCCAGCGAAGCCGCCGGCGCAGAGCGTGGCGTACAGGCTATTGGCGAAAAGGCGCGGTGCGCTGACGCCGGAGGCGCGGACTGTACCGCTGTTGCGTCCCACCAGGCCGCCCAGATACAGGATACTGCCGTGACGGGCGTCGCCGTTCACGGAGAAGCCCGCGGCGGCGCAGTTGTAGACCGTGCCCTCGTTGCAGCCGATCAAGGCGCCGATGCAGGCGGTTTGCAGAGAGAGCTGACCTTCCAGAGAAACGGTACGATCCTTATTGGCGGTGAGCAATATGATATTGCGCAGGGTGCCCCGGTTCAGACCGAACATACCGACATAGCTGGTGCCGTCGGTGTTGACCGTGCCGGTAAAGGAGGGCGCTGCGATGGTATAGCCGCCGCCGTCGTAGGTGTGGATGAAAGGCTTGCCGTCCGCGGCACCGATAGGCGGCTGCGTGTGCACCGTGAGACGGGCGTAGCTGTTGTAGTCGATGGGGCGCTCCTGCTGGAAGACGGCTGTCTTGTCCAGCAGGGTACGGTAGGTATCGTAATACAGGCTCAGGTCGTGCAGATGACGGGCCGTGCGGATGCCAACCTCCGCCGGGGCGCTGGGCAGGGCGGCGCCTTGGATCACGCGGCAGACGAAGTGGGGATTGAAAAAGTAGGAGATGTCATCCACCGTCACCTGACGGTAGAAGGCGGGGGACACCTCACTGGTATAGACCAGCGCATCGGGCAGGCGTACCAGCCAGTAGCCGCCGCCGATATCCTCAGTGTGCCGAAGCATGTCAGTATTTTCTATACCGCCCAGGGTATAGGCGACGGTGATGGCGTCCGTAGGCTGGGTGCGGTAGACCATGCCGTAGCCGTCGTCCACGACGGTGCCGCCGGAACGGAGGGTGGAGCGGTTGGCACCCAGGAAGCCGTAGGTGCCGTCGCTGTATTTTTCATAGTAGGCCAGTGCGCCGGACTCGAAATCCGCCTGCCAGTCGCCGTAGTGGGGCAGACCGGTGAGCCGGGGGTAGGAGTAGGTGCTCAGGCCCATGTTGTCCATGAGGTTGTAGGCCACGGTGTCGCTTGTCTCCGCGGTAAAGGCGGTGCCCAGGACCTTTACGCCCTCTGCGCGGTTCTGGCCGCTCCATTTGGCGTAATTGACGAAGCTGGTGCCGGACAGATCGTTCCGGCTGGGGAACAGGTAATAGACAGCGTCTATGTCAGCCGGGTCCGTGCCGGCAGCGGGGGACTTGACGGTGGAGTAGGTCAGCTTCATGTCGGTGCCCAGGCGGACGCAGGCACTGTAACAGGCCTTGAGGCTGTCGCCGCCGGAGAGCTCGCCGCCGGAGAGACCAGCGGTGGTGCCGGCGCTCTGGAAGCCGGCGGCGTAGCAGTTGGACAGGGCGATATTGGCGGTGCCGTTGCAGGCGCCTATCAGGCCGCCGGCGACGCCGTTATTGGCGGCGGCGTACAGGTAGCAGTCCGCGTAGGAATGGTCCACAGTCAGAGCAGCACTGTCCGTATTGCCCACCAGGCCGCCGGCATAGCGGACGCCCTGAATCACGGTAGCCGCGAAGCTGCGGCGGATGGTCAGCGTGCCGTCGCAGTATCCTGCCAGACCGCCCGCCGTGCTGCCGCGGAGCCAGATGTCCTGTTCGGTCTTGGTGCTGAGTTTGTCGCGGGTGGGACTGAGATACACCTGACAGTCGAGGATCTCGGTCTCGCCGCTGAGACGGCCGGCCAGGCCGCCGGCATTGCCGGAGGCGGTGATGTCGGCGCCGCAAAGGCGCAGGTTTTTCAGCGTGCCGGAGAAGGCGGCAAAAAGACCGCCGTCGCCGGTGGTGTTCACGGTCAGACCGTAGATGACCGGGTGGTAGACCTGGCCATTCACGGTGGCCTTGCTCTCGCAGTAGGTCAGGCGGCTGTTGGTGATGGGCGTGAACGTGCGGGAGCCGTACAGGCGGTCCCAGCCGTCGTCGGTATTTTCGTTGACAAATTGGATATCCTGCTCCTGCACGGCGCGGGTGATGCTGTCGGGCAAGCGGGAGGCCGTGTCCAGATTTTGCAGGTGGCGGGCGTAGGTAACGACGGCGGTGTCGCCGCCGCGAACCTCGGCAAACAGACTGTTGGCGGTCAGCGTGCCGGAGGCGGAGTCCACCAGACGGTTCTCACACGTCACCTCCACGGTGATGGTCAGGTCCGCGCCGGGGGTCAGATTTTTGTTTTTGAAGCGGGCCTGCTGGCCGAAGCGCATACCGTCCGTGAGAGAGTCCAGGACCATGGTGGCGGTGTAGGTGAGATAGTCGGTCTTGACCTCGCTGCCGGTCAGCTCGATGCGGGAGGTGCTGTGGACGCCGTCGGAGACGGTCACATAGAAGTGCAGCGGCTCCATAGGTGTGTCGCAGGTGACGCGCAGAAGAAGCTGCTCTTTGTTGATGATCTCCATATGGGGCGTCAGCTTGCCGGTGATCTCGGACTGCACACTGTCGCCGCCATAATAGCCCACGGTGGCGCCGGCGCTCAGCCGGCCATCACGGAACCGCAGGGGATTGAAGCTGTCAAAGTCGTAGGTCAGGGGTTTTTCACTGTAAAACACGGCGTAGACGCTGCCGCTGGCGGGGTCGAGCTCGATCACCCAATGGTTGTCCCACAGCTGGCGGTCCACCTGGTCCTCCGGGAGGATGGCCGCGGCGGCGGAGCCTTCGCCGGTCTTGGCGGCGGAGGTCACATAGTGCAGGGAGGTTTTTCTCTCGGCGGCGTCCAGCGGCGTGTTGTTCAGGGGCTGCAGATCCTCCGCATAGCAGTCGGAAATGCGGCCATTGGCCAGCAGCTCGGACAACTTGTTCTGGGCCGCGTGGTAGACGATCTCCGCCTTGGCGTCCAGTTCTGTCTGGCGCAGGTCGCGCTGATGGCGGGTGATGGGGATCATGGCCAGGCCCATCAGCACGATCAGGATGGCGACCGCGATGAGGACTTCGGACAGCGTAAAGCCGGAATTATTCTGTTTTGAGAGCTTTTTTTGCATAACACAATCGATACGCTGCCCCGCAAAGGGACGCGGGCGGAAAAATGGTGGGGACGCAGTCAGGGCATCAGCTCGAAAAAGATGAGGTGAAGCACGGTTTTGTACTGTGCTTTGTCGGCATCATACTGTACGTCCACGTTGGAGAGGAAGTTGACATTGGCGCTGGCGCTCAGCGCGTCGATGATCTGGCGGGACTGAGCGTAGGAAGCGGTCTGGTAGGTCAGCGTCACGGGGCGCAGCACAAGATAGCCCTCCTGGGTGGTACCCTCGGTGCAGTCCACCTCGTATTGCAGGGTGGCGGCCATGAGCTTGTCCAGCTCGGTCATCAGGGCCTGGTCGTTGTCGTACTGGGGAAGGGCACGCTCCTGGCCGGAGGCCTTGATGGCGGCAATGGCCTGCTGCATCTGCTCCAGCTGGGCCAGACGGACACGGTCGGTGTCCAGCTCGGCCTGCTCGATGTCGGTGTTGGTGCGGAAGGAGGTTATCTGGCGGTCGATGGGCTCCAGAAACAGCTTGCAGTAGCCCAGGACCAGCACCAGCACCACCAGGACCAGCAGCAGGGTCTTTTCCCGCTTGGTAAGCTCGCGGTTCATTGAGACACCTCCTCCGGCTGGCGCAGTTCGATGCGGACGGTGAAATCCATGATGGTGGCGGCCTTGCCCTCCTCCGTGGAGGCGACGCTGAGGGAGACGCTGTCCACGATGGGGGAGAGGCGCAGGCGGGCGAACATGGCGGAGATCTGGTCCAGGGTCATGCCGGACATATCCACGTTCATGGTGTTTTGGGTGATCTGGAGCGCCGTGAGGGAGCCATGGCTGAGCATCTCCTGCTCCAGCAGGTCCAGGGCCGCCTGACGGTCCACGGCGGCGGGGATGTCCTCGCTGCCGGCGGCGGTCATCCAGTCCATGGAGTAGGTGCGGTATTCCAGCAGGACGCGGTCATAGTCGGCCAGAGCCTCCTGGGCGCTCACATACTGGGTGTGGACGCGGTCGTAGGCGGCCTGGGCCTTGTCCAGACGGCGGTACTGCTGGAGCACGCCGAAGTTGACCACAACGGTTACCAGCGCCGCAATGGCCAGAATACCGATGAGCAGGGTCCGGCGGTCACGCTGGCGGTCCTCCTGCAGGTTCAGGTTGATGCCGGTCTTCTGGGGGCACTTTATCATTTTCCGCGCGGGCGCGGCAGTGCGCGTATCCACGGTGATACCGTTCTTTTCCGCGATCATTGCAGACCTCCTCTCAGTCCCTCGTCCACGCCGCCGATGGCGCGGAGATACATCCACGGCTCATCCAGGGCCACATCGCCGCCCAGCAGCTCCTGGGCGGTGTGCAGGTGCAGGTGCGTGGTCTCGGCCAGCGCCTGACGCAGGGGGCCAATATTGCAGCCGCCGCTGCACAGGCACAGGTCGGCGAGCTCCTGCTGCCGGTTGTTGTAGTTGAAGAAGTTGACGGCCTTCATCACCTCCACGGCGATGCGGGCGTAAAACGATTGGGCATAGTCGGAGGAGAGCACGTCGTTGTAGTTTTGCAGCACATAGCTGTGGGCCACATGGATATCCACGCCGCAGTGCTCCGCTACCAGCTGCTCCAGACGGTTCAGGCCCAGGTCGATCTCCCGGCGGCTTTCGAAGAAGGCGCCGCGGTAGATGTAGAGATAGGCGGCGGTGTAGCCCAGGTTGACGATGCACATATCCCGCTGGGGCAGGCCGGTGCGGCGGTAGTAGGCCGCCAGCACGCCGGCGTAGGCGCACTCACTGGGGGTGAGGATCTGCAGCTTGAAGCCGGCGCGGCGCATCATGGCGCGGTAGCGCTCCGCCGTCTCCTTGAGCATGGCGCAGGCCAGCAGCGTCATCTCGGTGGGATAGCCGTCCTGGTCGCGGAGAATGTCGCGCATGGAGTAGTCAAAGTAGTACTTGCTTTTCTCGTCCGTAAGGAAGTCGCGGAACTCGTAGGGCAGGTTGTAGCGCAGCTGCTGCTCCGTCATGGCGGGCATGGTCAGCTCGCGGGTAAAGACCTCGGTGGAGGGCAGGACCACGGCGGCGTTGGTCAGGGGAATGCCGTTGTCCCGGGCGGCCTGGCGGAGGAAGTCCGCCATGGCGTCCATGGACAAGATCCTGCCGTCAGCCACCATGTTATCCGGCAAGGGGGCCATGGCGGCCTTTTTCAGCGTACTGCCGGCGAAGTAGGCCAGCTTGACGCTACTGCCGCCGATATCAATGCCAACGATCTTCTTCAAAACAGAATACCTCGCTTTCTTGGAGATGGGGGCTCACAGCAGGGAAAGATACCAGTCGATAAGGTTCTGGCCGAACAGGGCGGCGCACCAGGCGGCCAGCGCGATGCCGGGGCCCCAGGGAAGGCCCTGCTGTCCGCGCTTGGCGCGGACAAGGCCCCATAGGATGCCGACGACGCAGGCCAGCAGCAGGCACAGCAGATTTTTCTGCCAGCCCAGAAACAGCCCTGTGAGAAACAGCAGCTTGATATCGCCGCCGCCCATGGCGTCGCGGCGGAGCAGCTTCTCCATCAGCAGCGCCAGCAGCAGGACGCCGCCGCCCACGGC
>JABLTL010112950.1_pt1 | contig 12899 bp, 3 predicted proteins | sample 7160151 | NCBI WGS metagenome assembly JABLTL01 (sample SAMN14651223, study PRJNA627086) | human gut metagenome | isolation source: feces | host: Homo sapiens
TCCTTATTGATTTCGATGTTGCCGCCGCCGTTGATGGTCAGTTTCGCATGACCGCCATTCGCAAAGAGGCCGTTGCCGTCGATCTTCGCATTGACATCACCGTTGATGGTGACCTTCGGTCCCATCTGCAGGCTGTAGTTGCTGCCGCTGTATACCAAAGAGCAGCCATAGTAACCCCAAGCGCCCTGGCTTGCACTTAATCCCCATTCATGGTCTGTATCACCCATGGCGGTTACGTTACCGTTGAAGGTTACATCAGCATTACCTGCTGCATACAGACCCAGGGTATAACCAATGCCCTGAATATTCATCTCGGTGTCGCCGTTGATGGTCAGCTTCATCGGGTTATCCTTGTTCTGCTGGCCCTGGCCGCCTACGTTGATGCCCTCAATACGGCCTTTGGTGCTGTTGGCGTTGATTACCAGCTTGTCGGCAGTAATCGTTACGCCGTCAGTGCTGTTGGCTCCGATTGCATGGTAGGTGGAGCTGTCGGTCACGTTGGTGTTGAAGGTCAGTGTCTTGCCTTTTGCATCGATGGTGGTCGCCTGGTTCATGTCAGAGCCATTTACATTAGTTGTAGTAATGCTACTGTCTTCCGTGAACTTGTAGGTTCCGTCTTCTGCAATGACGCCGCCTTTATTGTATTCCGTATCAGTGTCTTTCACGCCGGTCAGGGTGGTGGTGAATGCGGTCTTTACCTGATGATCTGGAGCAAATCCCGGATTCATGGTGCCGTCTTCGTAGCTGCCCTTGCCATCAGTTTTGCTGAAGACGATGTTTCCGGTCTGCAGGGCTTTGCTCGATGCGGTGAGGCCGTCGGCGATCTTCACATAGCCAGTGAGGTTCTTTTCATCATTGGCCCATGCGCTATAGGTGAGTTTTCCTGCCAGTGCGTTCAGGACATTGGATACACTGTCATCACTATCCATGTTCACACCGGTGTTATCGGTGATGAGGGATACCACAGAGTTTTCTGCAGCTGCTTTGATGATGGTGTCGCCTGCCGTGTAGTTTTCTGCGGTTTCGCCATTTCCTTCATGTGCGTAGTAGATATTGGTATAGCCACTGTAGTTGTCAATGGTTGTAGCATGGGTATCTTTCATGAAGATATTCCCTGCTTTACCTTCGCTTTCGCCACCGACAAATTTTGTTACATGGCTACCATCAAATGCATCATTGACTTTTCCCCATACTTCGTTATTCCAAGTAGCGCCATCATTTAAGTACAAATTGAGGTAACTTAAGAACTTAAGAGTAGCGTTTGCATCTTTGACAAAAGCTGCCCCTGTCCAGGAAGAATCCGCTCCCGACAATCCGACATTGATAATGCTATCCTTCGTGTCATCGTAGTTGGCGTAAGCCATTCTACCATTGGAGCTGACATTCCCTTGGAGAACAGTCTGCATCGTACCAGCGGCGTTCTTGTCTGCATTCATATTGACATTGATGACACCGCCATCAGAAAGCAGTACATAGCTTTCTTTGTCAGTCTGTTTTCCAATCTGGATGGTGCCACCACCTACCGTAATGGAGGAACCATTCCGATAAGCAGAAATAGCAGTTCCTGTAGCGACATTGATATCAGCCTTACCGTCTACGGTGATATGTGCCCCTGTACCATTGAAGAAAGATTGATCTTCTACATACAAACCTTTGACAGTGCCATCACCATCGGCCTGCAAGGTCAAATCTCCATGAATGGTGACTTTGGATCCCTTATTAATCGCCTGGATTCCATAAGCCGCAGAAGTCTTATTATCACTATGTGCATTGATTACAACGTCTTTGGCAGTGATATCCACTTCCCCCGATTTGATGGTCATGCCAGAACGATTATAAGAATCGCTAGCACTATCTTCACCAATAACCAGTTTGCCAGCGGTTACTTTCGTTGTACCATCAGATGTCTGGTTGAAAATAGAAGTCATATATGTGGAATCACCGCTCTGGGCTTTCAATGTGAGTGTATTTTCGCCCGCATCGATAGTGAGTGGTGTCTTGGTCACATCTACAGCGGTCTGTCCATCTGCATTGATGGTTGTATCTGCACCAAAGACATAATTTCCATCTTCGATATTGTTAGCATATTCTGTATCTGCTTCCGTATCCCCGGTCAGAGTCATTGTGAACTCCGTCTTCGGTTTCGGTTTTGATGGATAGGTCCCTTTGCCATTTTCGTCAAAAGTAATATTTCCTGTCCGCATTGCTTTGCTAGATGCGGTGAGACCATCAGCAATCTTTACATAACCAGTCAGATTCGTTTCTCCACTGGCAAAACCGCTATAGGTCAATTTTCCTGCCAAAGCATTCAGCACATAGGAAACACTGTCATCGCTATCCATGTTCACGCCGGTGTTATCCGTGATAAGGGAAATCGTAGCTCCTTCGGCCGCTTTCTTAATAGTGAAATTGCCCGCTGCATAATCTTCTGCATCTTCCCCGTCTCCGGTATGTGCATAGTACACATTGGTGTAACCACTATAGTTATCCACAGTCGTGTCATGGGTATCTTTCATGAAGATATTTCCGGCCGTATTTTCAGAGCTACCACCAGACAGAATGGTGAGCGCACTGCCTGTATATGTTTTGATGCCCCATCTTGAACCAGTTGGATCATTAATCCAAGTGGCACCATTTTTCAGATACAGATTGATATCCGTATTTTTTTGACCCCATTTGGCATCTTTGCCTGCCACACCGCTCCAGCTAGAATCGGCAGTAGAGAGTCCGAGTTTTACATGAGAATTTTCATAGCCGACATAAATATCTCCGACTAAGACGGTCTTAGTATCTCCAGCATCTGTCTTAGTATCATTCATATTGACATTGACTGTACCACTGCTTACATTCATACCGAGGAATGTCTGTTCATCATCGGTAGAGTCTGCATTGGTAATCATCGTGCCACCTTTGACATTGATGATACCGCCAGAAGAAGTGGAAATCACATCCCCATCTACGGTCATATCGACAATCCCATTGATAGTCAATGTGCCCTTCTGTAAACCAGCACTATAAGCCCGTAACCCAATCGGCGCGTTATACTTCGAATTGCTATGGTCATAGGTCAGCCCCCAGCCGCCTTCTTTCTTGAAAGTGACATTCCCATTGATGGTCAATTCACCATTGGCAGCATGCAATCCCTCTGAATACCCCGATGTATTACATGCCACTACAGAACCAGTAACATTCCCATTGATGGTCAGTTTAGCTGCTTGTCCAGCTACAATAGCACCGACAGAACCATTATATACGCCCATATCCTGATTAATGGTCACATCCAATGTATCAGCATTGATTGTCGTAATCGTACCCACATCAGCTAGTACACCATTTTTCCCGGAAATGACATGCAAAGTCTTACCAGTGGCATCAATGTTGGTGGTCATATGCTGTACATTGGTATGAATACCATTAGCAGCTGGTGTAGAGATGGTAGTATCTTCCTTGAAATAATAGGTCCCATCATTGGCAATGACAGAAGCATATTCCGTGTCGTCTTCTTTTACACCAGTCAAAGTGGTAGTGAAATCAGTAGCCGGTTTCGGTTTCTGATAGGTACCCTGGCCCGTGGTTGCATCAAAAGTGATATCTTTGACTTCCAATTCCTTGCTAGAAGAAGTCAACCCTTCTGCAATCTTGACTTTCCCTGTCAGGTTATTCTCTCCATTGACAAAATTGCTATAGGTGAGTTTTCCTGCTAATGCATTCAGGACATTGGCTACGCTATCTGTATTATTGATATTTACATTTTCACTATCAGTAATAAGGGTAACGACAGAGCCTTCCTTCGCGCTGGTGATGATCGTATCGCCAGCTGTATAGTTAGCCGCTTCTTCCCCATTTCCTTCATGATCGTAGAAAATATTGGTATAGCCGCTGTAGTCACTGATGGTCAGTTTCCCGCTACCCGCATAGATATTTCCTTCCTGTCCTGCGGTTCCACCTACCAATTTTGCTACAGTACTCTCTCCGCTATTCTTCCAAGTTGCGCCATTGGCTAGCCAAAGATTAGCCCCTGTCACTTGTCCTTCTAAAACGGATGCAGCTGTATTCAATCCTAAGTTGACATTACCATTGACCTGACCGGTGATGGTGACGTCCTTATCAGCTGCTGCCGTCTGGTCTGCATTCATATTGACATTGATGGTGCCACCATTTGCATTCAGTGCCTTGTTATTTTCGCTCACTGCAATGTTTGTTGCACCATTGATATTGACGGTCCCTTTACTTTCCGCATTGATGCCAGTACCATTGACGGTCATATCTACATCGCCATTGACGTTAATGGTAGCGCTAGATACGGCATTGATACCCGTTACATTTTTGCTTCCAGTAATTCCATACCCTTCGTCTTTCTTGGCCGTGAAGTTACCGTTGATCGTCGTTGTGGCAGAAGAACCACTTGCATATAAACCAGAGGCTACATTCCTACTTCCGATGTTGCTCCCGTCGACTGTACCGACAATATTGCCATTGACGGTGACTTTGCTTCTGTCATTGTACACCAGTGCTGCATCGCGAGAGTTACCACCTTCTACTGTGATGTTTAAAGTTTTAGCCGTAACTTCCACATCAGCAAATTTCGCATAGATACCACGCTGATCGGTATTCAGATTCAGGTCAAGATCTGCCGCATTGACTTTCAGTACGGCTTCTTCCCAGTCCCAACCTTCAGCATTGATCGCATTGGTTCCTTTGACAGTAACCGTAGCGTCTTTGGTAAATTGGTAATTTCCAGTAGAGGTACGCACACCTGCCGTATCATAGTCATCAATTTTTCCATCAGCAGTTATGGCCGTGGTAAATTCAGTCTGTACTGGATTATCTTTCTTGACGTAAGTGCCCTGCCCTTTCTCATTGAAAGTGATATCTCCGACCTGCAGTGCTTTGCTAGATGCCGTGAGACCATCTGCAATCTTCACATAGCCTTTGAGATTGTCTTTTTCATCTTTATTTGCATAGCCACTATAAGTCAGTTTTCCTGCTAATGCATTCAATACGTCTGCTATCCGTGCATCACTATTCATGTTCACACCGGTGTTATCGGTGATGAGAGATACCACAGAACCTTCTGCCGCTGATTTGATGGTGATATTGCCAGCGGTATAGTTTTCTGCGGTTTCGCCATTTCCTTCATGTGCGTAGTAGATATTCGTGTAGCCACTGTAGTTTTCTACGGTCGTATCGTGGGTATCTTTCATGAAGATATTCCCAGCAGTGGCATCATCGCTGCCACCTGTCAGTTTCGTCACATAGCTGCCATTGGAAGAAACATGTCCGTAACTCATCCCTGTGACTGCATTGTCCCAAGTTCCTCCATTTTTCAGATACAGGTTGATGGTTCCATTGGCTCCATCGGCATTATCTGCCACACCGGTCCATTTCGAGTCTTTCGTAGACAGACCGAAATTGACATGAGATTTGCTATCTTCCAGTTTGATATCGCCTACCAAAACGGTTTCTGCATCGCCGGCATCCGTTTTATCTTCATTGACATTCAGATTGATGGTCCCTCCAGTTAATACCATTCCCACAGTCGAGATTTTAGTATTATCTGAATCTTTATTGGTAGTGAAATGACCACCTTTGACAGTAATCTCAGTACCTTCTGCCGAGGTTTCCAGCGCGGTACCATTGACCGTCATGTCCACCAGTCCATTGATGGTTACTTTTCCAGCACTGCCAGAAACCCAAATCCCCATGGGTTCGAAAGCTGGATCTTTGGAATAGGAGATACCCCAGCCACCGTCCTTTTTCATGGTGACATTCCCATTGATGGTGAGTTCTCCCCCAGCCACGTTGATTCCTTGTGCTGAACCTTGATTTGTGACCGATTCCACAGTTCCATTGACATCACCATTGATGGTCAGCTTTCCATAGGAGCATTTAATTAATGCTGTATCAGAACCTGAATATACGCTTTCATCTTGTTTCACAGAAAGATCGAGTTCTTTGGCATTGATGGTCAGATTGGATTTCGGGGTTCCTCCTAAAATAGCATAGCGCCCTGCATTGATATGTAAAGGTGCGCTTTCCGCATTGATTGTTACATCACTTTTAACGGAAATCGCATCTGCATTGGAAACCGTAATGGTGGATTCTTTGCTGAAGGTATAGGTACTCCCGTCCAATACGCCGGCATCTTCGTAGTCGATGTCATTATCACTATTCCCCGTGAGGGGTGTAGTGAAATTCGTCATTGTCTGAGCTGCTTCTACTACGCTGCCACCTAAAAGGCTGGCAGTAATAGCCATAGCAAGCCAGGCATACTTGCTTTTCTTGCTTAATTTCATCATTGAATACTCCTCTACTACACATAATGGTATTACTATATCGAAAACAACGAATGCTGAGCCCTCACCTCCTTTCGGTTTTGTGTCAGCAGTGGCAACACGTTCTTGGCTCCCCATCGGGGTAATGCTATTAAGTTTAAGCCAAAATCTCCCAGGGAAACGCCGACTAATAATCAAAATGTATACTGCACACCGGCACTGATGGCGCGACCCGGCATCGCATACCAGCTTCCCGCTTTCCCATTCCAGATCACATCTGTATGTTCTGCCCACAGTTTATTGAAGATGTTATCGCCCTTCAGATAGACGGTCAGCGATTTATTCGGTGAATAGGTCAGATTGATATTGTAGATGCCATAGTTATTAGCTGGCCAGCCTGGACCAGCATCGGGCTTTTCTTTGTCATGGTACATAATGTCCGTCCGCCTCATGAAGTAGAAGCCATCCAATGCTGCGGTAAATTTTTTCAGATTGTAATACACACCCATGGTAGCCAAGTCACGTGGTGAGTAGCCATAGGAATAGTTCTTATCCATACCGGTAAATTCGAAAAGGTGCGCCCATCCGAATTTTACATTCCAATGGCTGCCAATCTGGGCGCTGTACTCGGCATTCCATCCGCGAGAGACACCGTCTTTCCCGTTCTGCCATACGCCCTGATCATCCATGCCTACCGTGGTATCAGAGAGTGTTTCAAACCAGTTCACCATAAAATAATGATTGTCATTAAACTGGTGGCTATACCCGATGGAGGTGGTACGCCCGGTAGCGGGTTTCAGTGATTCATTGCCAAACTTCCCATCATAGAGCTGGTTCGCAGCCGGCATGATGTAGAAGTCATTTCTTCCTGCCCAGATCTTATCCTTATGCGTGATATCTGCTCCCAGCTTGTAGCTCTTTGCTGTATGGGATGCAATTTCCTGCTGGCCGCTTCCTACTTTCGGACTGTCATGACGAATCCCGGCAGTCAAGCTGAGCCACGGCAGGAAATGCCATTCATCCTGTGCATAGTAAGAGTAATTCGCCATCCATACATGACCATAGGTCCCCGAAGCGCCTCTGGCTGTTAGCTGATTGTTTTTCGAGCGAGAATAATCGAATCCAAAGAGAACGTCGTGACGTTTCGACTGGAAATGAAGTTGTTCCTGGATGAAGTGATAGGTATAATCACTGAATTGGGAATAGGGCGGTTCGTCCTCTTTATCATTATTTCCTTCCCCATAAGGTTTGAAATACAAGGACTTGGTATCTGTTTTTCTCAAACTGAATTTGTTATCCCACTTGTCATTGATTTTCCAGTTATCCTGTAAGGTGAGCATGCCAGAACGGTACCATCCACTAAACGGCGCACCATCAGGGAATTTCACACCGTGGTAAATCACATCCGTGCCTGCATATTTTGTGCGGAAATCCTGCCATTCCAAAGAAATATCATGATCTTTGCTGAAAGAATAGCCCAGTTTTACGCCATCACTGCGACGAGTGGTAAATCCCTTGATCGGTTTTCCGGATCCATCTTTCTGTTCGCCGATGCGATCTTTATTAAAGAAAGCGCTATAGTCAAACTTCCCAGCTCTGCCTTCCGTACGGAGGTGATACAGTTCTTTTCCAAAATTGCCAGCTCCTACATCCAGCTTTGTCTTTGTGCCATCGACTTTCCGTGTGATAATATTGATGACGCCGCCTTTCGCCCCGCTGCCATAAGCTACACCGGCACCACCGCGAAGAACCTCTACTTTTTCGATATTATCCAAGCCATTCAGCAGAGAAGTATATGCATAGCCTGAAGAACCTGAACCCATAAAGTCATTGATACGGACGCCGTCAATCATAATGACAACGTCTTTGCTGCCATTGATGCGGATACCAGAGAGGTTCGCATTGATCCCGTTTGAGCCGTAATTCAAGAACTGTACACCAGGAACCACACGCAGAATATCTTCTACGGTTTCCATGTGCATCTGTTCGATTTCTTTACGGCTTACGACGCTGATATCGGCTTTCGCTTCCAGTATGGTTTGCTGTGTACGGTTGGCCGTTACAACAATGGGGGCCAAGGTAAATACGGGTCCCTCCTGCGCTCCTGATGGAACTGCATAGGAGGTCGCAACAGCCTCGTCATTATACGTTGTATAGGATTCATCCTCATAAGTTTCTGTTTCAACTTCTGGGTCCATCACCACATATACTCTTTCTTTCACCGTCTTAACGGGGCCAGAATGCATCGGCTCTGCCTTTTCCACATTGGCTTTGGCTGCTGTCATAGCTGCGCTGCTTATTGCAGGTGCCATTGCAGCAGTCCCTGTCAGATTTCCATCACAGTCTACATGAGAAGTATGATCCACATTCTGCGGTTTGGATTCTGTTAATACGGATGCAGCAGGAGCCACCGGCTTCGCTGCTGCATGGCTGGTTCCTGGTATCTTTCCGCTGCCAAGGAAAACGCGAACCCCTGCATCTACTTTCCACTTGTTGTCCAACTCCTGTCCGATCACACGTGTCACATCCGCATAAAGTTCATGTCCGCCCTTGAATTTCATCCGACCGCCTACCGTGAGTTCTTTCCAGACATCCCGAATGTCGAAAGAGGTTTCCTTCTGTCCACCATCTTTCGCCATGTAGGTACCATTGACTTCGCCGCGAAAATCATGCGCCACGCTCATACGTCCAAACAGCATGCCTTTATCATTTCCGATGCCTGCTTCAATACCCACTCGCCCGATGATACTGTCCACCGCATCTTGATGAACCCGTAAGGTGTCTGTTGATGTATTGGTACCATAGTCAGACCCGTCGATATGTGCCCAAGTCAACTGGAATTGAGGTTCTACATATTTCCGGGCATTCCCCATACGCTTTCCATACAATGCAGAAAGACTATAGCCGGTGCTTTCATATTTCCCCTTGAGTTTCTGTCCGATTTCATTGTAAACGCCAAAGGTATTGGTCAGGCTACCCACTTTGGCTGCTAAATCCAAATGAGAGCCGTCTTCAAATTTCTTCAAGCCATATGCGCTGAATACGTAGGTCTCGTCTTTGCCATATCCTCCCAGAAGATAATCGGAATCCCCTTTTCGATACTCAAAGGCAGTTCCCGTGTGCCAGCCTCTCTGCGTCTTTTCGAAGCCGAGCTGTCCTCCGTTATACTTATTTTTGAGCCAGGTATTCGCCCCCTCATACGTGCTTCGGCCTTTGTACATTTTGGCCCATAACCCATCAGCTTCTGGATCTTCTCTCATGGCTTTCGTCTGTCCAAATGTATCCATTGCGATGTCTCGCCACGAAAGCATGGAAGTCATCATGGCTGTGCGGACACCGCGCATGATATAGGTCTCTGTATCTCCTATAATTGGAATATTCTCTCCCTTTGTTGCGGTATTCGGCACATAATACCCATGCCCTAGGTCCCCCTTTTCTCCAGCTTCTTCCGAGGAACTGATTCCTGCATCATTTTCACCAGAAGTAGAAGCGTCTTTGGTTTCTGCCCCTGAAGAGCCTTCGGTTTCTGCCTTTTTCATATCCTTTCTTTGGGGTAAGGTAGAAGCAGCTCCTGTGTAACTTCCCTGCCCATTGTCTTCGCTGAATGTAATATCCCCACTTGCATAGGCATTGCTGTTTACGATCTCTGTCACAGAAGAAGCTGTCAAACCCGAAGCGATTGTTACATGTCCTGTCAGGTTCCTCTCTCCGTTGGAATAGGCACTATAATATAGTTTCTTTGCCAAAGCATCCATGACACTGTCCTGGTTTGTGGCATCTACTCCATCACGACTCGTGATCAAGGAAATATGAGAATCCGTAGCTGCATTGGCTATACGGATATCTCCGCCAATCATTGTGGCAGGTGTTTTTTCATCGTGATCATAGTAGACCTGCGTATATCCGCTATAGTTTGCTATACGAATCTCATTGCTATCCCTCTGCGACAGGATGCCCGCTTCTCCCCAGGAATTACCTCCATGAAATTGGCTGATACGTACCCTTGCGGCTGCATCTTCTACATTGGAGGTATAGTTTTCGTTATTCCATAATGCACCATTGACCAGCCAGATCTGGGTATCTGCTTTACTGAATGTATTTTTGAGTGTCCCATTCCAATAGGAACTCTTCCCATTCAGCCCTAAATGGAGTTTCGTATCTGTTCCTGACTTGAGTTGAATATTACCATTTAATGCCACCTTATTGGTACCCAGCTTGTCCTTATCCTCGCCATTCATATTGATGTAAAGTTCGCCTTTATCATCGATGCAAGCTACATACTGACTGTACTTGCTGCCTAACAAGCTGTCTTTATTAACAGAAATGTCAGCGCCCGCCAAATCTACGATAGCAGATCCTTTGTTCCCTGAGTTCCCAACATCAACGCCAACCCCTTCTATGCGAATGGTCGTATTTCCCTCCACCGTTACATCAGAATTGGAGCTGGCGGCGGAAATCCCATAAGCTTTGGATGTTGCAAAAAAGCCGCTGTCATTATTATTTCTTGGATGAAAATACTCTCCTTGTTTTCCATAGATAGATAAATTTCCGCCGATTTTCAAATGAACTCCCGTAGTGTCAGAAGCGCCGCTCATGTTCTTTTCCATTACAATCCCAGACACCGTCCATGTGGCCTCGGCACGAATCTCTACATCTCCGTCGATCGACATATCAATATCCTTACTGGGATATGCCTTAATGTAAATCCCTCGTGCTCCATTTCCCAGGTTTGCGGCTGATGTTCCCGTATTATTCGTCAAATCAATCTTAAGTGTATTCGCTTTGATATTGATTTTCTGGTGATCTTCTCCATTCACACCGCCAACAGCAATGCCATCCAAAATGATCCTACTGCCACGAGTGTTCAGTTCTAAATTTCCTCGAACGACATCGATAGATGTACTTCCGGTCAAATTCATAGGCACATCTGTGGTTGCAATAGCTGTATTTCCTTTGAACTGATAATTGCCATCATCATCCAGAACGCCATGGTCTTTATAGTATTTTTGAGAAGCCTCCGTGCCATCCACTGCCATATCATAATTCTGATCAGGCGTATCAGGCAGAACAAATTTCATATCGCCCAGCCACAGTCCCACGCTGGAAGCAGTCAAGCCGGATGCAATCTGGACTTGAGCGGTTAGATTCTCATCCCCGCCCATGTACCACAATTTCTTCGCCAATGCAGTAAATACTTTTTCTACATTCGCTTTATCTTCGATGTCAATCCCCGTATTGCTGGTGGAAATTGTAATATGCGAATCTTTTTCGGCATTCATGATCTTCGTGTCGCCAGCTGTATAATCAGATACCTCTGTCCCACCATCAGTGTGATCATATATGATGGTAGAAAAGCCACTATAGTTATTGATGGTCAGCTCGTGACTACCCGTCTGCTGTATAAATCCGCCAGATGTCTTGTCACGCCCACCACGCGTATTCTCTATAACGGTCGCAAGTCCATCGCTTTCATTATTCGCCCAGGTATTTCCATGCTCCAGCATCAGTTCATCTAGCGTCTGAGCCTCCGCGGAATAGCCCATGCTCCCCATCGCGAGCAAAAGCGAGACTAATCCCCCTCTAATCCATGTTTTTCGTTTCATTTTTCTCCACTGCACCTTTCTAAGGAAACACTGATTAAATCGTTGCCAGATTTTACTCTTGAATTTTTATGCATAGCGAGGAATAGCCTGACGCGAATAGCGAGCTATTTAAGGAAGGCTATGACGAAGCTATGCATAAAAATTCTTGTAAAAGCTGACTCTGCGATTTAATCAGCGTTTCCCTAATTCATGACACTGCTTCCCCAAAACAAAAATCCTCAAAAAAACACAATAAAAGTCTTGTACAATTCCATAATCATAGTCATCAGTATTGGTACCGATCCCATCACTGTCTGTAACGGTAAAAGTATGATCCTGTCCTTTAAAATCATAGGTCATGGTTTTACTTTTTTTGTCAAAGCTGACAAGTATTTCCCGCCCCCATGAGTAAAGGCTGATCCTCACCAACAACACCCGTAAGTCCATGTGTATAGTCCGCCGCTTGTATCACGCCGCTCAAACCAGTGGTGAGCACAAATGCTGCCAACAATATACTCCATTTCCCTGTCTTACTCTTTTTCATATTGCCTACTCTCTCCTTTTGCATTGAACCATACAAAAAAGCAAGTGACTGGCACACCAAAAAACTGATCCGACCCATATCACTTGCAGGTTTGATTTCTGTAACAAAAACAGGCGGCACCCCGACTCAGTTCTTCAAAGATCCATGCCTCTGAGAAAGGCTTACCATGGATCTTCTCCCCACACGGTTGCAAGACAGCTCCGGATTTTCACCGAATTTCCCGCACGCAGTCCTATAGACTTCTGTTCTTTTATATTTGATTGTTTTCATTTTAATCCGTATGATTATCATACGGTCAAGGGAAAATAATTATTCTCTCTATTTTTTCCAATCTATCACCCTCCTTTTACACAGACGAAAAGCTCCCGCGAAACAGGGGATCGTACCCATCTATGTTTCGCAGGAGCTTTTTTGTCCGTTTCTCTTTCTTGCCGGGTCATCGGATGAAACCAGCGCCATGCCAGTTAGTCATCCACTGCCGATTCGCAAAACCTATCA
>JABLTL010117791.1_pt1 | contig 12890 bp, 11 predicted proteins | sample 7160151 | NCBI WGS metagenome assembly JABLTL01 (sample SAMN14651223, study PRJNA627086) | human gut metagenome | isolation source: feces | host: Homo sapiens
CAGCGCCGAAAGCGGCGACCTGTGGCTGGACACCGGCAGCGGCGCGGCGCTGATGCGCTATGACGGCGTGATGTGGCAGGCGGTGGATGACGCCGCGTTGAAGCTCAGCTCCGCAGGCATCGGAACGGGCTTCTCCGCTGGGGACGGCGTGACCCTCTCCGGCTGCACCGGCGCTGCGGCGGACGGCACATGGACGCTGCTGCAATGCAGCGACAATGCCATCGTCATCGGCACGGTGGCCGCCATTGAGGGGGAGCAGACCACCGCCGTGACGGTGCGGCGCTATGTGCCGGACATGGACTTTGTGGTGGAGTGCGGCAACCGGCTGTGGGGCTGCAAGTACGGCATCGTGGACGGCCAGAGCGTCAACGCCGTGTACGGCAGCGCACTGGGGGATTTCCGCAACTGGAACACCTTCGCCGGGCTGTCCACCGACAGCTACGCCGCCAACCGGGGCAGCGACGGCGTGTTCACCGGGGCGGCGGCCTATCTGGGCACGGTGCTGTTTTTCAAGGAGAACAGCATGGAGCGGCTGTACATCAGCGCCTCCGGCGCGCACCAGATTACGTCGCTGCAATGCCCCGGCGTGAGGCAGGGCAGTGGACGCTCTCTGGCGGTGGTGGACAGCGTGCTGTATTTTCACGGCGCTGGCGGCGTATACGCCTTTGACGGCAGCATGCCCCAGCTGGTATCCGCCGCCTTCGGCGACGAGCGGTATGAAAGCGCCGTAGGCGGGGCGGCAGAGGGTCACTACTGGCTGTCGGCGCGGCGAAACGGTGCGGATCACCTATTTGTCTACGATACCGCCCGAAAGCTGTGGTTCCGGCAGGATGGGCTGCGGGTGAAGCAGTTCGCCCTGTCCGGCGGCGTGCTGTACGGCCTGACGGCGGACGGCGTGACGGCGCTGCAGGGTGGCAGCGAGGCAGACGAGACGGACATCGGTTGGTACGCCGAGACCGGCGATTTGGGTATGGACACGCCGGAGCAGAAGTATTTGCAGCGCGTCGAGCTGCGGCTGCTGCCGGAGTACGGCGCGTGGGTGAAAGCCTACGTCAGCTATGACGAGGGGCGGCACTGGCAATACGCCGGAGAGCTGAAGGGAGAGCAGCGTCTGCGGGCGGGATTGCTGGCGGTACGGCCGGTGCGGTGTCCCCAGCTGCGGCTGCGGCTGGAGGGGCACGGCGGCTGCCGGATCTACAGCGTCAGCGCCGTGTATGAGAAAGGAAGTGACCTGCCATGAGCGAGCTTCTCATGCCGCCCTATCCCAACGGGTCGGTGCAGCAGCAGCTGACCCAGCAGTACTCCTACCTGTTCCAGATGGCCCAGCAACTGAACATGGCGCTGTCGGCGCTGGAGGGCGGCGCGGTCAGCACCGCCGGGAACAGCGGCCAGCAGCGAAAGAGCGGCGGCGCGGCGGCCGCCGCCGGGAAAGCGGCGCTGGAGAACGCGGAGCAGTTCCAGAACCTGCGGGCCATGATCGTCAAGACCGCCAAGCAGGTGTCCCGGCACATGGAGCAGCTGGAGACACGGCTCAGTGAGGAGTACGTGGCCTCCTCCCAGTTCGGCACCTACGTGCAGCGGCTCAGCGCCTATCTGGAGGCCAACCCGGAGGCACTAACCCAGTACTACAGCTTTTGCAGCGATCTGGCCGCCAACGTGGCGGCGGTGGACGCCGCCTTTTCCACCTATAAGCTGGACACGGAGGGCTATATCCGCACCGGCATCGTCTACTACGACGGCCCCGCCCCGGTCTACGGCGTGGCGGTGGGCCAGAACCTGACCACCACGGAGATCGACGGCCAGCAAGTGGTGGAGCAGAACAACTTCCGGGCGGTGTTCACCGCCCAGCGTCTCAGCTTCTGGCAGGACAGCACGGAGATCGCCTATGTGTCCAACAACCGGCTGTATATCACCAACATCACCGTGCTGGACAGCATCAGCATCGGCCATTGGCGCATGGACAGCGGCAATGGCCTGGCATTCAAATGGATCGGAGGATAACACCATGGCCGTAACAGAAAAAGATTTCACGCTGTCCTGGGGCGATATCACCATCGGTGCGCCCAACACCATCGCGGTAACGCGCCCCTCGTCCCAGTACAGCTTCCGCTTCCGCTGCGAATTTCAGGGCGTCACTGTCAACCTGACCGCACCGGAGCTGATGATCGTCTCGCAGGACGATACCCGCGTGGTGTTCCAGTGGACGCCGAACGAGAGCCTGTCGCTGGCCATTCCCGACAGCGTGTCCGGCACGGGAACGCTGACCATGACGGTGGCCTACACCAGCAGGTTCGAGCAGCTCAGCAACCCGGAATTCTGCGTCAAGACCTACGACTTCACCGCCTATGTGCCGGACAGCATGCGGCCCAGCGCCACGCTGACGGTGGCGCTGGTGAACGACAACGCCCTGCTGGAGCAATGGGGACTGTGGGTGCGGGGCATGAGCTGCCTGCAATACGCGGTGGAGGCCAGTGCCGTAGGCGGCGCGACACTGAAAAGCTGCCGCTTCACCTTTGCAGGACAGACCGTCAGCGGCTTTTCCGGCGTGACCGCGCCCATCGGCATGGCGGGCACCCTGACGCCTGCCGCCGTGGTGACGGACTCCCGGGGACGCACCACCACAGTGTCCGCCGCTCCTGTGGCGGTGTTCGATTACCAGACACCGTCGCTGCGGACGTCGGTAGCCTACCGGTGCAACGCCGCCGGTGTGGAGGACAGCGGCGGCGCGTGTCTGCAGGTAAAGGCCGCCGGCTCCTGCTGGCCGCTGGACGGCCGCAACACCGTGACACTGCGGGCTCGTTACCGCCCGGTGGGCGGCGTGTACGGCGGCTACACCACGCTGGTCAGCGGTCTGACCGCGCAGATCGCGGATTCGCTGGACAAGGACACCACCTATGAGGTGGAGCTGTCCGCCGTGGACACGGTGGGCAGCGTCCGGGCCGTCAGCTATACGTCCTCCAACGCGTCGGTGGCCTTCCACCTGCGCAGCGGCGGCGTAGGCGCCGCCTTCGGCAAGCTGGCGGACAGCGCCGCGCTGCAATGCGCGTGGGATGCCAGCTTCGACGGCGACATGACGGTGGTGGGTCAGCTGGCAGCGGGCAGCCTCACCGTAGGCGGCAGGACGCTGGTGGATCTGCTGTATCCCATCGGGTCGCTGTACCTGTCCACCGCCGAAACAGACCCCGGCACGACGCTGGGCGGCACGTGGCAGCAGATCGAGGATCGCTTCCTGCTGGCGGCAGGCCAGACCTATGCCGCCGGAGCCACCGGTGGTCAGGCGACGCTGACGCTGACGGAGCAGCAGCTGCCGCCCCACATCCATCACGTGGAGGGCTTCACCAGCGTGGACTCCACCACTCACGACCACGGCGTGCCCAACGTGATCCAGGGCGGCTCCGGCGGCGAGGCCTATGCGGAAAGCTGGAGCGGCGGCACCGGAAGACGCGAGCTGACCACCAGCGCCATCTGCATCAACCACGACCACACGGTGGATCTGGATTCCCAGCCCTGCGGCAGCGGCGAAGCCGTCGGCATCCTGCCGCCCTATCTGGCGGTGTACGTGTGGCAGCGGGTAAGCTGAATACTATATATATTTAGGAGGTTTTTCTATGGCATCTACTTACCGTCAGGTGGGCTTCGGCTCCACCGGCAGCGCCGTCTCGAAATTGCAGACGATTTTGAACCAGCACGGCTACGGTCTGGCCGTGGACGGCATCTTCGGTGAAAAAACCCGCGCCGCCGTCCGGGACTATCAGAAGCGGTACAACCTGAAGCTGGACGGCATCGCGGGCCCGGAGACATGGGGCAGTCTGCTGGGTCAGAACGGCAGCAGCAACGGCAGCTACACCGGCGGCGGCAGCTCCGGCAAGACCAGTACGTCCACCAACCTGCCGCTGGGCAAGGTATCCGACGGCACCGCCGCCGCGCTGGATCGGCTGGAAAAGGGCTACACGCCCTCCAGCGACGTGGAGGCGGAGCAGGCGCTGCTGGACAGTCTGGCGCAGCTGCGCCCCGGCGATTACGAATCCGATTTCACGGCGCAGCTGGACGCGCTGTATCAGGAGATCAGCAGCCGTCCCGGCTTTTCCTATGACCCCGGCTCCGACGCGGCGTACCAGTCCTACGCCTTGCAATATGCCCGACAGGGCCGGGCCGCCATGGCCGACACGCTGGGCCAGACTGCCCACCTCACCGGCGGCTACGGCTCCAGCTACGCACAGTCCGCCGCCCAGCAGTCCTATCAGCGGTATTTGCAGCAGCTGTCCGACGTGCTGCCCCAGCTGCAATCCGCCGCCTACAGCCGCTACCGCGACGAGGGCGACGCGCTGCTGGACCGCTATAAGCTGCTGCAGGGGCAGGACGAGGAGGCCTACGGCCGCTGGCAGGATCTGGTGAGCGCGTGGCAGAAGGAGGTCTCGCAGGCCCAGAGCCGCTACGACCAGATCAGCAGCCGCGACTTGAAGAATTACCAGCTGCTGCTGGACTATTTCGCCGACAAGGCCGCCGCCGAGCAGAAGGGTCTGCACACCTCCAAGACGGACGAGAGCGCCCTGTCCAGCATCGGCAACACCGCCTCGCTGAGCTCTACGGCGGCGGAAAGTCTGGAGCGGGCTATGAACAACTATCTGAAAAGCGGAAACGCACAGCAGGCGGACACGCTGCTGAATCAGTACAAAAACCGCATGACGCCCGCGCAAAAGGCCCGTTTTGAGGCACTTTTCGCCGCGTGGAACCGCCCCTTGAGCTGGTAGTTCTTTCCATTCTCTCCCGTTGGTCGAGAAAATTATGGTTGCTTTTGGGGCCATAATATGGTAGGATGGTTTTAAGCGCTGTGACCTGATGGGCGGCGCTGTTTTCCACGAGCCGGGCGGCACGTTTCCCGGCCACGCGAAAGGAGAAAAAAGAATGAAAGAATATAACGATTGCTTTGTTCAGACTTCCCCCGTGAACGGGCGCGCTTTTTCCCGGCTGCTGGTTCTGCTCCTGTCTCTGGTGATGGCGCTGGCGCTGGTGGGCTGCGGCGGCGACAAGACGCCCGACAACTCCGACGACGCCAATGGCAATCCCCCTGTCGTGGAGCCGGACGACACCGAAAACCGCGTAGAGCCCGCTCCCGTTGTGGAACCCAAGGACATGGAGGCCACCTTTGCCAAGTACAAGGATGTGTACGCATGGCTGGAGGTTCCCGACTTCTCCAAGATCCTGGGCACCGACCACGAGCTGTCCTACCCTGTGGCGCAGCATCCCACGGATCGCAACTACTACCTCAGCCGCGATCTGGACGGTAACAGCAACAAGGCCGGCACCATTTTCAGCGAGGCTACCTGCGAGGGCAAGACCATCAACAGCCGTGATCTGAACGATCCCGTCACCGTGCTGTACGGCCACAATCAGGCCAACCGCACCATGTTCGGCGGCCTGCAGAGCATGCTGAAGAATCTGGATTTCAGCGAGCAGCATCTGGTGTATATGTATCAGAAGGATCGCCGCGTGACCTATCAGATCGTGGGCGGCGTGCAGTATGATACCAGCCACATCATTTACTACCACGACTTTACCAACGCTGACGTGTTCAACAGCTTCTTCGACCAGCTGTGGAAGGAGACGGACGGCACCACCAATCTGGACAAAGCCAATAAGCCTGTGGCCGGCGACCGGGTGCTGATCCTGTCGGTGTGCAAGAATGGCGACGACAACCACCGTTATCTGATCGTCTGCAAGATGATCGAGGACACCGCCGATCCCACCACCTGGCCCCTGAAGGACGCTGCGGCTGCCGCTGGCACGACCACCACCAAGACCGACACCACCGCAAAGACCCACTAAAGAGTAAAAAAGAGCCCTGTTCCGCAAGGAACAGGGCTCTTTTTTATACGTCAGAGAAATGACAAGCTTTCCCATAAAACGTTTTCACTCCGTGAAGTGGACGTGGGTAAAAATGTGATCCTGACAGAAGCAGTGATAGCCGGCGCATTTGCTGCAATAGCGGAACTGCAGGTCGGGATAATCGGTATCCGTGCGGCCACAGACGGCACACTTTTGATGATAGCCCTGCTGTTGTTCCTGCTTTTGCTGCTGTTGAGCCGCCCGCTTGAACTGCACCGTCTGGGGACGGTGGCGGTAGGCGGCGCGGTCGGCCATGTAATGTACCTCCGGCCAGATGAACACGGCAAAGTTCAGCAGAGCGATCACCGGCAGCAGCGCGCCACCCCAGTTGCCCGCCAGCAGGCTGCGCACCACGTCAACGGCGAACAGCGCCGCGTCCAGATAGGCCAGCCATTTCATCTTGATGGGGACAATGAAGAACAGCAGCACCTGCGTATCCGGGAACAGGAACGCGAAGGCGAAGAACATGGACAGGTTCACGTAATAGGAGCCCGCCACGGTGTAGCTCTGTCCGGAGATCAGGCTGGCGATCAGCACACCGACTGCCGTCAGCAGCACGCCGCTGATGTAGTAAAGGGTAAACTTGGCGGTGCCCCACTGGCGCTCCAGCGTGGAGCCGATCCAGTAGTAGAAATACAGGCTGATCAGCAGCCAGAAGATGCCGCTGCTGGTGGGAACGAACACATAAGTGATGATGCGCCACAGCTCGCCCTTCAGCACGGCGGAGGTGTTCAGCGTCAGGAACGCCAAGGCGTTGGCGTCGTTGGCCTGGGTGAACATCATCAGAAGATAGACGATCACGTTGCCTGCCACGATGTAGAGCATCAGATTGGGGATGCCGAAACGGGGGTGTCGGGCGCAGAAGCGCTGCACCGCGTCATAGAGCTTTTTCAAGGATGGTTCCTCCTGTTGGTTTGAATGGGACTTTGCGTTACATTGTACCCTATATGGTGGGAAAAGTCATTACTATTTTTTGAATAATTGCGGAAAAGATGTTTCGCTCTCCGGTTCCTTTACCTCCCGGCGCGCTATGGTGTGTACGTATTTGTGACTGTGTACCAATGAAAAATGCGGTATAGCGCGGGCGGATTCTTAAACCGCAGGTTTAAGCAGCGTTTTTGGGCACTTTTGCCGCTGCGGGCAAAAGTGTATCGTCCCCGCAGGGACGAAATCCCCCGACTTTCGCAATGTAAACAGACAAATACTTGACACCGTTCCGGTTTCACGTTATGATAGGATTTGGGAAAATTCATTGAGGGGTTCACTGATTATGGCAGAAAGACTCACCCCCCGCAAGCAGCAGGCGCTGGAGATGCGTAGCCGCATCCAGAATGTGGCGCTGGATCTGTTTGACCGGGAGGGCTTTGAAAATGTATCCGTGGAGGAGATCGCCCAGAAGGCGGGCTGCTCCGTGGGCAATATCTACCATTACTTCAAGAGCAAGGACGAGCTGGCCATTCAGGTCACCAGCCATGTGGACGCGGCGTACCTGACGCTGGAGGCGGAATATCTGGCGGACAGTACCCGTACTTCCCGTGAAAAGCTGCTGGACTTCGTGGGTCAGTCCCTGCGGATCAGCAGCAGCGACCCGGTGCTGTACAAGGCGTTCATCCACGCCATGAAGTATCCGGAGCAAGGTGCCTTGCAGCGCAACGAGCACCGCATCTACTTCCGTGTGCTGTCGGAGCTGGTGGAGCTGTGCCGCCGGGACGGCTTTATCGATGCCCGGTATGACGGCGACATGGCAGTGGAGTATCTGGTGACGCTGCACCGCGGCACGCTGCTGGAGTGGCGCATCTACGAGGGGAACTTCGATATCGCCCAGCGGGGCATCGCCATGGCGGAGATCCTGCTGCGGGGATGGGGAAAGTACGAATAACAGAGCGTGGCGCTTATTTTCCGCTCGGCAAGAAAAAAACAGGAAATTTTTGGGAGATTAGAAAATAAATGTGACAAAAGCAAGAATATCTGTTGACATTTCGACAAATTTCTTCTATAATAAGCATACTTGTGTGAAAGGAGAAACAATATGGAAAACAATCAGAATGTCCCCGGCAAGGGCGCAGCAGTTGCCAGCTTGGTACTGGGTATTATCGCTGTTGTGCTGTGGTTCTTTGGCTACACGTCTATCGTGTCTGTCATTTTGGGCATCGTGGGTCTGGTTTGCGCTGGTAATGCGAAGAAGGCTGGCTTTATGGGCGGCTTGCGTACTGCCGGTTTCGTGCTGTCCCTGATCGGCCTGATCGGTGGCGGTATCGCTTTTGTGGCTTGCGTGGCTTGCGCTGGTGCTATTGGCGCCGCTGGTATGCTCTATTAATCAAACGAACTGCTTATGCAAAGGCGATACGCTGTGCCGCGGCGGCACAGCGTATCGTTTTTATGGAGTTGTATGCTGCCTTATATTACTATTTTTGCACACCGTGTGGCTATGTACGGTGTGATGGCTGCTTTGGGAACCGCGCTGGCGGTTCTGTATCTGCGCAGGGCGGAAAAGCGCTTTCCGGAGACAGCGGCTGACGCGGAGTTGGTATTTATTTATGGCCTGCTTGGCATGTTTGTGGGCGCCAAGCTGCTGTCGCTGCTGACGGTACTCCCGGAATTGCGGGCAGATCTGCCTCTGCTGACATCTGATATCGGGGCGTTTTTCCGTAAGTATTTATATGCGGGCTTTGTCTTTTATGGCGGCCTGTATGGTATTCTGTCAGCCGTTTGGCTTTATGCAAAGTTGGCAGGATGTCAATTTGCTTTATTGGCAAGAGCCTATTTGCCGATCGTGCCGCTGATCCACGGGTTCGGCCGATTGGGCTGCTTCTGCGTGGGCTGCTGCTATGGAAAGCCGTCGGAGCGGCTGGGCATTGCCTTTGCCCACTCGGAGATCGCGCCCAACGGCGTGCCGCTGTTGCCGGTGCAGCTGATCGAGGCAGCGCTGGTGTTCGGACTGTTCTTTCTGCTGTGGCAGATGTCGCGGCGGGGAATGGATGGTCGGCGGATGCTGGGCTGGTATCTGCTGGTGTACAGCGTGGGGCGGTTCGTGCTGGAATTTTTTCGGGGCGACACGTATCGGGGTTTCATCGGCATCCTCTCCGTGTCTCAGGTCATCGCGCTGCTGTCCATATTGGGCGGCGGGCTGTTGCTATGGCGGACTCGCGCACCGCGAAATGCATAGTGCCATTGGGGCGCTTGGTCGTTTTCACGACTGAGCACCCCCTTTTTTTGTTCACAACGCCGATATTTTTCAAAGCGTCCGACACAACGGGAAAACGCCGTTGACAAACCCGATGGAAAGTGCCATACTGTGAATAGTTCATTAAGTGATTCGGTGAAATTTTTGACGAAGTATTCGATACCGTAAGAGAAAGAGAGGGAACCCCCATATGAAGATCCTTGTCATCAACCCCGGCGCCACCAGCACCAAGATCGCCGTGTTCGATGAAGACCAGCAGCTTTTCAAGCTGGGCATTGACCACTCCGCCGAAGAGCTGGATCAGTTCGAGCGGGTCATCGACCAGGCGGACTACCGCAAGACCGCCATCCTGAACGCTGTCACCGAGGCCGGTTATAAGCTGGAGGACTTTGACGCGGTGTGCGGCCGCGGCGGTCTGTACCGTCCCATCCCCAGCGGCACCTACGCCGTCAACGACAAGGTGATGCACGATGTGGAGACCGCGCCCTACGGCGAGCATCCCTCCAACCTGGGCGCGTATCTGGCCAAGAAGCTGGGCGACATGGTGGGCATTCCCGCTTTCTTTGTTGACCCCGTGTGCGTGGACGAGATGACCGAGATCGCCCACTACACCGGCTTTGCCGAGTTCCGCCGCCTGTGCCAGTTCCACGCCCTGAACCACAAGTCCATCGGCCGCAAGGCCGCCAGGGAGCTGGGCAAGAAGTACGAGGACGTGAACCTGATCGTCTGCCATCTGGGCGGCGGCGTCAGCGTGGGCGCTCACCAGAAGGGCCGCGTGGTGGACGTGTGCAACGTGAAGGACGAGGGCTCCATGGGCATGGATCGCGCCGGCGGCCTGCCCGTCAACCAGCTGATCAGCTACTGCTTCAGCGGCAAGACCAAGGACGAGGTGAAAAAGACCTTTGGCCGCCGCGCCGGTATGCTGTCCTATCTGGGCACCACTGATTTCCGCGTCATCTGCGCCAAGGTGGTAGAGGGCGACCCCAAGTATGTGGAGGCCTATCAGGCGCTGGTCTATCAGCTTTCCAAGGATATCGGCGCCATGGCCGCCGTGCTGCATTTCGACGTGGACGCCATCGTCTACACCGGCGGCATGGCCTATGAGCAGTTCTTCTGCGACGATATCACCGCCTATGTGGGCAAGATCGCCCAGACCATCCGCCTGCCCGGCGAGGAGGAGATGCGTTCTCTGGCCGAGGGCGCGCTGCGCGTGCTCCACGGCGAACAGGAAGCCAGCATCTATTAATCCGTTTTCCAATAGTAAGTGACAATAGAGTGTAAGTAAGAGTAAGAAAAAGAAGAAAGGTGGAAGAAAACTATGAAACATCTGATGTCCGGTAACGAGGCCACCGCACGTGGCGTCTACGAAGCCGGTATCAAAGTCTGCTCCGCGTATCCCGGCACCCCCAGCACCGAGATTCTGGAGAACATGCCCCAGTACGGCAAGGACGTGTACTGCGAGTGGGCTCCCAACGAGAAGGTGGCCGCCGAGGTGGCCTACGGCGCGTCCGTGGCCGGTTCCCGTGCCTTCTGCACCATGAAGATGGTGGGCCTGAACGTGGCTGCCGACCCCCTGTTCACCGCCGGTTACATGGGCGTCAACGGCGCCTATGTGGTGGTCACCGCTGACGACCCCTCCTGCCATTCCTCCCAGAACGAGCAGGACAACCGCCACTATGCCCGCGCCGCCAAGATCGCCATGGTGGAGCCCAGCGACGCTCAGGAGTGCAAGGACTTCGTGAAGCTGGCCTGCGAGATCTCCGAGGAGTTCGACACCCCCGTGCTGTACCGCACCACCACCCGCGTCTGCCATTCCAAGGGTCTGGTGGAGTTCGGCGAGCGCACCGAGCATGTGGCGCCCGAGTACAAGCGCAATACCCGCAAGTACATCTGCGCCCCCGCCAACGCTTACCTGAACCACCCCATCGTGGAGGAGCGTCTGGTGAAGCTGGCCGAGTATGGCTGCACCACCGCTTTGGAGAACGGCCTGAACAAGCTGGAGCTGGGCGACGGCAAGGTGGGCGTCATCACCGCCTCCATCGCTTATGAGTACGCCAAGGAAGTGTTTCCCGAGGGTACGTCCTTCCTGAAGCTGGGTCTGACCTATCCCCTGCCCATGAACCTGATCCGCGACTTCGCCAAGAAGGTGGAGAAGCTGTACGTCATCGAAGAGCTGGAGCCCTTCATGGAGAACGAGATCAAGGCCGCCGGGATCGACTGCGTCGGCAAGGAGCTGACCGGCGTGATGTACGAGCTGAATACCGAGCTGGTGCGTGAGCGCGTGCTGGGTATCAAGCCCAACTACAAGACCATCACCGACGTGCAGGTAGCCAAGCGTCCTCCCGCACTGTGCCCCGGCTGCCCCCACCGCGGCTTCTTCTACACCCTGTCCAAGAACAAGAACTACGTGGTCACCGGCGATATCGGCTGCTACACCCTGGGCTTTGCGCCTCCCCTGAACTGCATGGACGTGTGCATCTGCATGGGCGGCGGCTTCTCCGCCGGTATGGGTATGGCCAAGTCCTTCCAGCGCGAGGGCGTCACCGATAAGGTGGTGTTCGGCGTCATGGGCGACTCCACCTTCTTCCACAGCGGCATGACCGGCGCTGCCGAGATCATCTACAACAACGGCCGCATGATCCCCTGCGTGCTGGATAACCGCATCACCGGCATGACCGGCCATCAGGACAACCCCGGCTCCGGCTATACCCTGATGGGCGAGGAGGCTCCCATGCTCAGCGTGGAAAGCATCTTCAAGACCTACGGCTTCGACCCCGTGCTGACCGTGGATCCCCAGGATCTGGCCGCCATGAAGGCCACCGTCAACACCGCCGTGGCCGCCCTGAACGAGGGCAAGCACCCCGCCATCGTCACCCGTCGTCCCTGCCTGCTGATCAAGCGCGTGAAGCACGATCTGGGCATGTGCGTGGTGAATACCGACAAGTGCGTGGGCTGCAAGAGCTGCCTGAAGGTGGGCTGCCCCGCCATCTCTATGGAGAACGGCAAGGCGGCTGTGGACCGCACCCAGTGCGTGGGTTGCACCGTCTGCGCCCAGGCCTGCCCCGTTGGTGCTATCGAAAAGGAGGAGAAGTAACATGTCTAACGTAAAAAGCTGTCTGTTGGTTGGCGTTGGCGGTCAGGGCGCGATCCTGATCTCCAAGATCATGTCCAACGGTTTTATGAAGGCCGGTTATGATGTTAAGCAGAGCGAAGTCCACGGTATGGCCCAGCGCGGTGGCTCCGTGTCCACCCAGGTTCGCTGGGGCGACAAGGTGTACGGCCCCGTATTCGGCAAGGGCGAGGCGGATATTATGGTGGCACTGGAGAAGATGGAAGCCGTCCGCTACGCGGAGTTCCTGAATCCCGACGGTGTGGCCGTCATCAATGACTACGCCATCAAGTCCACCACCATCGCCTCCGGCGCCGAGGAGTATCCCGAGGGCTGCATCGAGGCCATGCAGAAGAATTTCAAGACCATCGCCGTTCCCGCCAGCGATATCGCCATCCAGCTGGGCAACCCCAAGTGCATGAACGTGGTGCTGTTCGGCGCCATGTGCGATTCTCTGGGCTGCCCCGAGATCGACTGGGAGCAGATCGTGGCCGAGACCGTCCCTGCCAAGGTCAAGGAGCTGAACCTGAAGGCCTTCCGCGCCGGACGCGAGGCTGCCAAGGCCAGTAAGTAAGCGTAATCACCCCTTTCTATACCATATCTCTGTAAAAAGGACAGCCCGCCGAATGGTAGCACCAGATAAGAAAACATTGAAGAAGTCAGTAAAATCAATGTTTTTCATGGTGCAAACACGGTGCGAAGTCGAAACAA
>JABLTL010025193.1_pt1 | contig 12878 bp, 12 predicted proteins | sample 7160151 | NCBI WGS metagenome assembly JABLTL01 (sample SAMN14651223, study PRJNA627086) | human gut metagenome | isolation source: feces | host: Homo sapiens
TTTCTCCAAAGTTTAATTCTTCAGACACACGTCCACCTAGTAAACCAGTAATTCTCCACAGGGTCGGGAGCCGCCTTGTTCATCTCCGTGAATGCGTTTATCAGCATAAATATGGTAATAGCTGCGATCACGAAGAAAAAGAACCCGAAAACATACTTTTTTCTTATCTTTATGGTCTTTGTCTGCATATCACACCATTACTTCTTGGTTATCTTAGTGCCCTGACGGGTCTCCTCGATAACATAACCCAGCTCAGCTATCTTGTCTCTGAGAGAATCCGCAAGAGCAAAATCCTTTGCCTTTCTTGCTTCCTTTCTCTGCTCTGCAAGCGCCTTTATCTCCTCGGGGATATCATCATCGGCAGACTCATTCTTTGCGCTGAGCTTCCTTGCATGGTCGATAATTCCAAGGGAAAGTACCTTGTCAAACTCGCCGATAAGCGCAAGCTTTGTAGCCGCAGTGGTGTCAGCCTTGAGAACATCATAGACCGCAGTAACTGCCAGAGAAGTATTCAGGTCATTGTCCAGAGCCGCAGTAAAGCCCTTCATCAGCTCGTCATAAGCCGCCTTGTCGATCTCGCCCTGAGTCTCGGCAAGAAGACGTGCCACCCTTGCTATCAGCTTGTCATATGCACCTGCCGCATTGTCAAGATTCTCATAAGAGAATACCAGCGACTTGCGGTAATGGGACTGGAGGCAGAAGAATCTGTAAACCATAGGGTCATATCCCTTTTCTTTAAGCAGGGAAACGGTAAGAAACTCACCCTTGGACTTGCTCATCTTGCCGTGATTGGTGTTAAGGTGATGAACATGGAACCAGTAGTTGCACCACTTGTGACCCAGATAAGCTTCACTCTGAGCTATCTCGTTGGTGTGGTGAGGGAATGCGTTGTCGATACCGCCGCAGTGAAGGTCAAGGTATTCACCAAGATGCTTCATGCTGATGCAGGAGCATTCAATGTGCCAGCCGGGATATCCCACACCCCAGGGGCTTTCCCATTTAAGCTCCTGATCGTCAAACTTGGACTTTGTGAACCAGAGAACAAAGTCAGCCTTGTTTCTCTTGTTGCCGTCCTCGTCAACACCCTCACGGACAGCAACAGCCAGGTCTTCCTCGTTGAAGTCGCCGAAAACATAGTATTCCTTCAGCTTTGAGGTGTCGAAATAAATGTTTCCGCCAGCCTCATATGCGTAGCCCTTTTCAATAAGAGCGGAAATTACCTTTATAAAATCGGGAATGCAGTGAGTAGCAGGCTCAACCACATCAGGGGTCTTGATGTTTAGCTCTGCGCAGTCCGCAAAGAAAGCCTTGGTGTAAAAATCAGCTATCTCCATAACGGTCTTGTGCTCACGCTTTGCGCCCTTGAGCATCTTGTCATCGCCTGTGTCGCCGTCACTTGTAAGATGTCCGACATCGGTGATGTTCATAACTCTCTTAACGTCCAGACCTGTGAAGCGGAGGTACTTTTCAAGAACGTCCTCCATGATGTAGCTTCTCAGGTTGCCTATGTGCGCATAGTGATATACTGTAGGGCCGCAGGTGTACATGGAAACCTTGCCTGGGGTGTTGGGGATAAATTCTTCTTTTTTATGGCTCAGTGAATTATAGATCTGCATTTTTATTCTTCCTTTCAAATTACGTAATCGTCATAATCATCGCTTCTGAAACCGCAGCCGCAGTCCAGATTGGGTTCGTCCTTGGGAGCGGGAGTGATGCCCGCCTTCTTTTCCAGCTGGCTGAGACGAACGTCCATCTTGCACAGTTCCTGAGCAACAGGGTCGGGAATGTGTACCTGGTCAAGATCGGTGGTAGGCTTGCCGTTGCAGCGTGCTATCCTTGCGGGAACGCCGACAGCCGTGCAGTTGTCGGGAATGGCTTCCAGCACAACAGCATTTGCGGCGATCTTTACATTGTTGCCCACCTTAAAGGGGCCAAGCACCCTTGCGCCTGCCCCGACCATAACATTGTTGCCCAGCGTCGGGTGACGCTTTCCTCTGTCCTTGCCCGTACCGCCAAGGGTAACACCCTGGTATATAAGGCAGTTGTCGCCTATCTCGGTGGTCTCGCCGATAACAACGCCCATGCCGTGATCAATGAACAGACCCTTGCCTATCCTTGCGCCCGGGTGGATCTCAATGCCTGTGATAAACCTTGCCGCCTGAGATATAACTCTTGCGGTAAGGAACATTTTCTTCTTATAGAAATAATGGGATACACGGTAAGCCGCCACCGCATGAAGTCCCGAGTAAGTGAGGATTATCTCCACGGTGTTCTTAGCCGCAGGGTCTCTCTGCTTGACGGATTCGATGTCCGCCTTAAAATGCTTTATAAGCTCATCAAAACTGCTCATATCGTTCCTCCTGTAACCTGTAAAATGCAGGGATAATATTATTATATGAAAGCAAGCGGGCATATGATATGCCTGCAACAAAAAAGCCGCCCTCAGAAATATCTGAAGGCGGCGAAAAGCCACGGTCCCACTTCAATTCGGCAGCAAGCTGCCCTTATATACCGCCGAAGCGATACCATTCTGTAACGGGAACACCCGCAGCGGGATACACACTATAATTTGTTGTGATATAACACAACAAACGCTTCCCCCGCCAAGCTGACGAACGCACTTCACCGCCCGCACCTGCGCCCTCGCACCGAACGGGCGCTCTCTGAAAAGTGACAAAACGACTACTCTGAACGCTTAGCCTTTGAAATATTGATATTATTATACCACGTCCATCTTTAAAAAGCAATAGCAATTTTTTTAATTTTCCGCCTGCTTTTCAAATTTGTAGAGGCGAACGTCCATATAATGCTCTCTCTGCTGTGTGCAGTAAGTCGCCTTATATCCCGAGATATCCTCAAAATAGTCTATGATATAATCGTAGGTAAGGGCATTGGAATTTTCATCTGTTTTCTTTTCGGCGATCTTGTTGGTATCGAACAGAACATAAAAGTCCTCGCCGTTTTCATAAAGCTTTTTGTATTCATCTGCATGAGCCTCAAACTCGCAGTTAACATATGGGGTTATATAATCATTGTTCGTATCTGCAAGCATAGTGCAGTAACAGGGCAGGAAAATCGGGGAGCTTACCAGAACAACACAGTTCTGCCCCTTTACATAGCTGCTTACAGTGCCGTTTTCAGGCGAGTCGCTCAACACATATGTAGGCGTGATCCTTACATTCTGATAAACCAGCAGCGCCGCCAGAGCAACACATATAACAGGCGTGCATATCTTCTTTGAGATATGTGTTCCGATGACATATATCCAGCTGATAAAAACGCCTATGACCAGCGGCAGGAATATGTAAAAATAACGTACCGAGTCCAGCTCCAGGTCATAGATATATACCTTGTGGACAACTATCTCAAATACCAGCACAGATGCCGCAAATATCATTATGGGGCTGAGGTCTGCCTTTTTAAAGTCTGTCCATAAAGTACGCAGAGCATTTTTGCATTTTTCCGCAATGGGAATGAACCACTTTTCTTTTCTGCACACAAAGCACGCCGCAGCCAATACTACCAGTACGCACAGAATTATGGCAATGACATCTGCATAATAATTCATTTCAAAGAAATTCATTATGTAGCCAGTCATGTTCCTTACAATTACCCTGAGATACTGATATCTCTGTATAGCAGGGTCTATCTCGCCTGACCAGTGCATTTCCGTGGAGAACATATGGGCAATGGTCGCAGGGAATGCCGCAATGGAAAGTCCCACGCCCACAGCCGCAGAACCGCCGTATGCAAAGCAGTCCTTAACACGCTTTTTTATCAGCAGTACAACGCACTGAATGAGCGTGTACATAAACGCAAACACAAGGAAATTATGCTGAGTAAGCGCTCCGAGGAACGTCGTCAGTCCCACAAAAATAAACTGCTTCAGCGGGATTTTCCCCTCAGCCGTAAGTACGGTCTGGCTGAAATATGCGTACATCACCGCAAACATGGTGAGCATCATATACATTCGCAGGAAATACACATTGGACTGCCCGCCCAGCGAAAGCCCCCAGTAAATGCAGACAATGACACCCGCCAGCTGTGACTTTGCAAATCTTGAGAAAAACTTGTACAAAAATACCTGTGTCACCGCAAAGCAGAAAAGGTTTATCCCGAAAGCCCACCACCAAGAGAACTGATCGGGGAAAAAGGAGCAGATGGTGTGAAGTACAGCGTAATACAGCGGCGGATGAGTGTCTGCCGCCTGATTTTTCCACACAGTATCATACGAAAATCTTGACTCTTCATTCGTCTCAATATAATACTTGAAGTCATCGCCCGTCATCCATACATTGTAGTTATCAGGCACCTGAAAAGCGCTTCCGTAAAGATATACCCTGTTCTGGCTGTTTGCCAGTCCATAGGAAAAATATTCGTCCTCATGGTGAGCTGTGTTGTTTACCGCAAAGCTCACCGACAGAAAAATGAGCTGTGCAATTACAACTATGATGAAGATTATGTTATATACCGAAAATTTCTGCTTCTTTAATGTCTCTTCCATATCCTCACCTTTTCTTTTTTGCGGAAAATCTGAGGCGGAACGCAGTGGTGATGCTGTCCTTTACAGTCCTGAGCACTCTCATCTTGCTTTCGCCCAGCTTGTTGTCATATCTCAGCTCAAAGGGCACTTCGTCAAATTTTGCACCTACAAGAGAAAGCTTGTACAGCACTTCCATCATGCAGGAGAATGTTTTCATCTCAACAAACTTGTCGCCGTAAACCCCTCTTGCTTTTTTGATTATCTCATAGGTATATACTCTGTATCCGCAGGTGTAGTCCTTTACATTCTTAACATGGAGCACAGCAGTATAGAACACTCTTGCACCGTCACTGAGGAAAAGTCTTATTCCCGGAACGCCCTTTACCGAAGAGCTTTGACAGTATCTTGAAGCAATGACCACATCAGCGCCTGCCTTTATCTTTTCCACCATGGACTTGATGTAAACAGGGTCATGAGTGTTGTCGCCGTCCATAAGAACACAAAGATCGCCCTCGGAACATTCCTTCTGGAACGCAGTGAACGCAGTGTTTACGCCGCCGCCAAGATTAAGGTTCTTTTCGTGCCTTATCACCTTTACATTATCGTACTTTTCGGCATAGCTGCTGATGATATCATATGTATTGTCTGTGCTGCGGTCATCAATGCCCACAACAGTCAGTTCATATCCCATACCTCTGAGCACCTCTGCCTGACCAAGCCACTTTTCGATAAGAGCGGCAATATTTTCCGACTCATTGTAGCAGGGAAGCATTGCATATATCTTATTCATCTGTATATCTCCTTTTATTTGTTATCCTTATTGTCCCTGGGAGTGACCTTTGCATACAGGAATTTTCTTACTCCGTAAAGCACAAAAAACGATACCGCCAGCGAAGCAACCTTTGAAACCGTGTAGCCTATGCTCTTGCCCACAACGCCGTCAAGAAGCCTGCATACGCCCCATACAACACCGTTCTGAATGAACATACCCAGCAGGAACGTGGAAATATATATAACAACAGTCCTTATATCCACAGACCTGTTAAAAACCTTTTTGGTAACACATACATAATGTATAGCCGAGCCGATAAGGATACCTGCCGTGTTTGATACCACTTCCGACAGGTGCAGCAGATTTATGAGCAGCAGCCCTATGCACAGCTCAATAACTGCCGTTCCGCAGGAAATGATAAAATACTTTATCACCTGCAAATATTTTTCAATAAGCGATCTTATTTTTTCCATATCATTCCCCAGCCCCGAAACGCTCGCAGATAATATCCGCTATTCTCTTGGAGGCAAAGCCGTCGCCGTAAGGATTGCTTCGGTTTATCATATCATTATATTCTTCCCTGTTGTTAAGAAGCTCCGTGCAGGCATTGTAGATATTTTCCTCAGATGTTCCGATAAGCTTCAGAACTCCTGCCTCCACGCCCTCCTGACGCTCTGTGGTATCTCTCAGCACAAGAACGGGCTTGTTGAGAGAGGGTGCTTCCTCCTGTATTCCACCGCTGTCCGTAAGGATTATGTAGGACTTGTCCATGATATTGTGGAAATCTATGGCATTGAGAGGGTCACACAGCTTTATCCTGTCGCAGCTGCCCAGCTCTTCCCTGGCAATGCTCCTTACCGCAGGATTAAGATGAACGGGATAAATAGCCTTCACATCGGGATTTTCGTTCACCAGCCTGAGAATGGCACGGAATATCCTGCGCATAGGCTCGCCGATATTTTCACGTCTGTGCGCAGTGATAAGAAGTATCCTTGAATCGCCTGCCCAGTCCAGCAGCTCATGCCTGTAATCGGGGCTTACAGTTGTTTTCAGCGCATCAATGCCCGTGTTTCCCGTAACAAAGATGTTGGCCGGATCCTTTTTCTCATTAAGAAGATTCTGACGTGCAAACTCAGTGGGAGCAAAGTTCAGCTCGGATATAAGGCTTATAGCCTCACGGTTGAACTCCTCGGGATATGGCGAGAAAATATTGTAAGTCCTCAGTCCCGCTTCAACATGACCCACCTTTATGCCCGAATAGAAGCAGGCAAGAGCAGTTACAAAAGCAGTGGAAGTATCGCCGTGAACAAGAACAAGGTCAGGCTTTTCCTTTGCAAGCACTTCCTTGATGGACGTAAGCACGGCAGTGGTTATATCAAAAAGGTCCTGACCCTTTTTCATTATCCCCAGGTCATATTCGGGAGTAATTTTGAAAATATCAAGCACCTGCCGGAGCATTTCCTTGTGCTGACCCGTAACGCATACCACTGTTTCAATATTTTTTCTTGATTTAAGTTCATTTACAAGGGGGCACATCTTTATAGCCTCAGGCCTTGTACCGAACACGCACATTACCTTCAAATCATTCACCCTTTACTGTATTACCGTTTATTTCCGTAAAATAACATTATGTAATTTCTTTAGTAAAATAAAGTTAATATAATTATATAGCATTACAACCGCTTTGTCAATGAATTTTTAAATCCGAGACCTATAACTTTACGGTCGCTGTTAAAGATGCAGCACCCCATTATACACCTTTGATTTATATCACAGTCAACAACCCACCTGTTTATCCGCTTTGCACTTTTGTACACATTCCCCATAAATCCCCCGAAAATTTCTCCCCCGTATTTTCCCTGACGATTGACATAAGCGCCCAAAAATATTATAATAAATATGTATAATTTTTTAGCTCTTTTATCGGGCTGTGAAAGGAATGATCCTGACATGAAGGAACATAACTCACAGACATATCATAAGACCTGCGGATATGACAAAATAAAATCAATGATGAAGCTCCTCGCCTGCACGGTTTCTGCCGCACTCTGCCTGTCAATGAGCGCAGCAGCGTATGCCGAAGCAGATGTTGACGGTATCCAAACAACTATCGGGGAAGCAATATCCACCGAGGCAGCCGAATCCCCATACGACAGCGCATTGACAGACGATATCTATGCCTCGGCTACAGGAACACTGAACATCAGCGGCACGCAGAACTATACATATGCCTCACAGGTAATTACCCTGCTCAACGAGCAGCGTGTGAATAACGGCCTCTCCCCCCTCACCGCCGACAGCACCCTTACCGCTGCCGCAATGCAGAGAGCTGCCGAAACTGTCATATATTTCAGCCATACCCGTCCCAACGGAAGCCGCTGCTTCACCGCCTTTGACGGCGGCTGGAGAGGTGAGAACATCGCCGCAGGTCAGGCAGACCCGGACGAAGTAATAACAGGCTGGATGAACTCCACAGGTCACCGTAAAAATATCCTCGAAGCAAACTACACCAGCGTGGGCGTAGGCTGCTTCAATTATAAGGGCATCAACTTCTGGGTGCAGTGCTTCAGCGATATCACAGCCGACGGCTCCGTGAGAACGGGAACAGCGTCCGCCACAGCCGCCGTCAGCGCTTCAACGGACTATATAAATATGAGCGGCAAGCTGGCAGAAAACACCTTCTCTTCCGCTGGCGAGACCACAATATTCACCGTCAGCAACAATAACGTGGGCTGGACATATATAACCGCCACCGTTGACAGCTCCTCATTCAACTATTCGTCAAGCTCCTCCGCCGCAAAGGTGGATTCAGCAGGAAATGTCACCGTAGCAGGCGGCGGAACAGCCATTATCACCGCAGCCACCAAAAAGGGAAGCCTTTCCGTTTCCGATACCCTTACCTCTACCGCTCCCAGCCTGACGCCCTCCATAACAAGCATAACCGCAGGCAGCGGCAAGGTCGATCTCAGCTGGAGCTCCGTTTCGGGCGCAGCAAACTACGCTGTTTATTACACCGCAAACGGAAAATGGTATAACGCAGGAACCACCACCGCCCTTAAAATGACCGTCAGCGGTCTTACAGGCGGCACACGATACGGCTTCGCAGTCAAGGCATATTTAAACGGCACATGGACATCGGTCTCCTCCTCGGATATCGTCTATGCCACACCCACAGCCGCCGTTGAAAAGCCCAAGATAACCAAGGCAGAGGGTCAGGACGGTCAGGTCGCCCTGAACTGGACTGCCGTTTCTGGCGCAACAAATTATGCAGTCTATACTTATCTCAACGGCACATGGTCAGTCGCAGGCTACAGAACAGCAACAGGTATGTATGTAAGGAACCTTGCCAACGGCACAAAGTACGGCTTTGCAGTAAAAGCTTACGTTAACGGCACCTGGTCATCGGTATCCTCTTCCGATATCGTCTATGCCACACCCGTCAGCGCAGCAGCAAAACCCGTCATCACCAAGGCTCAGGGTCAGAACGGTCGTGTAGCACTGAACTGGACTGCCGTAAACGGCGCAACCAATTACGCAGTTTACACCTACCTTAACGGCAAGTGGTCAGTAGCAGGCTACAGAACCGCAACAGGTATGTACGTAACAGGTCTTACAAACGGCACAAAGTATGGCTTCGCAGTAAAGGCATACGTTAACGGCGCATGGACAAACATCACAAGCGCCGATATCGTTTATGCGACACCCACCGCCGCAAAGTCCGACCTTATGGATACCGATTTTGACGATTTCAGCTTTCTTGAAGAAAACGGCATTGATTTCGTTGACGTAGCCCCTACCGTAAGATGAAATATTGTATTATCTCCAATGGTCAACACGTAACACACAATTAACCATAAAACAAAATAACGGAACGTTTTTCTCAGGATGAGTAAAAGCGTTCCGTTATTTTTGTTGTTCCATTTCATTCATAAGAGACGATATAAGCCTTTTATCACGCTCCGAAAGCCTGCTGTAAGCATTAAGGAGCTCCGACTGCTCCTTTGAAAGTGCCGGACACATTCCCATTTTATTGTCCGTTCTCTCCGCAATATAATCAAGGCTCACATTGTAATAATCCGCAAGCATTATCGCACGTTCAAAGGATATTTCGCTTTTTCCCTTTTCATAAACCGCATAATACTGATAACAGGTACCGAGATAATCTGCAATTTCCTTTTGTGTCTTGTCGCTGTCCTCCCTCAGGTCTTTTATTCTTTTATAAAATGCCATTTGCTTATCCTCTTTATCATTGGTATTTGATATATTATAACATATTTCATGGATTATACTTGACAAATCCAATATATTACATTATAATATATACAAACCCAATATATTTGTTGGGTAAAAATAATATAGCGCTTATAATGCGGGTTCTTCCACATAAAAACATGTAAAATTATGGAGGGAAATATGAAAGACATTTACAAAAGGACTACCACCGCAATAATAGCCGCAACGGCTGTCGCTGCCACATTTACTTCATGTGGAAACAGTGAAAAGCAAATACTCAAATATATTGAAAAGGGGGAATATGATTCTGCCGTCGATGCGTATAACTCAAACAATCTAAATGATAAACAGTATCAATCATTGATAGATGGATTAAGTGAAAAAATTGAAAACAGCATAACGGATTATGCAAACAATACAACAGACTATAATACCGTTATGGAACTTATTTCTGCTGTTTATAAAATGCGTATTTCCGATATGGATCAGGTGCTTGTTAACTGCTCTGCCAAACTGGCAACGCTTAAAGCTTCCAAAGATGCTTTTGAGAACGGAAATAGCGCTATGGCAAATAATGATTATCTAACAGCATATCAGTGCTTTAAAAGTGTCTATCAGGACGATATTAACTATAATGATGCTGTATCAAGCAGTAATACAGCTCTTATAAATTATAAAAACAGTGTCATGGAAAATGCCGCTGCATATGAAAAAGAAAATATGTATGATGATGCCATTGCATATTTGGAAAACAGCCGTTCAACTATTGATTCTGAAGAATTTATAAGTGCAGTTGATGACAAAATAACAGATCTTGAAGTAAAGAAAAGTGAATATGAACTGCAGCAGATAAACAGTCATGCTGATGAGTTAGTAGAAAGCGGTTCTTACGATGAAGCCATTGATTACCTTAATTCTGAAAAAAATAATACCAACTCGGAAATAGTCTCCTTGGAAGTATCAAAAAAAATATCAGCTGTAAGAAAAACAGCAGTTGTAAAAACTGCCTCAAAATTGAAAAAAGACGGCAATTACGAAGAAGCCCTCGGAACAATAAAGGAATACACTGATGAATATGGTTCCGAAGACAGCGAAGTTTCCCAGCTTCAATCTGAAATATCCAACGAATATGTGGCTCTGATTACAGAAAAGGTCACAGCATTATGTAATGAAGAAAATTATATAAAAGCACTGACTATGCTGGAAAACGCACAGCAGGTAGTAAACGCAGATGAATTTCATGCTATGTCAGATAAAATAAACGAGATCAAGCCAACATACCTATATGACCTTAAAATATCAGAATCCTCTAGGTATGAAGTTATTGACTCGGGAGATAAATTAAAAGATACATTAGGAAATGAATACGACGTAGGCAACCTGTTTCAAATATCTACAACATGTGATGGTTGGAATATAGACAATGGAAGCGCAAGCTACTATCTGGGATATAAATACAGCCGAATTCATGGTATTGCCGCAGTTAATGACATAAGTGACAACACATATGGAAAGCTAACTTTTTATGGCGATGATTCTGTCCTTTATTCAGTTGATCTTAACAGAACAACAGCCGCTGTGCCTATAGACTTAGATATTTCCAATGTTAACTGGCTTAAAATCGAGCTTACATATGAACACGACAACGGCACATTATACACAATTCTTTCTGACTTTGTAGTAGAAAAATGAATCTAATAAATTTTATTAAAGAAAGCCTGCCTGAAATCAAAAACGATGACAGCGATAGCTTTGAATATATTGGCGTAAATATATCCGATGGAAGCATATCCAATAAAAAGATATATTACCGTCCCTGTCTTCTCTCAGGCAGTACAAACATTTTTCCTCAGGGTCAGTCAATTTACAAAGAACTGCTGAAAACTAACCCAAATATAAGTATCTGTGATTATTCACAAAGCAATTACAATAAACAGGCAAGTAAACGTGTGGTTTTCACTGTTCCATGCGATATTTCATATGACGAATGCTGTCGGATAATATCAACTTTTTTTAATACAGTTGGATTTAATAATGTACAGATTCAGCTTCTTGATGAGCTTGAGACCATAAAATCAATTATTGATATGAGTTATTCCCCACTAATGCAGCTTGGTGTAGAATGCAGCAATTCAGGCGGTTATCTTGCTGTAAAGTATTACATTTCAATAAAAGATAAATTATGTCAACTCAATGCTTATGGAAAGCCGCAGCAGCAGGTGATCCGCAATTTATTGCAGGCTAATACCATTGATATAAATAAGAATATCGAGAAAATATGCAGCAACGAATTCAGTCCTATATTCATCGGAGTGAATTCTGATGGAATGCTGTCTGAGCACAAGCTTTATTTTATTCATAGATATATGAATAGGGACTATGATTTAACAAATAAAATGAAAAAACTTATAAACGATCTCGGAATAACAAATATAATTTCAACTGATGATGTTATAAGTATAATTGATATGGGCTTATATATTGAGGGAATTGCAGTATCAATAAATAATTATAATTCTATCAGGTTATATTTTAATCTCATTCCGGGGCAAAGGAGGAAAAAAGGTCATGAAATGTGAACGATGTGGAGCAGAAAATAAAATAGAAGACGGTATTAAATTTTGCGGCAAATGCGGCAGCAAACTTAACATACCAGACACAGACACGCCCACAACAAATAATGAGCCAAAGCAAGGCTATTCTCTAAAAAATAATCTAAGTGAGTATATTGGAATTATCTTTGGAATTATTATTGTGTTGTCTCCTTTATACAAGCTTTACTGCATTCCGCAAATCGAAAGCTTTGCCATATTAGTAGGAATGTCATTCAAAACAGATTTTTCATTTTTGGATGTTGTGGATTTTTTTGATCATATATCAAGAATATGCAGATCTCTTGGAATAAGCATATCAGATTCTGACAGACAATATATGGATGCGTATATGCTCATATGCAGTTCTCTATATATTATAGGAGCAATTTTAACCGTCATAAGTATTATTGTGATAATAATACGAAAGAATGATATAAAAGCCAAAATCAGAATGTGGCGCTTAAATCGTATTATGTGTCTTTTTGTATTTGTTTCCAACCTGCTGGTAGCACAAGCAGCAGTTGCAATCAACGATTATGTTGAAGAATTTACATTATCAGGTTATTTTGGTATCAGAGCCAACTCTCCTATGACCACCCAGACAGGATTTTTTATAATTGAAATTCTTAGCTTTGCGTTATTTATTGCTTCGTTTATTTCAGTAGGTATAAATAAGAAAAAAGCTAAAAAGCTTTGAACTTACTTCAAACTTATCGGATACCGTCCAAAACGGTATCCGATTTTTTATTGATTGACAAAACCCCATAAACACTGTATAATTTAAATATGATGAAAA
>JABLTL010046875.1_pt1 | contig 12865 bp, 9 predicted proteins | sample 7160151 | NCBI WGS metagenome assembly JABLTL01 (sample SAMN14651223, study PRJNA627086) | human gut metagenome | isolation source: feces | host: Homo sapiens
AATGTTTATGTGCCAAAGACTTTGAGCAAGAAGGAAAAAGAAGCACTTGAAGAATTTAAGAATAGTGACAACTTCAAGGGCGATGCTAACATCAAACAGACTATATTCAAGAAGTTCAGGAACTTCTTCACAGAAAATAGATAAACATGAATTATCAAGAAACATTAAACTATCTATACAACAGCACCCCTGTTTTCGAACATGTGGGTGCTGTTGCGTATAAGGAGGGGTTGCAAAATACTCTTGCTCTTGACAAACACTTTAATCATCCGCATACCAACTTTAAGACAATTCATATTGCCGGAACAAATGGCAAAGGTTCTTGTTCGCACTCACTTGCTTCAATATTACAAGAAGCAGGCTATAAGGTTGGATTATACACTTCTCCACATCTTGTAGATTTTCGCGAACGAATAAGAGTTAATGGTCAGTGTATCAGTAAAGAACGAGTTGTAAAGTTTGTTAAAGACGAAAGAAAATTCTTCGAGCCTTTACATCCTTCTTTTTTTGAATTGACTACAGCTTTAGCCTTTAAATATTTTGATGAACAAAAAGTAGACATAGCTATTATCGAAGTTGGACTTGGCGGCAGATTAGATTGTACAAACATCATTTCACCAATACTTAGCATCATCACTAACATCAGCTTTGATCATACACAATTCTTAGGTGATACTCTTGCAAAGATTGCAGCGGAGAAAGCTGGTATTATTAAAAAAGGTGTGCCTGTAATAATAGGTGAAGCAAATGAAGAAACACGTCCTGTTTTCCAATCTAAAGCCAATGAGGTAAATTCGGTTATTGTGTTTGCTGAAGACAATGCAATCGTAACATCATCTTCACCAATTGTTGATGGAGGAAGAAGATACAATCTTTCAAATAATAGCACTTTGGTCGGTGAACTTTCAGGCGACTACCAAGAGCGCAACATGAATACAATTCTTTGCGCTTGCAACATCCTAAAGCAAATGAATATTATAAAAAATGATGATGTAATCGCTAAAGGACTTACTAATATTTGCAAGAATACTGGACTATTGGGAAGATGGCAAACAATTCAAAACAATCCAACCGTTGTTTGCGACACAGGTCATAATGTAGGCGGATGGAATTATCTTGCTCCACAGATAAAACGACAGCAATGTAATCAGCTAAGAATTGTATTTGGTATGGTAGACGACAAAGATATCAATTCTGTTATGTTTCTTTTGCCCAAAAACGCTATCTATTATTGGACACAAGCAGAATCTAAAAGAGCCATTAAAGCAGAAAGGGTTGCAGAGATAGCAATTAAACATGACTTGCGTGGTGAAATATTTGATAATGTTGAAGTTGCGTATACAAAAGCGCTGCAAGATTCTAATAAAGACGACTTCGTTTTTGTGGGAGGTAGCAGTTATATTGTTGCCGACCTACTAACATTTTTGTCACGTTAATAGTTTTTAACGTACAAAACACAAGATTTTTTCGGCTTTTCGTTTGCAATTCTAATTAATTTTTAGTTACTTTGCAGATATCAAAGAGTAACTAAAAACTTTTTAATTATGAATACTAACGAAACCGAAAACATCTGTGGTCTGAAACGTGCAGATTTTCAGACCACAATAAATGGCAAGCAGACAGACTTGTATGTTTTGAGAAACGATAAGGGACATGAAGTTGCTATAACAAACTATGGTGGTGCTTTGGTTGCTATCATGGTGCCAGATAAAGAAGGCAAGTTGGCAAACGTAATCCAGGGTCATGATAACATACAAGATGTAATAAATTCTCCAGAACCATATCTCTCAACTTTGATTGGTCGTTATGGCAATCGTATTTGCAAAGGTAAATTCCAACTTCACGGTAAAGAGTACAACCTTCCAATCAATAATGGTCCAAACTCTCTTCATGGTGGAAAGAAAGGCTTTAATGCTAAGGTTTGGGACGCCCTTCAGATGAACGATTGGTCATTGGTTCTTAAGTATGTAAGCCCTTATGGCGAAGAGGGTTACTCTGGCGAAGTTAGAGTAACAGTTGTATACTCTTTCACTAACGACGATGAGCTTGTTATTGAATATATGGCTACAACAAACAAAAAGACCATTATTAACTTAACTAGTCATGGTTTCTTCTCATTATCAGGTATTGCCAACCCTACCCCAACTATCGACAACCTGATTTGCGAAATCAATGCAGACTACTATCTCCCTATTGATGAGACAAGTATTCCTACAGGTGAAATTCGCTTCGTAAAGGGTACACCTTTCGACTTCCGTACACCTAAGCCTGTTGGTCAGGATATTGATGCTGACGATGAGCAAATTAAAAATGGTGCAGGATATGACCATTGTTATGTTTTGAATAAGAAAGAGGAAGGTGAATTAAGCTTTGCTGCAAAGATTACAGAGCCTGTAAGTGGCAGAACTATGGAAGTTTACACCACAGAACCAGGAGTTCAGCTTTATACAGACAATTGGGCTGATGGCTACGCTGGTCAGAATGGTGCAACATTCCCTCGTCGCTCTGGTATTTGCTTTGAAGCACAACACTTCCCTGATTCACCAAATCATCCATATTTCCCTTCTGTGGTTCTTAATACTGGTGACCAATATAAACAGAAGACAATCTATAAATTTGGTGTAGCTAAATAACCAATAATAGCATAACAGGAGTGGCTGATTTTTTATCAGCCACCCCTTTGCGTGAATATACTATACATTATTATATATTACATCATGTTTGATGTTGTACAGATATAAGCGCATATAAATTCTAAACAATAAATTATCAACATTAATAAAACAATCTTAAATCAATGTCAGAAACAAAAAACGAGAAGAACATTGTCGCTATTATCACCATGTTCTTTATTTTCGCCATGATTAGTTTTGTAACAAACATGGCTGCGCCTTTCGGTAACATTTGGGGTATGACCTACAATTGGGCAGGTATGGCTGGTAACCTTATGAACTTCACAGCTTACCTCGTTATGGGTATTCCTGCAGGAAACATGCTTATCAAGTACGGATACAAGAAAACTGCTCTTATAGCACTCATCGTTGGTGCTATAGGTCTTGGTATTCAGTTGCTCTCTGGTGTAGTAAATAATATCTATGTTTACTTGCTTGGTGCACTTATCTGCGGTTTCTGTGTATGTATGCTCAACACAGTAGTAAACCCTATGCTCAACCTTCTTGGTGGTGGTGGCAACACTGGTAACCAGCTTGTACAGGCTGGTGGTACTCTCAACTCTCTTTCAGCAACAGCAACTCCTGTTCTCACAGGTTTCCTCGTAGGAACTTTGACTAAGGATTCTTTCCCAGATGTAGCACCTCTTATCATTACAGGTATTGTTATCTTCCTTGCAGCATTCTGCATCATTTCGTTCATCAAGATAAAGGAGCCACAAGGTGACCTTAAGAACGTAACATACGAAAGATCTCCACTTGCATTCCGTCATTGCTTGCTCGGTATTATAGCTATCTTCTTTTATGTAGGTATCGAAATTGCAACTCCTGGTATGATGAACCAATGGATTAGTCGCGAAGGTGGTTTCGAGGGAGCAGCTGCAGTAGCAGGTTCTTTGGCTGGTATCTACTGGTTCTTGATGCTTTGTGGTCGTCTTACTTCTACTATCATCTCTGGTAAGGTTTCTACTCGCACTCAGATGATTACAGTTTCTACAGTAGCTATTATCCTCATTGTTGCTGCCATCTTCACTGGCGACGTTACAACAACTCTTAATATCGACCTCGGTATCATCAAGATTGAAAATGCAACAGTTCCATTGTCTTGTGTATTTATCTTCCTTTGCGGTCTTTGTACATCTATCATGTGGGGTGGTATCTTTAACCTCTCAACAGAAGGTCTTGGCAAATACACAGCAAAAGCTTCTGGTATCTTCATGGTAATGGTATTTGGTGGTGGTATGATGCCTTTCTTCCAGGACCTTGTACTCGTACAGCAACTCGGTATTAGCTACCTTAACTCATATTGGCTCATTGTTGCCATGCTTGCTTACATCCTCTTCTACTCTATCTGGGGTTGCAAGAATGTGAATAAGGATATCAAGATAGACTAATCATGATTTGATTTACAATTAAGTTTTAAATAAAACTATCTAAGTTAAACCTTTAAAAACATTAAAGCTATGGATATAGAATTTGTAAGAAGTAGATTTATTAAGCACTTCGACGGTAAGACAGGAAACATATATGTGTCACCAGGTCGTATCAACCTCATTGGTGAGCATACAGACTACAATGGTGGCTTCGTATTCCCAGGCGCAGTAGACAAGGGTATCATGGCAGAGGTTCGTCCAAACGGACTTAACACTGTTATCGCCTACTCTATCGACCTCAAGGATAAAGTTGAATTCAAGGTTGACGACCCTGTAGGACCTAAGACAACATGGGCTCGCTATATTTATGGTATAGTTCAGGAGATGAAAAAGCTCGGTGTAGATGTAAAGGGCTTTAATACAGCATTTGCTGGTGATGTTCCTCTCGGTGCTGGTATGTCTTCAAGTGCAGCTCTCGAAAGCTGCTTTGCATATGCTCTTAACGATCTTTTTGGCGACAACAAAGTTTCAAAGTGGGACATGGCACTCGCAGGTCAGGCTACAGAGCACAACTACATCGGTGTAAACTGTGGTATCATGGATCAATTCGCAAGTGTATTTGGTCAGCAGGGAAAACTTATGCGCCTTGACTGCCGTAGCCGCGAATTCGAATACTTCCCATTCAATCCTCAGGGATACAAGCTCGTATTGCTCAACTCTAAGGTTAAGCACGAATTGAAGGGTTCTCCATACAACGACCGTCGCAACTCTTGTGAGAATGTTGTTAAGGCTCTTGCAGCCCACTTCCCTAACAAGAAGTTTGAAACTCTTCGCGATGCTGATTGGGATGAGCTTGAAGCTGTAAAGTCTGAGGTTAGCGAAGAAGACTACACACGTGCTCATTTCGTACTCGGCGAAAAGGATCGCGTACTTGCAGTTTGTGAAGCTCTTGAAAAGGGTGACTACGAGACTGTAGGAAAGAAGATGTTCGAGACCCACTATGGTCTTAGCAAGGAATATGAAGTAAGCTGCGAAGAACTTGACTTCCTCTATGATTTGGCTAAAGAAAATGGTGTTACTGGTAGCCGTATCATGGGTGGTGGCTTTGGTGGTTGCACCATCAACCTCGTTAAGGATGATGTTTATGACAACTTCATTGCTACAGCTAAGGCTAAGTTCAACGAAAAGTATGGACATGAACCAGAGGTTATTAACGTTGTTATCAGCGATGGTTCAAGAAAGATTTGCTAATTCATAAGAAATCATTATTATTAGCTTAATAATACAAACAAAAGGTCTGCAAACTCCTGTCTTGCAGACCTTTTTTTGTTTAAATAGTGTAAAAACCACACTTTGTACATAAAAACTTAATGAAACATTATTGGCTTTTAAAAAAATAGTTGTATCTTTGACGCTGAAAATAGCATATTATAACAACTAATAACCGAATATTAATTATGAGTAACTTAAAAAACCTAATTCTCGGAGCAGGTGTTGCCGTTGCATTAATGGCATCATGCTCAGGCAATCAAACTCTTTCGGGATTAAACCCAACAGCGTTCGACACCACTATCAATGGTAAGAAAGTAGCACTCTACACTCTCACCAACAAAAGTGGTATGGAAGTTTGCATCACTAACTTTGGTGGTCGAGTTGTTTCAATGATGGTTCCTAACAAAGACAACCAGATGGTAGACGTTGTTTTAGGATACGACAACATTAAGCAGTATGCAGATACTGTAAATAGTCCAAGCGATTTCGGAGCAACAATCGGTCGTTATGCAAACCGTATTAATAAAGGTAAAATGACTATTGCTGGTAAAGAATACCAGTTGCCAACTAATAACTTTGGTCATTGCTTGCATGGAGGTCCTTCAGGATGGCAGTATCAGGTTTATGATGCAACACAGATTGACGATCAAACTCTTGAGCTCAAATTGGTTTCAAAGGATGGAGATAATGGCTTCCCTGGAACAGTTACTGCAACAGCTACTTATAAGCTTACAGACGACAATGCACTTGATTGCACATTCGAGGCTACAACTGATAAGGAAACTGTAATTAATATGTGCAACCACTCATATTTTTCACTTACAGGCAATCCTTCTCAACCAGGTACCGACATGGTACTCTTTATCAATGCTGATAAGTACACACCTACAGATTCTACCTATATGACAACAGGTGAAATCAAGGATGTATATGGTACTCCAATGGACTTTACCAAGCGTCGTCCTCTCTACGAATGTATTGGCGACACAGCCTTCCAACAGATAAAGAATGCTAATGGTTATGACCACAACTGGTGCTTGAACACTTATAAGAATGGTAAGGGAGACGATAAAAAGGTAGCAGCAAGTCTTTATGCTCCTAACACAGGTATCTATCTTGAGGTGTTTACTAACGAACCTGGTATACAGGTATACACCGCCAATTTCCAAGGTACAGGCATTGCTTGCAAGCATGGCAATAAATATCCAGTACACGCATCCGTTTGTATGGAAACTCAGAAATATCCTGATGCTCCAAACAAAAAGAATTTCCCTTCAGCAAATCTTAAACCAGGAGAGAAATATCATAGTCATGTAGTTTACAAATTCTCGGTAAAATAATTATTATCAACTAAAAAAATAAACCTAACCAATTAAAAACAATGAATTGGAATTCAACAGAGTTCGTATGGCTTGACTGGGCAGTACTCGCCATTGGTGTAATCGGTGTTATATGGGCAGTATGGCATGCGATTGTAAAAGACAGAAAAGCACAGAAGGGTGAAGACTCTTCAGCTTACCTATTCGGAAAAGGAGAACCATGGTATGTAATCGGTATGGCTATCTTTGCTGCCAACATTGGTTCAGAACACCTTGTAGGCTTGGCTGGAACTGGCGCCAAGAGTGGTGTCGGTATGGCTCACTGGGAAATGCAGGGATGGATGATTCTTATCTTAGGATGGTTGTTTGTACCATTCTATCAGTTGCTCATCAATAAGATGGGAAAGATAATCACCATGCCTGACTTCTTGAAGTTCCGCTACACACAGCGTACAGGTTCATGGCTCTCGATCATTACTCTTGTAGCTTACATACTTACCAAGGTAAGTGTAACAGCCCTTACTGGTGGTATCTTCTTCGAATATCTTTGGGGCTTGAATTTCTGGGCAGGAGCTATCGGACTTATTGTACTAACTACCATCTTTACAGTATTTGGAGGTATGAAGGGTGTGATGACTTTGTCTACTATCCAAACCCCTATCCTTGTAATTGGTTCATTCTTGGTTCTCTTTCTTGGTCTTTCAACTCTTGGCGGTGGTAGCATTGCTGCTGGTTGGGCAGATATGATGGATTACTGCGGAAAATTGAACAACGGCTATGGAACCACACATATGTTCCACTGGGAGGCTGGCGATTCCATGTATCAGGAGTATCCAGGTTTCGTAGTATTCCTTGGTGCAACCATTATCGGTTTCTGGTATTGGTGTACAGACCAACACATCGTTCAGCGTGTACTTGGTCAGGTTCCAGGCGAGAGCAATGCCGAAGTTATGAAGCGTGCTCGTCGTGGTACTATCGCAGCTGGTTTCTTCAAAGTTCTCCCTTGCTTCATGTTCTTGATTCCAGGTATGATTGCTGCAGCTTTGGCTCAGAAGGGTGCAATCCAGATGAATGAAACAGACGCTGCTTTTGCCATCATGGTTAAGAGTGTATTGCCTGCAGGTATTAAGGGTATTGTAACTATCGGTTTCATCTGCGCACTTGTTGCTTCATTGGCAGCATTTTTCAATAGCTGTGCAACACTCTTCACAGAAGACTTCTACAAACCATTGAAAAAAGGTATGTCTGAGGCACACTATGTACTCGTTGGTCGTATTGCAACAGTAGTAGTTGTAGTTCTCGGTTTTGCATGGTTGCCTATCATGATGAAGATGGACACCCTATACAACTACCTCCAGGGAATTCAGTCACTCTTGGCTCCTGCAATGGTAGCAGTATTTGCTATGGGTATCTTCTTCAAGAAGATTACTCCTAAGGCTGGTGAATACACTATGATTGTAGGCTTCCTTATCGGTATGCTCCGTCTTGTTACAAATGTTATCACCGACACAGGTAAAGCTACAATGGATGGTGCATTCTGGGATGCAACCTCATGGTTCTGGCAGACTAACTGGCTTGTATTCGAGTGCTGGTTACTCGTATTCCTCATCATATTTATGGTTGTAGTGAGCTGCTTCACTCCTGCTCCAAGCAAGGAACAGGTAGAAGCTATTACTTTCACATCAGACTTCAAGAAGTCTATTCGTGAAAGCTGGGGCACTTTCGATATCGTTGGTTCACTCATCGTTATCGGTCTTTGTGCAGCATTCTATTGGTACTTCTGGTAAACAACAAACTTGGTGTCTTGGAGGTAAAGCACCTTCAAGACACCATATTAAACAATAAAACATTTAAGACACCCAATCAAAACCTATTCAATAAAAAATACCCACACCTCTAATATTACTAAACCTTTAATATAACTTAGAACTATGACAAATTTCTATGTTCAACATAATAAAGCATACGTTGCTGTTGACTGCATTATCTTTGGATTCGATGAAGGTAAGTTAAAGCTCCTTATAGGAAAGCGTAAAATGGATCCAGGATTTGATGAATGGTCATTATATGGCGGTTTCGTAGAACAAAACGAGAGCATAGACGAGGCTGCCAGTAGAGTGTTGTACAATCTAACAGGCATGAAGAATGCCTTTATGAAACAAGTTGCAGCATTCGGTGCTGTTGATCGTGACCCAGGAGAACGTGTAATCTCCATTGCCTACTATTCTTTGATAAACGTCAAAGACTATGACGACAAACTTCGTCAAGAGCATAATCTTTCATGGGTAAGTCTTGAAGAATTGCCACAGCTCTATTCTGATCACAACAAGATGGTTCAAACGGCATTGAACATTCTTCGTCACAACATTAGCACAGAGCCTTTAGGTTTTAAGCTCCTACCCGACCTCTTCACACTCACACAATTACAGCATGTATATGAAGCAGTATTGGGAAGTGAAATCGATAAGCGCAATTTCCGCAAGCGCATAAAGCAGATCGACTTTATAGAAAAGACGGAACTCATAGACAAGAAAACATCTAAACGAGGAGCTGCACTCTACCGCTTCAACAAGAAGTCGTATGCTGAAGACCCTTCGTTTAAATTACAATAATAACTAATTATCAATTATATATATAACACCTATTTAAACATATTCTTATGTTAGAAGAACTCAAAGAGAAAGTTTTCCGTGCAAACCTCGATTTGGTTAAGCACAACCTTGTAATATTTACATGGGGAAACGTTAGCGGAATCGACCGCGAAAAGGGTCTTGTTGTCATCAAGCCATCTGGAGTTTCATACGACACTATGAAGGCTTCCGACATGGTAGTAGTAGATCTTGAAACAGGTAAAGTTGTAGAGGGCGACCTAAACCCTTCTTCCGACACACCTACTCACCTTGTGTTGTATCGCGAATTTCCTGAAATAGGTGGTATCGTACATACTCACTCTACCTACGCTACAGCATGGGCACAGGCTGGCAAGGACATTCCTAATATTGGAACCACACATGCCGACTACTTTCACGATTGCATTCCATGTACTGACGACATGACAGAAGCTGAAGTAAAGGGCGAATATGAGCTCGAGACAGGCAATGTTATAGTTAAGCGTATCAAAAAAGGAAACATCAACCCTGTTCACACTCCTGGTGTTTTAGTAAAGAACCATGGTCCTTTCTCTTGGGGTAAGGATGCTGATAATGCAGTTTACAATGCAGTAGTAATGGAACAGGTTGCAAAGATGGCATTCATTTCATTCTCTGTAAATCCTAACACCACCATGAACCCACTCCTCGTGGAGAAGCATTTCAGCCGCAAGCATGGTCCTAATGCCTACTACGGCCAGAAGAAAAAAGGATAAAAGACTTTAAACACCTATAAAACAATAATAACAATATAATAAACCATTAAAAACTTAAAACTATGATCAAAGCATTTGAGAACTTAGAAATTTGGTTCGTAACAGGCGCACAGCTTCTTTATGGAGGCGAAACAGTAAAAATCGTTGATGGCCACTCTAAAGAGATGGTCGATGGACTCAACAATAGTGGAATCATTCCTATTAAGGTTGTTTATAAAGGCACAGCAAATTCATCAGCCGAAGTAGAGGCTATCATGAAGGCTTCTAATAACGACGAGAAGTGTGTTGGTATTATCACATGGATGCACACATTCTCGCCAGCAAAGATGTGGATTAAGGGTCTTCAGGCATTAAAGAAGCCTCTCCTCCACTTCCATACACAGTACAACGCTGAAATTCCATGGAACGACATCGACATGGACTTCATGAACCTCAACCAGTCAGCACATGGCGACATCGAATTTGGTCATATCTGCACTCGCATGCGTGTACCTCGCAAGGTTGTTGTTGGCTATTGGAAGAGCGAAGCTGCTCAGAAGCAGATTGCTACATGGGCACGTGTTGCAGCAGGTGTTGCTGATGCTCACAACGTACGTTGCTTGATGTTTGGTATGAACATGAATAATGTTGCCGTTACCGATGGCGACCGTGTAGAGTTCGAACAGCGTCTTGGCTATCATGTAGACTACTATCCAGTATCTTCATTGATGGAATACTACAAGAATGTTACAGATGCAGAGGCAGATGCTCTTGTTGAAGAATATAAGAAGGCTTACACCATCAAGATTGACGAATCGGGCGAAGAAGTATACTGGGAGAAGGTTAAAAACTCTGCTAAGGCAGAAATTGCTCTCCGTCGTGTACTCGAAGATGAGGGCGCTACAGCTTTCACAACAAACTTTGATGACCTTGGTGATGCAAACATTGACGATCCTAACTTCTGCGGTTTCGACCAGATTCCAGGTCTTGCTTCACAGCGCTTGATGGCTGAGGGTTATGGCTTCGGTGCTGAGGGCGACTGGAAGACAGCTTGTCTCTATCGCACACTTTGGGTAATGAACCAAGGTCTTGAAAAGGGATGCTCATTCCTTGAGGATTACACTTTGAACTTTGCTGCCGACTGCACATCTTCACTCCAGAGCCACATGCTCGAGGTTTGTCCATTGATTGCTACAGATAAGCCAAAGCTCGAGGTTCACTTCCTTGGCATCGGTATTCGTAAGCAGCAGACAGCTCGCCTTGTATTCACATCAAAGACTGGTCATGGTATCAAGGCTACAGTTGTTGATCTTGGCAACCGTTTCCGTCTTATCACAAGCGAAGTAGAGTGCATCGAACCAAAGCCAATGCCTAAGCTCCCTGTTGCTTCAGCTCTTTGGGTTCCACAGCCAACATTCGAGATTGGTGCAGGTGCATGGATTCTCGCAGGTGGTACACACCATAGTGCATTCTCTTACGACATCACAGCTGAATACTGGGAAGATTTCGCAGAGATTGTTGGTATCGAGTACGTAAACATCGACAAGAATACTACTATCAGCAGCTTCAAACAGCAGCTCCGTAACAATGAGATTTATTACATGCTTAACAAGGCTCTCAAGTAATAGACATGACTGCAAAACAAACAATAGAATCAGGTAAAGCCATTCTCGGTATCGAGTTTGGCTCTACCCGTATCAAGGCTGTTCTCATCGACGAAGAGAATAAGCCTATAGCACAGGGTAGCCACGAGTGGGAAAACCAACTCGTCAACAACCTTTGGACTTACAGCATCGATGCCATCTGGTCAGGTTTGCAGGATTGCTATGCTGATCTCCGCAAGGATGTTAAGGCAAAGTACGATTGTGAAATAGAGAAGCTTGCAGCTATAGGTATCAGCGCTATGATGCATGGCTATATGGCTTTCAACGACAATGAAGAAATCCTTGTTCCATTCCGCACATGGCGTAACACAAATACAGCTAAGGCAGCAGCAGAGTTGTCTAAACTCTTTGTTTACAACATTCCTCTTCGTTGGAGTATTTCACACCTATATCAAGCCATCCTCAATGGTGAAGACCACGTTAAAGACATTGCCTTCCAAACTACATTGGCAGGTTACATTCATTGGCAACTCACAGGCGAAAAAGTTCTTGGTATAGGCGATGCTTCAGGTATGATGCCTATTGACCCAGAGACAAAGAACTATAATGCCGACATGGTAAAGAAGTTCAATGATCTTATTGCATCAAGAGGCTATAAATGGACTTTGCTCGACATTTTCCCTAAGGTGCTAAATGCTGGACAGGATGCAGGTCGCTTGACTGTTGAAGGCGCTAAAAAGCTCGACGTTTCTGGTCATTTGCAGGCAGGGGTTCCTCTTTGTCCTCCTGAGGGCGATGCTGGCACAGGTATGGTTGCAACAAACGCTGTTAAGCAGCGCACAGGTAACGTTTCTGCCGGCACATCTTCATTCTCTATGATTGTCCTTGAAAAAGACCTCACCAAGCCATACGAGATGATTGATATGGTAACAACTCCAGATGGTTCACTCGTAGCTATGGTTCATTGCAACAACTGCACTAGCGACCTCAACGCATGGGTAAATCTATTTAAAGAATATCAGCAGCTCTTAGGCGTGCCAGTAGACATGAACGAGGTATTCGGTAAGCTCTACAACCACGCTCTCGAAGGAGATGCTGATTGTGGTGGACTCATCTCTTATAACTACATCTCTGGCGAACCAGTAACAGGTCTTGCAGAAGGTCGTCCAATGTTTGTTCGCTCTGCCAACGACAAATTCAACCTTGCCAACTTTATGCGCTCACACCTCTACGCTTCAGTAGGTGTATTGAAGATTGGAAACGATATTCTCTTCAATGAAGAGCA
>JABLTL010045067.1_pt1 | contig 12839 bp, 10 predicted proteins | sample 7160151 | NCBI WGS metagenome assembly JABLTL01 (sample SAMN14651223, study PRJNA627086) | human gut metagenome | isolation source: feces | host: Homo sapiens
CGGTAGAGCGCCACCTTGCCAAGGTGGAGGTAGCGAGTTCGAGCCTCGTCACCCGCTCCATAGAAAAAGAGATCTGCTTCGGCAGGTCTCTTTTTTGCTTCCTAAAGTTTCTGCCCGGCGCATCGGTTTTGCGCCGGGCAGGTTTTCACATCTGGAAGATATTTCCCAGGACTACACCGCTCTGGGGTTGCTCCTTGGGTTTCAGCTGCCCATAGGCCAATGCGTAGGTCACTTCCACACGATTGCGCAGGAAATACAGCAACGCAAAGTTGGCAGCCAGGGAAAGCACATAGAAAAGGGTGAAGCATGCGGTGTCGCCTATAGGCAGGGAAATGCCGGCCAGGGAGAGAAGCACATCTCCGTAGGACAGAACGGCGCACAGAAGGGTCAGTGCATAGTACCACCACAGGCTCAGGTCCAGCTTGAACAGGCCCAGTCGGCTGCCCCGCGTCATTTTCCGGCTTTCCCGCAGGGCGTACAGGGCCCCTGCCTCGGGGTGATCGTAGAGGATATAGTCTGCCATGCGGTAGCGGTAGAGCACGGGAACCAGAACTGCCAGGATGACCACCGCGAAAATGACAATCAGGGGGCCGGAGGCGGCGTAAAGTGCATCCAGGGTGCTCTCATCCAGCACGATGCTGCCGCCGCTGAGCAGGCTGCCGCCGGAGATGGCAGGGGATACGGCGCTCATGAAGCGGTCTGAGAAGGGGGAGAGCAGAAACAGAAACGAAGCAAGGTAGCTGGCACACAGGGCAAAGCCCAGTAAAATTGCGGACAGAAGCAATTTCAGCCGCAGCAGAGGCCCAAAGCGCTCATAGCCGGTTTTCAGAGCATTGCGGGAGGCGTACTGTCCGCGGGAGATGCGGACCATGCCGCCCAGGTAGCCAAAACTCATGCACATGGTGACAATGGCGGACAGGATGGGCAGAAAGCTGGACAGTGCGGAGAAAAAGCTCCGGGTGCTCATACCGGCCAGACCGCCGGTATGGGAGATTTGGCTGGACAGCAGAAACTGGAGCAGCGTGCACAGGCAGCTGACACCCAGGGTGACGGCAGCATAGAGAAGGACAATGTCCTTTTGATTTTGGGATGCTTGCAGCCGTTCTGCAGCCTCCTTTTTCAAATCGCGGGCGGGAAAGGTCATAGAAAGGGATCCTCCTGGTGTTCATTCATACATGATGCTTTCTTAGTTATAAACCATTCCGATGGAAATAGCAAATGAATTTTTTAAAAACGCGCACAAAAGCCTTTTTGAAATGAAAAGAACCATTTTGCCAAGCGGAGACATTGACAGCAAACAGGGGCCCTACTATGATAAAGAAAAACAAACGGGAGGCCCAGCGGCGGCACCCGCTGTATATGAACAATGGGGATACCTTCTACTGGCCCTCCAGCCCCTCCTCCGGCGGCAGCTTTGATGACCCCGGCTGCCCGTCCCGGGGAGACACCCACTACTGGATGGTCTGGCACGGCGGCCTGCCCTTTGCGGCCTACCGGGGAAACTGCATTATATCATACTTTGGAATGATTTACTTTCCCGGAAATAGCTGATACAATAAAAACAAAGTCGAAAAAAGTATGATGTGGAGGCTTTTCTATGGCAGAACGGACGATTATCAAGCGGTCCATTGCAGACTGCTTTGAGAAATTCATGAAGCAGGGGCGCGTGCTGTTTTTCAGTGCGCCCTGCGGCTTTGGAAAAACCTGCGTGGCCGATGCCCTGACAGAGGGCAAAAGCGTGCTGCGTCTGTCTGCGGCAGACCCGGATTTTGCCGTTCCCTCCAAGGCGGGCAGCTGGCGCATTCTGCTCATCGATGATTTGCAGAATTTGCAGGAGGACGAGGAGTGGCTTCCCTTGCGGGACCTGATTCGGGATTGCCCGGAACGTCGGTTCCTGCTCCTGTCCCGGGGCGCGCCCAACGGGACGCTGATGGCGTTCCAGTATTCCGGCCTGATGACGGTGCTGGAATCAAAAGCCTTCCTCTTCGAGCGGGAGGATGTGCGCAGGCTGCTGGAAAGCTGGGAGATTTCTGCCTCCGATGCGGATATCAGCGGGATTTATAAGGAATCCATCGGCCATCCCTTGGGCGTGGTGGTTACGGCCCGGCGAATGGCCCAGGGGGCCCCGTTCTCTTTGGAGCTGGTGGGAGAATGCTTCCAGGAGGTCTTCCGGTATTTTGAAACGGCCGTATACCGGCGGTTTGACCTGCCCATTCAGCGTTTTTTGCTGGAGCTTGCTCCCTTTAAGTCCTTCGATCTGGACTTGGCCCGTATTGTGACTGGCAGCCATAACGCCGGGGAAATGCTGGACTGGCTCCAGCGCAATACCACCATGCTGCAATATGACGGCGTTCTGCATTTCCATTTCTGGGAGCAGTTCCGCCAGTTTCTGCTGTGGGAAATGGGCCGGGAGTACCCGCCGGAACGGAAACGGGCGCTGATGGTCCGGGGCGGGATGTACTATGAACTGAAAGAGGACTACCCTAACGCCCTGGACTGCTATATCCAGGGACAGGAGCACGCCAAGGTATCCGAGCTGCTAATCCGCAATGCGGAGACTTTCCCGGGAATGGCCCACTACCGGGAAATGGAAAAGTACTATCGGAAGCTGCCGGAGAGCGATATCCTGGCGTCCCCGGCGCTGATACAGGGCATGAGCATGCTCTGCGCCATGTCCGGTGACTATGAAGGCTCCGAGCGGTGGTACAAGACACTGGAACGCTTTGCCCAGAACTGCGGGCCCCAGGACGCAGTGCTGACCCAGGCGCGCAGCTGCCTGATCTGGCTGGATATCAGTTTGCCCCAGCGGGGAGTGGAGACGCTTGCGGAGGTTTTTCCGAAGATATCTCGAATGGTTCGCCGGAAGGAGCTGGTTTTGCAGTCCTTCTCTGCGACCAGCGGCCTGCCCAGCATTGTCAACGGCGGCAAGGACTTCTCCGACTGGTGCACCAAGGACGACCAGATGTTCAAAACCATGAGCGGCCCGTTGCAGACGGTCCTGGGCAAATACGGCGTAGGGCTGGCGGAAAGCGCTATTGCGGAGAGCAAGTATGAAAAGGGCGAGGATATCTCCGTGCGTCTGCTGGATTTGGTGCAGCGCATGGGCGAAATTCGGAACAACGGTACGCCGGAGATGGAGTTCGCGATAACTGCTCTGCTGGCCAGGAGCCAGACGACTTCCGGCAGGGCGGGGGATGCCAAACGGACCCTGCTGGCATTGCGCCAGCGATTTGAAGAGACGGGCCAGAACCGGTATTTGGACAATCTGGATGCGCTTCTCTGCCGCCTGGATCTGCGCTTGGGCAACCTGGATGCGGCAGATACCTGGTATCTGAAAAAAGCCCCAAAAGATCCCCTGCATTTTGATGCGCTGAAGCGGTATCAGTATCTGACGCAGGCGGTGGTGGAGCTGGTGGCGGGACAGCCGAAGAACGTATTTCTCACACTGGCCCCTATGGACAGCTATTGCAAGGCCTGCGGCCGCCATCTGGACAAGATCAGCACCGACCTGCTGCGGGCTATGGCCCTATACCGGGAGCAGGACGAAAGGTGGCGCGAATACCTGAAAACCGCCCTGACAGAGGCGGAGAATTACCGCTTCGTCCGGCCGGCCAGCGTGTTCGGCGGGGCCATCCTGCCGCTGCTGGAGCAGACGAAATGGACAGGGGACGCAAAATGGTTCAAGGCTGTTCTGACAGATACCCGCGTCCAGGCAAGCTTCTATCCCGACTATCTTCGGCCCCGGATGTCCCCTGCGGAAAACCTGACCGCAACGGAAATGCGGGTGCTGCACCTGATCTGTGCGGACAAGAGCAATGCGGAGATCGGCGAGATCATGGACATTAAGCTGCCCACGGTGAAGACCCATGTGAGCCGGGTGCTGGAAAAGCTGGGGGTCAGCCGCCGCAGCGAGGCAAAAACCGCAGCCAAGAAGCTCTGGCTCATCCCGGAGGAGCTGTAATGCAAACGCCGCCGGATCATTCCGGCGGCGTTGACAAATATCGGTGGGTATGCTATAATACACCTGTCTGAATTGAATATAAAAGCAGCGCAAAGGTGCCGCCGAAAGGCGGTGAAAAGGGAACCCGGTGCAAGTCCGGGGCGATACAGTCACTGTGAAGGGGAGCGTTTCGGGATGCCACTGGGAAACTGGGAAGGCAGAAACGCGGGGAACCGAGTCAGGAGACCTGCCTTTGCGTGGAATCTCCGATTTGCTGTCTACAAATCGACCTTCCCGCTGGTGTTTGCCCCGTTTTCGGGTTTTCGGGGCGGATATATGTTGTCAGGAAGAGCGGCTGCGGAGATGCAGCCGATTTTATATTTTATTCAGAGGAAATTTTGAAAAAGAAGGTAATCCACCATGAAAAAACTGATTGCTCTGCTGCTGGGCGTTTGCATGGTTCTGTCCATGGCTGCCTGCGGCGGCAACAGCACCACTGCTACCACTGCGGTTGTCACCACGGAGGCCACTACCGAGGCTACCACCGAGGCTGCCACTGAGGCTACCCAGTCTCAGGAGGAAATTGACCAGGCTGCTGCCGATGAGGTTGCTGCTCTGATCGACGCCATCTATGTCCAGACCCGCAACGACGAGACCGACGCCCAGTGCGAGGCCGCCAAGGCTGCCTGGGACGCCCTGACCGATGCTCAGAAGGAGCTGGTCGAGGGCGAAGAGGCCAGCCCCGAGTACTTCGGCCGCGATACCGGCGATGCTTCTCTGGATGATCCCCGGAATCAGGACGAGATCGGCGAGAAGGAGCTGCTGGTCGTCTCCTTCGGTACTTCCTTCAATGACAGCCGTGTGGAAGACATCAAGGGCATTGAGGACGCTCTGGCCGAGGCTTTCCCCGACTGGTCCGTCCGCCGCGCCTTCACCGCACAGATCATCATCAACCACATCCAGGCCCGTGACGGCGAGAAGATCGACAACATGGAGCAGGCTCTGGACCGTGCCGTTGCCAATGGCGTGAAGACTCTGGTCGTGCAGCCCACCCACCTGATGCACGGCGCTGAGTACGACGAGATGTGCGAGGTTCTGGAGGAGTACAAGGACAAGATCGAGACCATCGTGGTTGCCGAGCCCATGCTGGGTGAGGTCGGCTCCGATGCCACCGTCATCAATGCCGACAAGGAAGCCGTTGCCAAGGCTGTTGTCGCTGCCGCTCTGGAAGAGGCCGGCTACGAGAGCACCGAGAAGGCCGCTGAGGACAGCACCGCTTTTGTCTTCATGGGCCATGGCACTGCCCACGTCGCTAAGGTGACCTACAGCCAGATGCAGACCCAGATGCAGAACCTGGGCTACGAGAATGTCTTCATCGGCACCGTTGAAGGCGAGCCCGAGGAGACCGCCTGCGAGAACGTCATTGAGGCTGTCAAGGCCGCCGGCTACACCAAGGTTGTCCTGCGTCCTCTGATGGTCGTCGCCGGTGACCATGCCAACAACGACATGGCCGGTTCCGATGACGATTCCTGGAAGACCATGTTCGAGGCTGCCGGCCTGGACGTGACCTGCCAGATCTCCGGCCTGGGCCGTATTGAGGCTGTGGAGCAGCTGTATGTTGCCCACACCCAGGCTGCTATGGATTCCGCTAACTAAATCTACTTCATAAACCCGGGATCACCCGGGGGCAGTAAGCCCCTGGGTGAATTCCATGCATAAGGAGAAATGAAAAATGAAAAAAATGACTGCACTTCTGCTGACCGCTATGCTGCTGCTGGGCCTCGCCGCCTGCGGCCAGACGGCCCCTGCTGAGACCACTGCCGCTCCGGAGACCACCGAGGCAGCACCCGAGACCACTGTTGAAACCACTGCTGAGACCACTGTTGAGGCCACCGCCCCCGAAACCACCGAGGCTGCTGTCTGCCCCCTGGAGGACGGCGTTTACACTGCCGAGTTTGACACGGATAGCTCCATGTTCCATGCCAATGAGTCTTGCGATGGCAAGGGCACGCTGACCGTGCAGGACGGCAAGATGACCATCCATGTCAGCCTGGCCTCCAAGTCCATCGTAAACCTGTTCCCCGGCCTGGCCGAGGATGCCCAGAAGGAGGGCGCGGAGCTGCTGCAGCCCACCGAGGACGCCGTCACCTATTCCGACGGCCTGACCGAGACTGTTTACGGCTTTGATATTCCCGTGCCCTACCTGGATGACGAGTTTGATCTGGCCCTCATCGGCAAGAAGGGCGTTTGGTATGACCACAAGGTCTCCGTTTCCAACCCCGAGCCCAAGCAGACCCTTGTTTCCGACCTGGCGGATGGCGAATACACCGTTTATGGCACCCTGGAGGGCGGCACAGGCAAAACCACCCTGGTCAACCCCACACTGCTGACCGTGACCGATGGCAAGGGCATTGCCACCGTGGTTCTCAGCAGCAGCAAATATGACTATATGATCGTGGACGGCGTGAAGTACGAGCCTGTCAGCAACGAGGGCGGCTCCTCCTTCGAAATTCCCGTAACCGCACTGGATGTGAAGATCGCCGTGGTGGCCGATACTGTGGCCATGAGCACCCCCCACGAGATTGAATATACCATTCTCCTGGATTCCTCCACGCTGGAAGAACTGAAATGAGAAGATTTTTTGCACTGATTTTGGCGGCGCTGCTGCTCTGCGGCTGCGCCGCTGCACCCCAGCAAAGTGCGGAAACAACCGCACAGACCACGGCTGCACCCCAAACAGTCAGCTGGGACAGCCTGACATTTACCGGGCCACGGCCCATGCAGTATGCAGAAACCTTCGCCATTTATGACGAGGCCAGCGGATACCGGAAGATCACCGTTGGTGCGGACCAGACTATTCTGGTGGTCCCGGAAGGCGCCCAGGTGCCCCAGGGTGTCCCGGCGGATGTAATTGTTCTGAAGCAGCCGCTGGAGCATATCTATGTGGTTTCCAGCGCAGCCATGGATTATTTCTGCAAGCTGGATGCCATGGATACCGTGCGGCTCAGCAGCCTGAAGGAAGACGGCTGGTACCTGCCGGAGGCAAAGCAGGCCATGGCAGAGGAAAAGCTCCTGTATGCCGGAAAATACTCTGCGCCGGACTATGAAACGATTCTGGCGGAGCGCTGTGACCTGGCAATCGAGAATACCATGATTTACCATACGCCGTCTGTCATGGAGCAGATCCAGGGCCTGGGCATTCCCGTTATTGTGGACCGCTCCAGCTATGAAAGCCATCCCCTTGGCCGCATGGAGTGGATCAAATTCTATGGAGCCCTTCTGGGGAAGGACAGCGAGGCTGCCAGCTATTTTGACGCCCTGATGAACAATCTGACGCCGGTTATGAATCAGGAGTCTACCGGAAAGACCGTGGCGTTTTTCTACATCACGGCCGCCGGGGCGGTGAGTGTCCGCAAGGGCTCGGACTATATTTCCAAGTCTATCTCCCTGGCAGGCTGCACGCCCATTGTCTTCGAAGAAGATGAGGATGCCGGTGCTACCTCCTCCCAGACCATTCAGATGGAGGCCTTCTACAATGCGGCAGTGGATGCGGATATGCTCATCTACAACAGCACGGTGGATGGAGAACTGAAGGATATGAATGCCCTGCTGTCCAAAGCGCCGCTGCTGGCGGACTGCAAGGCGGTGAAAACCGGCCAGGTCTGGTGCGTTACCAAGAATTTCTATCAGGAATCCCTGGCTCTGGGGAATTTTATTCTGGATGTGAATACGGCGGCAGAGGACAATGGCCGGGAGCTGTATTTTCTGAAACAGCTGACATAAGGAGGCACACGTGTGAAAAAAAGAGGACACAGAATATGGGGCTTTGTGCTGCTTTTCTTGCTGGTGGCTGTTTTCCTGCTGTGGAATCTCCATGCCGGAAGCGTGTCCATTTCCGCGGCAGAAATCCGGCAGATTCTGCTGGGCCGCAGCCAGGACAGCACAAAATGGAATATTATCTGCAGCATTCGCCTTCCAAGGCTGCTGTCGGCGCTGATTCTGGGCGGAGCACTGTCGGTTTCCGGCTATCTGCTGCAAACCTTTTTCCATAACCCCATTGCCGGTCCCTTTGTGCTGGGTATCTCCTCCGGTGCGAAGCTGACGGTTTCCATCACCATGATTTTCCTGCTGAGCCGCGGAATGGTAACCAATTCGGCAACGCTGATCTTCTCCGCCTTTTTTGGCGCCATGATTTCCATGGGCTTCGTGCTGATCATCTCCCAGAGGGTGAAGCAAATGAGCCTGTTGGTGGTCTGCGGCGTTATGATCGGCTATATCTGTTCTGCGCTGACGGATTTTTTTGTGACCTTTGCGGATGATTCCAACATTGTGAACCTGCACAATTGGTCCGTGGGTTCCTTCTCCGGAAGGACCTGGACGGATGTGCGTGCCATGGCAATTGTCTGTGCCCTGGGCGTGGGCCTGAGTTTTTTGCTGAGCAAGCCCATCCGGGCCTACCAGATGGGAGAGGTCTATGCTCAGAATATGGGCGTACCCCTGAAAGCTTTCCGGGCGGCGCTGATTCTGCTGTCCAGTGTGCTCTCTGCCTGTGTGACGGCATTTGCCGGGCCCATTTCCTTCGTGGGCATTGCAGTGCCCCACCTGATGAAAACCCTTTTTAAGACGGCAGAGCCCATGGTGATGATTCCGGCCTGCTTCTTAGGCGGCGGGGCCTTCTGCCTGATGTGCGATCTCATCGCCCGGACGGCCTTCGCGCCTACAGAGGTGAGCATCAGCTCCGTGACCGCCGTATTTGGCGCACCGGTGGTCATCTATATGATGGTTCGAAGAAAGGCGGCCAGAGAATGAGCGACTTTTTATCCACAGAAAATCTGACCGTTGGCTACGACGGGCAGCCGCTGATCCGGGAGGTGTGCCTCAGCGTTCAGCGGGGCAGGATCGTGACCCTTATCGGCCCCAACGGCTCCGGCAAGTCCACCATCCTGAAAACCGTCGTTGGGCAGCTGTCCAAGGTTTCCGGTGCCGTACTGCTGGAGGGAAGCCCCATGGAGCAGCTGCGGCAGAATGAGATCGCTAAGAAAATGGCCATTCTCATGACCCAGCGGGTGCACCCGGAGCTCATGACCTGCTTTGATGTGGTCAGCACCGGACGCTACCCCTATACCGGGGCTCTGGGTCTGCTGAGCAAGGAGGACAAGCGCATTGTGATGGATGCCATGGCTTTGGTGCACAGCGCCGATCTGGCGGACCGGCCCTTTGAGGCCATCAGCGACGGCCAGCGGCAGCGAATCCTGCTTGCCCGTGCCCTGTGCCAGCAGCCGGAAATCATCGTCCTGGACGAGCCTACCAGCTACCTGGACATCCGCTACAAGCTGGAGCTGCTGACAATCCTGAAGACCATGGTGCGGGAGAAAAATCTGGCGGTGCTCATGTCCCTGCACGAGCTGGACCTGGCGGACCGGGTCTCCGATACGGTGGTCTGCGTCAGCGGCGACAGAATCGACCGCATAGGCACCCCCAAGGAGATTTTCACCAGCGACTATATTGCAAAGCTCTACCATATGGAGCCGGGGAGATACGACCCCTGCTTTGATACTCTGGACTATGTGCCGAAGGCATAAAAATAATGCGCTGCGAGCCATCGCAGCGCATTATTTTTTGTGGAAATTACCCGTTCTTGTGAATCTCCTCGGGCAGGACGCCGCGGTTGGAGATGGTCTTGGGGGAAATTTCTCCGGCATCCGTCAGGGCAATCTTGGTCAGGATGGGGCCTACCAGCTCGTAGATCAGCACGGAGAAGAGGACGATGTTGCGCATGATGGCACCCTCGGCACCGAAGTCAGCGGCGACAGTGGCAGACATACCCAGAGCCACACCGGCCTGGGGCAGCAGGGTGAGGCCCAGGTATTTGCATACTGTCTTGGGGCAGCCAACCAGCCGGGAGCTGACACTGGCACCGACGATCTTTCCGGTGGAACGCATGAGGATATATACCAGGCCAATGCCCACAACAGCGGCGCTGCCAAAGACCCGCAGGTCCAGCTCTGCACCGGAGAGCACGAAGAACAGAACGTAAACAGGGGCGGTCCAGCGGTCGGTCCGGTACATGATCTCGTCGGAGAAGTCGCACAGGTTGCAGAAGATGGTGCCGCACATCATGCACACCAGCAGGGAGGAGAAGCCAATCTCTACGCCGTTGCCAAAGGTCAGCTCGATCTTGGAGAAGGCGGTGCACAGGAACACGAAGGCCACGGCCAGGCTCAGACGCTTGGAGCGGGAGTTGAAGAATTTTTCCACAATGCTGAAAACCCAGCCCAGGGCGGCACCCAGAACCAGAGAAGCAACGATCTCAATAAGCGGGTTCACAATGACGGAGACCAGATTGATGGAGCCGGAAATCAGGGCCTTGGCAATGCCGGTGGATACGGCGAAGACGATCAGGCCCACGGCATCGTCCAGAGCCACGATGGGCAGCAGGATGTTGGTCACGGGGCCCTTGGCCTTGTACTGATTGATGACCATCACCGTGGCGGCAGGAGCCGTGGCGGTGGCGATTGCGCCCAGCACGATGCAGGTGGACACAGGCAGGTTGTCCCCCAGGAACAGGTGCAGGATCAGAAGTCCCACGTCCACAAAGATGGTGGCGGACAGTGCCTGAAAAATGGCAACGATGGTGGCCTGGCGGCCAATGTGCTTCAGTTCCTCCAGCCGGAATTCATTGCCGATGGAGAAGGCGATGAAGCCCAGGGAAACATCACTGATGAGCCCTAGCTTTTCCACGAAGTCGAAGCTGGGAAGGCCCAGGTTGGGGATGCCCAGCGCGCCCAGGCACAGCGGCCCAATCAGCACGCCGGCAACCAGATAGCTGGTCACGTCAGGCAGGTTGAATTTGGAGGTCAGACGGGACAGAAACAGTCCTGCAAACATGGCAAGACCGATGGCAAGCAAGTATTCCATAACGAAATGCCTCTTTTCATATAAATCTTTCTTTTGCCATGCTATTATAGCATGGCATTTTTCGGATGCAAGAGTTTGTATTTCACAAGAATTTCGGACTTTTTGCGCTGCTAATTGTAAACTTTTATAGATATTGACCATAAAAAGCAACTGTATGCGGGAAATAGGGGGAAAGCGCTTGATTCAGGAAATAAAACGGGCTATAATGCGTGTAAAAAAGGAGGAAGCAAAAATGGAATCTCTGAATGCACTGATCAAAAGCTGGGTTTCCCAGGGGCTTGTGGATAAGGTCTTTACGGCGCTCATTACGCTGGTGGTGGGTATCCTGGTCATCAAAGCCGTTATGCGGCTGCTGACCCGGGCCCTGGAAAAGTCCAAGCTGGAAAAGGCGGCCTATAGCCTGATTTTGTCCCTTGCGAGGGTAGGGCTATACCTGCTGCTGGGCCTGAGCCTGGCCACCAGCTTCGGCATTGATGTCACCGGCGTGGTGGCGCTGGCCAGTGTGCTGACATTGGCTGTGTCTCTGGCCCTGCAAAATATGCTGACCAATGTGCTGGGCGGCTTTGCGCTGCTGACAACCCATCCCTTCCACTCCGGGGACTATGTGGATATCGGCGGCCAGTCCGGTACCGTGACCCAGATCGATATGAGCTATACCCGGCTTGTCACCGTGGACAATAAGGTGGTCTGCATCCCCAACAGCACGGTACTGGCCTCGGAAGTGGTGAACTACTCCGCCAACGATACCCGCCGGGCGGAAATTCAGGTTTCTGCGGGCTATGACGCCCCCACCCAGAAGGTTATCGATGCTCTGGTTTTGGCGGCGACTGTGGACAATGCCCTCTTGGAGCCCGCTCCCTTTGCGGCAGTGGTGAGCTATGGGGACAATGCCATTAACTACACCCTGCGCTTCTGGGCAAAGACCGAGGACTACTGGGATGTGTACTTCAAGGTCAACCAGCGCGTCAAGGACATTTTCGACGAGCAGGGCATCCCCATGACCTACCCCCATTTGAATGTCCATTTTGATAAGGAGTTTCTGGAGAGCCGGAAGAATGGGTAAAAGCAGCCTATGTGTTTGCTGCTTCTGTGAAATTTCTGTGGAAAAAGATAGCTTTTGACAATTTGCCTGGCTTTCTGTATAATGGTGCTACATGATGAGAAATTCGAGGGAAAAACCATGATTGCGGATGCTGTCACTGTTTCGGAAAATGATATGCGCAAGCTCTTAGGGGCGGCAAGCCCGGAGGCGGCGCTGCTGTATTTATATGTGCAGGCGGGCAATGACCCCAGCCTTGCCGAGGGGGCGCTTTCTTTAAGCGCCGGGCGGGTTTCCTGCGCCGCGGCGACCCTGCGGCAGCTGGGCCTGTGGCCGGAGGAGCGGCCCATCCGCGTAGCCCCTGGGGAGCGGCCGGACTATACCGAGCGGGATGTGCTCTCTGCCATGGATTCGGACAATTCCTTCCGGGCACTCTATGGGGAGGTTCAGCGCCTGCTGGGCCGGAGCCTGAATACGGAAGAGCTGAAAATTTTGCTGGGCTTCGTGCGGTATCTGAATCTGCCCGCCGAGGTGATCCAGATGCTCATCTGCTACTGCAAGGAGCGGGCGCGGAAGCGGGGCTCTTCCCGGAATCCCAGCCTGCGAACCATTGAGAAGGAGGCCTATGCCTGGGCGGAGCGGGGAATTGACTCCATCGAGGAGGCTTCGGCCTTTATCCAGGCCCAGAATGTCCGGGCCTCCCGGCTGGCCCAGCTCATGCAGGCCCTGCAAATCCGGGGCAGAAATCTGACCCCGGCAGAGGAGCGCTATGCCCAGAGCTGGCTGGAGATGGGCTTTGACAACGAGACCGTCTCCATGGCCTATGAGCGGACCTGCCTGAATACAGGCGGCCTCAATTGGGCGTATATGAATAAGATTTTGCAGCGCTGGCACGGCCAGGGCCTCCACACGGCCCAGGCGGTCCAGGCAGGGGACAGAAAG
>JABLTL010131243.1_pt1 | contig 12835 bp, 10 predicted proteins | sample 7160151 | NCBI WGS metagenome assembly JABLTL01 (sample SAMN14651223, study PRJNA627086) | human gut metagenome | isolation source: feces | host: Homo sapiens
GACTATGAAAAAGAGTGGGTTATAAGCCACTTTATAAGTGCTTTTAACAAGCTGAAAAAAGATGTATAGAATATCTCTTAACGCTTCCTCACGGTGAGGAAGTTTTGAAAGGAGTGGTTTTGTGGGATATAAACTTTGCATGGCAGAGAAGCCAAGCGTAGCAAGGGATATAGCGTCTGTCATTGGGGCAGACAAGAAGTGTAAAGGGTATTATGAGGGTAACGGCTACCGTGTCACATGGGCGGTTGGACACCTTGTAGGACTTGCCGAGCCAGAGGAATACGGCTTTGTCAGCAAGGAAGCCATGTGGCGTGATGAAAAAGAAAAGGCGTATGCCGAGTTGCCGATTATCCCCGACAATTTCAAGTTGGTTGTTCTGGAACAGACCGAGGAACAGTTTGAAATCATTAAGGAACTGATACACCGAGACGATACGGACGAGATTATAAATTGCGGAGATATGGGAGCAGAGGGGCATATCTTACAATGGTTTATCCGAGAAAAAGCGGAGTGTACCAAAAAGGTACGCCGTTTTTGTGCTACCTCTATGACAGAGGAAGCAATCAGACAGGCTATGTCTCATTTGCGACCAGAGGAAGAATTTGCCAATATCATTAAGGGTGAGTTTTGCAAGAAAAAAGCGGACTGGATAATGGGTATGAGCATGAGCCGTGTTGAATCCTTGAAGTACAAAACGGGAATCAATGTAGGGCGTGTGCAATCCCCGACCCTCTATTTTGTAGTGAAACGCTACCTTGAAGTAAAAAACTTTAAGGTTACGAATTATTACGGTATTCAAGCGGACTTGAAAGAGGGATTTTCCGTGTTCTGGAACAAGGACACAGAGGGAATCTTCCCACCAAACGCAAAGGATTCAGAGGGCAGAGTGCTTGACGGAAAAGCCGTGAAAGCAAAGGCAGAAGCGATACAGGAAAAGGGCGTTGGAACGGTAACGGAGATAGTCACCAAGAAAAAAGGCATGGATAGACCACAGCTTTTTGATATTACGGAGTTGCAGAGAGAAGCGAACCGCAAGTACGGCTACACAGCTTCCACCACATTAGCAACGGCACAAGCCTTGTATGAGACGCAAAAGGTTTTGTCTTATCCGAGAACGGACAGCCGATATATCACAAGCGATTTGCAACCTTACATGGAGAGCCGAATTAAGGGAATCGGTACGATTGCAAAGTATAAAACCGCTGTTTCTGGTTTGCTGTCAAAAGGCTTGAATATCGACAAGAAGATTGTTGATGATAGCAAGGTTACAGACCACCATGCAATCATACCAACGGAGAAAATCAAAGGCTTTGATATGGATTCTTTAATACCAACCGAGGAAGAACGCAGAAAGGGCGTTACCGAGGAAACCTTGAAGAATGTACTGGATTTGGTTTTGTGCCGTATGATTGTCAGCTTTTGTACCCCTTACTACTATGAGCAGACCAGTGTTAAAGTTGATTTGTCTGGTATGACTTTCACCGCAAGCGGTAAGAAACCGCTTGAAGCAGGGTGGAAAGGCGTACAGGAAGCATTGAGCGGTAAAGAAAGGGAAGAAGCGGACGCAGAAGCGGACGCAGAGCAGATTTTCCCAGACATTAAAAAGGGGCAGACCGTGACCGTTTCCCATTCTTCTTTTATCGCTAAAAAGACCACGCCACCGAAGCTACACACCGAAGCAACCTTGCTTACAGCTATGGAAAATGCAGGAGCAACCATTGAGAACGGAGCGATTCTGAAAGGTAAGGGAATCGGCACACAGGCAACGAGAGCGGAGATTATCAAGAAGCTGTTTGACAGCGGTTATTGCAGTACCCAGACCAAAGGCAAGACCAACTATATTGTTCCGACTATCAAGGGGCAGACCATTATCCGTGTACTTCCCGTGGAATTGTATTCCCCGAAAATCACGGCTGATTGGGAGACAAAGATTGCCTTGATTGCCGAGGGTAAAATGACCGAGCAAGAGTTTATGGATAGTTTCAAAGTCTTTATCAATGACAAGGTGCAGGAAGTCAAGACCAAAGACACAGGCATTGTCTTTAAGAAAGACAAGGAGACAGTAGGTGTATGCCCGTGGTGTGGAAGTGACCTTTACCGCTATGAGGATAAGGACGGGGGAAAAGTAAACTTTGTGAGGTATTATTGTTCTGGTTGCAACTTTTTCCTTGACACTAAGAACCCGACTGTTACAACCGTCACGGGGAAGAAGCTGACGGAGAAGCAGTTAGCGAAGCTGATTGCACATGGCAATATCAAGCTAACTTGTAAGAGCAAAAAGAACGGGGCAGAATACAAGGGAAATTTTGTTATCATCAAGAAAGAAGTCAACGGGAAAATCTATGCGAATCTGGATTTTTCCCCTGTTCCATTCAAGGAAAAAAAGCCAGTGAAAAAGGCGAAAAAGCTATTCTAAAACGCAAAAGGGAGACGGTTAAAATTGTGACCGTTTCCCTTTCTTTTTGTTGAAGATACAGGGTAATTATGTTATAATGCGTGTATAGGTGTATCGTATCACCATTACACGCATTTTTGAATTACACCATTGCTAAAAAATTAAAAAAGTCCTCACCGTGAGGAAGTTTTGAAAGGAGCGGAATAATGCCATTATTTGAACGAGGTTATAGAGCGTCAGCACAGACCGAATTAGAGCGTAAGTTGAGAGAGATTGAAGAAAAAGACAAAGTAGCACAGACAAAGGCAGATTTCACAGCTTCCGTGAACAGCTTTGAAAGCAACCTAAACTTTGCAGAGCGAATCAATTTAGTATCAGCACAGCAAGCGGAACTTATGAGGGAAAGAGCCAAGAAAGCTACCTTAGACCATGAGCGTATGTATCGTGTGGAGTACGGAGATAGAGTAGATGATTTTGAGAATCCGAGAGAACGAGCAAGCCGATACATGAAAATGGAAGAAGCACAGGCAGAGATTTCAAAGGCGAGAAGCGAAAAAGAATCGCCAGAGAGTAAATCTTCCGTGCAGAGAACCAATGACGATATGGAGAGGGCAAAATAACAGGAAAGAGAGGATATAGATTATGGCAGATGTTTACAGAGAACCTTATGCCGAGGACTATATAGAGCCGTACAACTTGATAAGGAGCATTGCCTTGTATGACTACATACAGGGTGGAGCGGACAAGAGCGGAATCTTTTCTTCCCTTGAAAAAGTCAGAGAGGGCGTAGACAGGGAAGAATACAACAGGGAATATAACCGCTTTGCAGAGAAGCAGAGAGAAAACCGCCTTGTTGTTCTTTCTTCCGAGGTTTTAGGTTTTAGAAATGACCCGCACGATATTACTTATAACCGTGTGCTGTCTGATGAAGAAGTAGAAGCGTACCGTCAAGACCCCGTAGCGTTTCTGGAAAGAATGTATGCAGAATTGGGAAACGGGGGCATACAGCCGTCAAACTTTTACGGGCATAGTCCAAGCGTGGGTGACTGCTTTGTAATTATGACCCCAGAGGAAACAAAGGCACACTATGTAGCCAGTTTTGGATTTGAAGCCGAGGAAGATATATCAAAGGTAATGACGGCAGAACAAGAAAGAATGGCTATACAGGGCATGAATGTACGCAGGGAAAGAGAACTTCTTTCTGATTTGCGTAACGGGGCAAATGATTCCAACAGCAGGGAAGAAGATTTTGCTGATTATGTTATCGGGGAAATTATGGGGCGTAGTGATGAATTGCACGATAGATACTATGTGCCAATCAATCTTGCCACTATCAGAGAAGTTTCCGAGAAGTACCAGAATCAAATGAAAGCTGTCTATGAATGGGAGACGGAACACAATGTTATCGACCATGAATTGATTGCAGGAGAGCATGACGGTGTATACGGTTTTAGCCGTGACGCTATCCGAAGTGCTATGCCAGACAGCCGTTTGGCAAATGGCGAATATGTCTATGAGGATATAGGCATTGTAGCAGGACGCAGGATAGAAGCCAGATTGCACAGCCAGTATAACGAGATTAACAAGGATAATGTGATTGTGCAGAGTGCTTCACATTCCCATTACAAGGGCATGGACATTTTCACGAAAGACGGACAAGTGTTTATCGGAAAAGAACCGAACTATGATAACCACGGGAATTATGATAACAGCGATAATTCCTTACAGTTTGTTTCCGACAACGAAAAAATGTTCTCTATGCTGTCTGGTACTGGTTGGGTTTTAAGTCAGCAGGAAATGATTGATAATGGGGCGTTTACCGCAGAAGATTATAAGGAATACGCCACAGTCCGAGAACAGCTTGCAAGCCAGTATGAGCAGGAAGAAGAACCGCTTTTTGAAATTGATATTGAGGAAAAGGGAAGCGGTGTTCCGTTCCGTTATCCAGACTGGACGCAGGAGATATATAACAATGAAAGGAGTACAGGCATGGCAGAAAAAGATAGAGAAACCCTATTAGCCGAGCGAATCATAGATTTCTATGAGAAATACGATTCTGCTTTTGGCTATGCAGAGGGCGTAGAGGGGCAGGAGAACAGGGAACAGTGGATTGAGACTATCAAGGGCGGTTTGCAGGAGCAGAGCCTTTACACGCACTTGTTAGACCTTTCCAGAGACAACAGAGAAGCGAGAGAGGAAGCAATTTCTATCTACACTTCCTACCCAGACATTACAGGCTATACCCCAACGGAAAACCGTTACTATGAGCCAGAATTAGACCTTGACGGAACGGCAGAGGAATTGTTTATTCAAGCCAGAAACGGCTATATTGAATCCCCAGAAGCACTTGCAAAGTTGCAGGAGATTCTTTCCAGTGCGGTAGAGAATAAGACCGAGGAAGCGTTTTATGTAGGCGTTCTGAAAGAAATTGCGGAGACAGAGGGAACTGAGTACCACCCTTACGCAGTTGCCAAGAAAGATATTCTTGATGATGTGAACCCAGAGGATATTTCCGAAAGAGACGGCTTGACCGTGGAAATAAGAAAAGAGCAGGATAATGTTCTGATTGCTGTTTCCGAGTTCACCGAGGAAAGAGAAGCCACAGGAGCAACCGCTATCCCTGTTGAGCAGTTTGTCAACATGACCGCACAGGATATTTCCCGTACTGTCAACGAAGTGTACGCCTATAACATGGTGGAACAGGAAAGGGAAGAAGATAGGGAACGAGAGAATTTTTTTGAGGAAGTGGTTATTGACGGGAACAGGTGCAATCAGATTGACACATGGGAAAGCGATAACCACACCTATGTAATTGGTAATTCCATTGATGATACGGATTTCTACTATGCTTCCGTAAGTGGCATTGAGGGTGATTTGATACAGGGTAGTGCTACATTTGAGTATGACCGTCAGCCGAGCCGTGAAAAGGTGGAAAGTGATTATATCGACCTTATGGCAGAAAGAGATATTAACGCACACGAAGCAGAGTTCGGAGCGGACGGAAGCCGTAATTTTCCTCACCGTGAGGAAAACAGAGAACAAATTACCTTGAATATCCAGTACAGAGAGCCTATCAATGTCAACGGATTTTCCGTTGAAAGAGATAGAATCCTCTTTGACAGCAGAGAAGAATTGTTCAAGTATATCAATGGCGAAAGTGCCTATGATTATCTGGACAATGCCGTAAGAACAAATGCGAATGAGCGTTTGATTAACGCCGTTGATGAATACGGAATCGAGGTATGGAGCGAAGAAAACGGCAGGGAGATTGTTCCGATTCAAGAGTTCCACAACAGCAACGGCAGACTGATTGAGGGAGACAGAATAGCGGTTGAAATGTCACAGAGAGAGGGATTTGCAGACCGTTCTATTGTCTTTCATGCCGTAGAGAATTTTGAAAACAGCAATAACATTCCACAGAACCAGAGAGAAATTGTTGACGGCAGTTATGAAGATAAAGAGTTCCTTTACATGGGTTATGACCGCTATGTTGGCATGAGCCATAGGAACGATTCTTCCATTGAGCCTTATATGGACAGAATCAATGCGTTTGTGAAAGATGATGAATCTTTCACAAACAGAATGATTGCGGAAGTTTATTATGGACAGCAGAACGGAGTTACCGCAGAGCAGTTCGATTATATCTTTGATACCGTCAAAGATGAAAAGTACCCAGAGAGTGATTTCCGCATTATGAGAAACGCCTATGAGTTCGGATTGAACCAAGAACAGGTTGAACTTATTGCAGGGGCAACAAGCTATGCGAAAGAGTATGTTTCCGAGTTCATGCTTACTGGTGGTAAGACAGAGGACGCAAAGGCGTTACAGAATATCAATGATGTTTCGCAGTATTATGTTATCGGGGAATCCTTGAAAAAGGGGAATATCACCCGTGATGTTGCGGAAGCAATCATTAACGGAAGCGGAGAAATGAAAGCGAATGACACCAACCGCAGATTTGATTTCACAGCTTATGAGTTTTTCGCTGAATACCTTACTGACAGTGCGGAAAAGGACAGCCAGATTACAGGGGCGGTTATCACGAACACGCTTCATAAGTTTGCGGAACAGACCGAGGTAAACAACTTAAAGCAGTTCGTTGAAAAGAGCGGTGGTTTCCCTGCTTTTGACCCGTCAAGAGAAGAAAAAAAGGAAACGGTAGTTACTATGACAGAAGAAGAAAAGACTATCAGTGAGGGCGTTTCTTTGCCGAGTGAAAAGAAAGACCCGAAAGAGCAGTTACAGGAACAGTTACAGCAGGGAATCAAGAATGTGCTTGATTCTGACAATTTCAAGTCATGGCTTGACACAAGTAGCAAGCTGTTCCTCAACAACTATTCTTTCAACAATGCCATGCTTGTGTACTGCCAGAAGCCAGACGCTACACATACTATGGGATATGAGCAATGGAAAGAATACGGCAGGAATGTAGCACAGGGAGCAAAGGGCATTAAGATTTTCGTTCCGATTATCGCCTATGAGAAGAAAGACGGCGATTTGTGGAAGATGATTAAGGGCAATCTGCAAAAGCAGATGAACGAAAACCCGTCAATCAGCCAAGCTACCTATCGTGTCGGCTTGTCCAAACTGGAAGTCACCATGAACAGGAACAATCTTTTTGGATTGAAGATTGACGGAAAGGAATTGGGAATCCGTTCTGAAAATGATATGAAGAACTTTATCAAGAACAATGTCATTGGTAAAGTTCCCATGTACTTTTCCATTGGTACTGTCTTTGACGCAAAGGACACTGTTGTTCCAGAATATTTGTGGGTAAAGAAAGGCTACAAAAAAGAAGAACTGGTTAAGGACGATAAGGGCAAGCCGATTAAAAACCGCAAGGGCGAGTACAAGATTGTAAATACCCCAGAAAGACAGGCAAGATTCAATCCGCACCTTGATATGAGCGTACCGCAGAAAGACCCTCAAAAAATGGCGATTCTGTATGACGCATTAAAGGCAGTTTCCGAGAGAAACGGAATCCATGTGTACGAAAAAGACCGTGCCGAAGATGATACCTTAAAGGGTGGGGCAGACGGATATTTTTCAAGGAGATTTGACGCTGAAAATCCGAAAGGATTTATCGTCATGCCGAAAGACCTTGACCCGACAAGAGCCGTGTCCGTTCTGCTTCACGAAATGAGCCACAGCGAATTGCACGGCAACCTTGAAAAGTTGGCACAGCGTATGGGTGAGGATAATGTACCGTCTCACATGAGGGAGATTCAAGCGGAATCCGTAGCCTATGTTGTCGGCAAGAACTTTGGTATTGACAGCGATACAAGCAGTTTCCAGTATTTAGCGTCTTTCTCCAAAGGCTTTGAATTACAGGCGTTGTCAAAGTCTATCGAAGTCATTTACGGAGAGTGCAAACAGCTTACGGCAGAACTTAAATCTGAACTGGAAGTAAGAGGATTGAACATGGACTTGTCCGAGCGTGACGCTAAACCTATGGACAGGGAAACGATTGATACCCTTGCTAAATCCTATGTAACCTATGCCGTTGAGCAGGACAGCCGAATTGCCGACCTTGAAAAAGACCTTACCAATATTGCGGAGCAGAACAAGGACAACGGGGAAGCACTGGAAGTCATTGTAAAGCAGAAAGAGAGCCTTGATTGCCAGAAAGAAGATGTAAAGGTGATTAAGGACGCTGTTACCAATATGGAACAGGCAACCACATTAGAGGGGCAGAAAAAGGAGATTGCAACTATTGATACCGCAGTTAAGCGTATCGAGGGAGCAAAAGAAACATTCGCTACCTTGACCGTGGAACTGGAAAAGGAACGCCAGACGGAACAGGGATTGAAAGACCGCTTTACCGCAGAGCCGTTAGCCACTCTGGAAAGTATGAAAGAAAGCTATCCGCAGTTGGCAAGCCTTACTTCCGCACAGCTTCAATATGTGGCAAACAGCGATTATATCAACCGTAATTTTTCTTCTTTATTGCGTGAAGAACCTCAAAAGTTCGTTGACAATGTATGCCAGAGAGCCACGGAGATTGACAAGGTAACTTCTAAAAATGGCTATTTTGTGGAAGTGAACTTTTGCGAACAGTGGACGGATAAGCCGATTGTCAATGACGGAGCAATCATGCACCCGAAAGTGGCTGATACCATTATCAAGCAGGGAGAAACACAGGCAAGAGGACTGAAAGCAAAGGCAGAAGCAGTCGGGGAATACTTCCCTTATACCAAGTGTTCCTTGTCCGTATTCCACGCAGAAAAGGGCAATATCGACAATGTGTTTAAGACCCGTATTGATATTGGAGACGGCTTCCAGACAAGCCTTGTAGACCACATGAAGCAGATTTCTTCTGCTTCACCGATTCTTGCAGGATTTGAGAAAGCAACCCGTGAACAGGGAGCAAAAGAGAAAATCATGTTCAATTCTACTCACCGTGAGGAAGTTGTAGCTGAACAGACCGAGAAAACGGGTGCTTTGTCTGACCGAGCAATGAGCCGTGAAGAATGGGGAAATGAGATTGCTTCCGCAAAACAGGCAGAAGCAAACAACAGCAGGGAAGATAACGAACCGCAGAAGAATACCCGTTCCAAGACGGAAATGGAGAAAGGTTAAAAATGGTGTGAAATGGGAATCTTGAATCTCTTGCGAAAAAAGCCGAATAAAGAAAATCCCGTTGCCATTTCCGAGGACGATTATGTTTTACCGCAACTGGAAAAGGGCGGTTACAAGATGAATGAAGAACTTTTCAGAAGAAAGGAAGATGAAGAACTTCTGAAAAAATACGGAATTGTGCCAGAAAAAACGGGGCAAATGCTGTTATAAATAGCAGGATAAGGGGAAGTAGACACTTCCCCTTATCTCTTTTATAAGGATTGACATAGTATGCACAATGTAGTATAATAAGGCTAGATATAACCGTGAAAGGAGTTTTGTGCCGTATGAGTTTGAATGTATCGGGAAGCAAATATATTAAGGTTTATGACCCTACTATCAGATTGAATTACTCTGATAAGGTGTTATGGGCGAACCTTGTTTCAAGTCGCAAAACAGGGGCGGTGAAAGTAGACGGTGAAACGGGGGAAGCTGTTGTAAATCCCAATACGGGAAAGGAAGTGCAGGAAAGGGCATTTTCCCGTTGGGAAGCAAGGTTTGTCGGCAATGCCTTTGAGCCGTCCAAGTTTTTAAGAGACGGAGACAGCATTGATATTGTTACTGGTTGGGTGACAAGTGAGAAGTTCGTTGGCAAGGACGGCAACCCTCATTCCAAAGTAATTGTAACAATTTCTGATTTTCAACCCTCTGCTATCTCCGAAAGCGAAGAATCGTGAGGAATTGAATGTTTAACGAGAAAATCTCTGTCATTGATTTTTTTATGGAAATACAGGCTGTTGCGAATGAGAAAGGCGTGAACCTTACTCATTCCAACAAAAGAGTGTACCTGTCCTTGCTTGATTTTGCCGATAAGTTTCCGCAGGAAACGATAAAGACAAATAAGGGTATACGCTTTAACTCTACTACCGCAAAATTGGCAGAGTTTTGTTCCGTTTCACCCCGTATTGTTACCGAAAGTTTGTCTAAACTCAATAAATGCGGTGTTATTCGCTACACCACGAACAAACCGCACCCGTCTATTATCTTTTTGGATAAAGCATTTTACAAAAAATTTTATAAGGAGTAAATGAGTATGTTTAACAACGAAGAACGAATTGTTTTGAACGGTATTTGCAACAATGAGAAATTGGATTTTTCCAAAAAATCCGTTTTGGATTCTCTGCTTTTTTCGGAACAGGTTGTTGCTGATGAAATGATGATTGATTTGATTAAGGGCATTTCCGAGAAAATTTCTGCCCTGTCTGATGAAAAATGGACAGAGGTTAGAAAGCAGATTCCTTTTTCTGTTGCCTTAGTTCCAGAGGACGAGGTAGCCGAAGTTCCGACTGATGAAGAAGTGCTTTAAGGAAAGGCGGTTTTACCGCCTGTTCCTTTCAGAAAAATATTATGAGGTAAGAGCGAATGGAAGAAGTAAGATATAATAACTTCTTTACTGATATTCAGTCAATCGGAAGTGAGAAAGGCGTAAATCTTACCTATGCAAACAAACGCCTATATTTATCTTTGTTACAGTATGTGCAGTCTTATCACCATGAATCACAGATAACGGAGAATGGCGTTTCTTTTCATACCACCATTTCCGAATTGGCAGAGTTTTGTGAGGTATCACGCCGTACCGTATCTTCCAGTTTGCAGAAGTTGCAGAAGTGCGGTTTGGTTGCTGTCCAGAAAGAAGAAAAGACATTTTTTATTACAGTTTTGGATAGTCTACTTTTTAGAGCCTATTGTTGGGCGTAATAAAATGGAGCGGTTAATTCCGCTCTTTTTTATTTTCATACACTCTTGACAATGTATGTACAATGTGATATAATAAGATATAGATAAAGGAAAGGAGTTTTCTTATGGAAACAATGTGGTGGGAACGCCAGTTTAGAAATAAAGAGGACAGAGCCGTTATTAAACTGCATGACGAAAACGGGAAGTTTACAAAGAGCGTGATTGTGCCGACAGACTACTATCCGCTGAACGGCAAGCATGAAGTCTTTACCTATCAGAACACGGAAGCCGTGACGGACAAAGAGATTTTGAATCTCTTTGATAAAGTCAAATATGAAATCGGGTATTGCTATCAGAACACCCTTAAATTGTGCGAGATATTACAGGCACACGGCTATCCTGCCCGTTCTTATGTAGGTTGGCTTTTTACAAGCGGAACACAGACCCCCGTACACCATTGTTGGTGTGTGTTGGGTAACTCTGTTCTGGATTTGGCAGACGATTTTACCGTCATGCTATCTGGGGCAAATGGAGAGCATTTCAAGACCGCAAAGAGCATTGAGGAATCACGGGAACTGATTGCGTCTTTCCATGAGTACGCTATGAATGTAGAAAATCACCTACGCTGTCATGCGGTGGGGCAAGCTACGCCGTTCCTGCTTTATGTAGGTAGTGAATGTGACCCGAACTATGGCAGAGTGATTTATCAGCGTCTTATGGACAAGTACCCCGACCATGAGTGCCAGAGGAATTGTGACGGTGAGGGGTACAATGCGACACAGCGAATTATGAAAAATAAAGGACTTATGAAATAGAATCCTCACGGTGAGGAAAAAGTGTGGTGCTAAAATGTACGCTTTTTAGTACCATGCTTTTTTTTCTTGTTTTGTGGTACTAAAATGTGTATAATCTTATTTATTGGTAGTCCTATTTTGATTTTGACATTTTGGTACTAAAGGAGTGGTATTATGGGGCGTTATTATGGCTACAACCGAGTGAGTACGAAAGAACAGCACCTTGACCGTGGAAGTCAAGCTATCCGTTCCTTTTGTGAGAACGCAGGGTATCCGTTGGAAAAGATTTATGAGGACAAGCAGACGGGCAGGAACTTTGACCGCCCACGCTACATTGTTCTGAAAGAAGATGTTTTGCGTGAGGGCGATACTTTGATTGTGCCAGAGTATGACCGTCTGGGGAGAGCGGACGAGACGAAGCGTGAATTGGAATATTTCAAGGACAAGCATATCCGAATTATCTTTCTGGATATTCCTACTACTTATATGGACTTTTCGGGTTTGCCAGATGAAATGTCTAAAATGATTTTGGAGTGTATCAATGGTATGCTCATTTCTTTTTACGATTTACAGGCGAGAACGGAGATTGAACGAAAAGCCAAGCGTCAGCGTGAGGGAATCCAAGCCATGAAAGATAGGGGAGAGTGGGAGCGTTACGGCAGGAAGCGTATTATGTCCAAAGAAGATTTTGCGATTCAGTATCAGCGTGTGGTTGACAATGAAATTGGTTCGTTACAGCTTATGCGTGAGTTGGGAATGTCTCATAACACTTATTTCCGCTATGTTCGTGAGTTTAAGGCTGAAAATTGAGGTTTTTTCTTGTTTTTCTTTGTCGGTTTTTGTCGATACCCTCTGTAAGCCGTTTTAAGGCGTTTTACGGGGTTTTTCTTTCCAGATGATAATTTATATTGCCTACCCTTGCAAAGTCGCTCTACGGGGCATTTGTGAGGGTCTTTTTTTGGCGGTTTCCGTGATTTTTGCCTATTTTGGTTGTTTTTTGTCTTTTATTCATATCTTATTTGCGTTATGATTTTGCGTTGTTTTATTACTATTCATTTTATGATTGTTTAGTATTCATATTATATTCACTTTATATTATCACGGTATTCAAACAATATTCTTTAAGAGATTTTTTATTCTGTTCTATCAGCTTCCCACCCAACTCCCCCCAACCCCCCTCTATCTCCCCCACAGAGGGGGGCAACCTGCCTTACGGCAGGAAAGGAAAGCCGTGCCAAAGCCACGCCTATTTTTTCTTTTTACTGCTGATACCGCCCGTTCCGCTTTGAGCCAGTCAAGGTACGGGTAGTATTTCCTTGCGGAAATCTCCACCCTTTCCCCCTTGACAGTC
>JABLTL010170037.1_pt1 | contig 12831 bp, 10 predicted proteins | sample 7160151 | NCBI WGS metagenome assembly JABLTL01 (sample SAMN14651223, study PRJNA627086) | human gut metagenome | isolation source: feces | host: Homo sapiens
AATTAACCCTTAAAAATAGAAATGGAACAAAGTACAATATAGGGTAAAAAAGTATGATTATAAATTATTTTTCATTAAATAAATATAAAAGATAATAATCCTATATTGACTTTATAAAAACTAACATATCTTTTAAAGTTTTGGCTTTGTATATTTTTCATCATAAATCTTATTAGCAAGTTTGACATCACCAAGTATTTCGCAAAGCCCACCAGCTTGCCATAAAAATGGTTCACTATCCTTATGTGCTTGATAAGCAGCATTTGAAACTATTTGTATAGATTTGTCATTATTTTTAGCAGCAGATAAAACTAATTGTGCTTTATACAATAATGAACCTCTTTCTATATGGTAATCACTTGTTACAATAGCAATTTTATCAATATCTTTATATTTTTTTCTAAGAATGTTATACGTAAATTTAGCATTTTCAACAGTTGATGATGATTTATTTTCAATAATCAATCTATCTTTGTTCAATCCATTATCAATAAGCCATTGTGCCATTTGATCTGCTTCAGTTACATTAGAATTGTTTTTTGCAGTTCCTCCACCAGTACAAGCAACATATGCATTAGGATATTTGTTTGCGCTATCTAATGCAACTTTCAAACGTCCAATAAGTTCATCTTGCATAGTACCATCATCATTAAGTTGATATCCTAAAACAACAATGCATAATTTATTACTATTATCTAATCCATCAGGCAATATATCATTATTAATCTCAAGTTTTTCATGATTTGTTTGCCAATACTTCATAATTTCATCCCATTGCTTTGCTTTTGAAGAGTCAACATCTTCTAATTCTTCCAATAGATCATTTACTTTATCTTTTGATTTTGACTCATAAGTCCCATAATATAAAATCATATCTTCAATAATTTCTTTTGCATTTCTTTTTGAAGTAGCCTGAGAGCAACCTGTAAACATAGTTAAAACTAAAACACAAATCAATAATTTATATATCTTTTTCATAATCTATCCTTCTTTCTTAAAATATTTATGTTTTATAAACTACTATTCTACTCTAACAACAAAAATTTATTAAAAATAGATGTTCCCTTTTATCCTCCTTTCTTAAGCATCTATTAATAAGAAATAAAAAAACCAACAATTAATATGGAATAAGATCCATTTAATTATCGGTTTTGCCTACTAAAAGTCACAATCCTTTTATCCTATAGATTATAGCATTAAATAAGTGTAAAGTAAAGTATAGTAATGCTATATTTTATCATATTTTATTTAATTATTATTGTATTCATCTTCTAATCCAGAAAAATATAATAATTTCAATATAACCAAAGAAAGATTATAGCATAACCATCTTATATCTAATCGATTCACTGCAAAACTAGCATTTCCTTTATATTCTAGAAATCTAAAATACTCAGGATTATCTCCTTCAATGTATTTACAGTATAATTCACAAAATGAATCCACCCATTCCATATATTGCTCCTGAATTTTATATACACTATCGAACTCATCATACAACTTTTTTAAACCATGGCTTTTTACAACACTTCCTTTCTTTACCATGATTAAATATTTTAAGCCTAATTCAATTGCATGTCTTCCTATGTATACCGTAACTACAGAATCAGGCATTACTTTCGTTGATTTATCAAATGCTTCTATATAGTCAAACCAATATTTTTTCCACAAATAGATTCGATCTGCAATTTTATAATTCTTTTCTGTCCCATTAAACTTTCTTATGCTGTCTAAAACATCATCTATTTTATCTTTAAAAGTAATACTATTTTTTCTAGAGCTTTTTGCTATATCATTTGCATCCTCTCCATGAAATTTAGGGGAACATCCGTAATTAATGTGCGTAACAGAAAAAGCTCCATCCAATTCTAAACCATCTGTATATTTTATATCAAAACTATCAAATATATCTATACCTCCTCGTATAAATTATTATTTATTTCGTCATTTTTACATCATAGCTTATTTTGCCACTTATTCTAAATAAAAAAATATGGCATAGTACCATATTTTTTTAAAGTATTTTAATCTTACATAATAAACACATTAGGTTATTAAGAGGGTTGGGTTTAAAGAAATGACATAAAACACTTTATATATTTATAAATAGCATTTTTTAATCATGACATTTTAGACTTTAGGAAACTCTTTTATTAAATAAAATGCTACATATAAATTAAATTTGAGTAAAATCATCAATTACCTTTATAACACCAGGTAATTTTTCATATTCGTCTTTCTTGTTCGCTGAATCAATAACAATAATCATATTGCAACCAGAGTTATAAGCGTTTTGAATACCACTTAATGAATCTTCAATAATCAAGCAATCTTTAATATCAGTCTTAATGACATCTGCTGCTTTTTTAAACATTGCTATCTTATTTTCGTAAGTACCATCATCATAAACAATATCAGATGGTGCAATCCATTTATCTAAGTTAAATGATTCTACAAAGAAATCAATGTTTTCTTTAATTGATGCACTTGCAATTGTAAATGGTACTTTTTTTTCTGTTAGCAAATCAAAGTATTCTTCTGATCCTTTAACCAAATGAAAATTTTCAGTATCTTCTTTACAAAATTTTCTATAGTATTCTTCTTTTAATGAAGAATATTTAACAATATCATCCTCTGTGCATTTATCACCTAACATATACTGAATGATTTGTTTATTAGGTACTCCATTAAAGTGTTCATGGAGTTCTTCATCTGTTATACCTTTATTTCTTAATAATTGTGAAATAGCACCCCACGCTTTAACATGTTTATCATTATCAAAAAATAATGTACCATTAAAATCAAAGATGACTCCTCTATAATCCATAATTATACCTCTCTTGTTTCAATTACTTTTTTATACCAATATGCTGATTTTTTAGGATATCTTTCTTGTGTATCGTAATCAACATAGAATAATCCATATCTCTTATTATAACCATTTGACCATGAGAATACATCCATTAATGACCAAACAAAATATCCTTTTACATTTGCACCATCTTCAATTGATTTTAATAACCATTGTAAATGTTGTTTAATGTAATCAATTCTTGGAGAATCATCGATATTACCATTATCAAAATGATCTTTATATCCCATACCATTTTCAGTAATATAGATTGCTTTATAGTTTGGATATTGATTTTTAATTCTCATAATCATATCATACATACCTTCAGGATAAATTAACCAATCCCAGTCAGTTGTAGGGATACCTTCTTTAAACACTCTTTCTCCTACACCTTTTAATTTGAATTTTTTAGTACCTTTTTCTCCAGTACCATTGTGATGAATTTCATTTTCACCTTCATAAGCTTTAATAAAGTGACTTTGATAATGATTCATTCCTAAATAATCATTATCTTTTGCTGCTTTTTTCATGATTTCAATATCTGCTGGATCATATTCAAATGTTCCATTGTTAATATGAACTAATTCATTGATAATTTTAATTGTTTCATCTGTATAGTATCCTAAGAAAGTTGCATCCAATAAGAATTGATTAGCTAACACGTCTTCTTTTTTTGCTGCATATACATCTTTTGGATCATTTTCATTTAAAGGATATTTAGTTTCTAATGAATGAATGATTCCAATTTTGCCTTTGTAACCTTTTTCTTTATAAGCACAAACTGCTTTAGCATGTGCTACCATCATACCATGCATTGATTTAACCGCTTTTGTAATATCATAAGTAATACATGGTGGGAATGTTCCTTCAATATATTGATTTGTGGCAATTGGCCATACTTCATTGAATGTAAACCAATAAGTTACTTCATCTTTATATTCTTCAAAGCAGAATTTTGCATACTCTTCAAAAGCATCAATTGTTTCTCTTGATAAGAAGTCCCCTTGACTATGTAAAGCATCAGGAGTATCAAAGTGATGTAAAGTTACATAAGGTTCTACACCATTTTTATGACATTCTTGGAATACTCTATGATAGAAGTCTACACCTTCTTGATTGATTCTTCCTTTTCCGTCAGGAAAAATTCTTGACCATGCAATAGAAATTCTTATACCTTCAATTCCAAAATCATTGCATAATTTTAAATCCACAGGATATTTATGGTAGAAATCACTAGCAGGATCAGCTGAGAATCTACCTTGTTTAGCTAAATAATCATCCCATGCTACTTTTCCTTTTCCATATTCTCTAGTACTACCTTCACATTGATAAGCAGCTGTTGCTCCACCAAATACAAAATCTTTACTAAATTTCATAATTTTCTCCTTAACTTAACGATATTGAATAACCATTAGGATTAGACCTAATGGTTATTATTAAATTCTATTCTTCTCCATCTAAAATTGAGAATACAAATTGTAATGCTTTTTGAGGATTACGAGTTAATTCAATATATTTTTTACCTTCACAAGCAACACATTTAATTCCAATACGATCTGTATCTTTCTTTAAATCTTCATAGTAGTTTGCTACTTGAGGAGCTAGAACTACTAAATCATAGTCTTTTAACATATCATAGTGTGCACCGTAAGAACCTGCGGCAGTAATAATTGAAATGCCTTGTTCATCAGCACCTTTAGCTAATGCATTAGCCAATAATCCACTAGTACCCCCACCAGCACATAACACTAATACACGCTTTTCATTAACTACATCAGATGAAACTTCAACATCTTCATCTTCTTCTTTAACATATCCACCTTTTTCATCTTCTTCTTCACATTTTTGTTTATCATAAACTTTGAAGAATGGATAATAAACTACGAAATCTACAACCAAAACTAATACTGCAAATAATATTGATAACAATGTAATTCCACATCCTAATACAATACCAAGTGGTGCTGGTGTTGTCCAAGGAAGAATATACATGAAACTGTTCATTCCTAAAATATCTACAAATGCTTTGAACATCCATACATTTAAGATTGGTGCAACAATAAATGGAATAAAGAAAATTGGATTTAAGATCAATGGTGCACCAAATAAGATTGGTTCATTAACTCCGAATAATACAGGAATCGAACTTGCTTTACCTACTGCTCTTAATTCTTTAGATTTTGCCATGAAAGCAAACATTAATGTTACAACAAGAGTTGCTCCTGTACCACCTAATGTAGCTACGAATTGTTGACAACCAGGTGTTAAAATGTTAGCTGCATGTTTTCCAGCTTGGAATAATTCTAAGTTGTTAGCAATGTTTACATAATAAATTGCTGAAACTGCTGGTTCAACAATTGATGGCCCTTGAATACCTACGAACCAGAATAATGACATAGCTCCATAAATAATAGCTAATCCTAAATATCCGTCTGCTGCAGTAAATAAAGGTTTGAAGAATTCAATAACTGATTCAGCGAAACACATACCTACAAAATGTCTAAATGCTATATCAAATAAAGCTAATAATAAGATTGAAACTCCGAAAGGAATAACATCTGCAAATGTTTGTGAAATATTTGGTGGTACTTCTTCTGGCATATGAATTGTAATATTTCTTTTAACACAGAATTTGTACACATTACATACAAAGAATGCTACTAAGAAGGCTGTTAATAACCCTTTAGATCCCATGTATCCACTTGAGAATCCGCCTTTAATAGAATCAACACCTACAACTAAGAAACCTACAATACCTGCCATAAGAGTTGAAATATTATTGATTTGTCTATTAACTGGCATATCTCTATTTAAACTGTCACATAAGTTTTTTGCTGTTGTCCCAGCTACAAGCACTGCTAATAATCCCATTGAATAGTTATATGGTTTTAAAATCATTGCTTCGATATCACTAGGCCAATAGAATCCAAAAATGTTTGGTACATAAGCAAGTAACATGAAGATACTTGAGAATAGTACTACTGGCATAGCTGACATGAATCCATCACGGATTGCTTTTAAATACTTATTTCTAGAAACTTTTTCAAAGAAAGGCTTAGCTTTCTCGATTTTTCCAATCAACGCATCCATCTTTTTTTACCTCATTATCTATAAATATCTAATAAATTGTTAATAATATCTTTTAATAAAATTGTTGTCATCAAATGATCTTGAGCATGAACTGTAATAAATCCAATATCGATATGTTCTCCTCTAGCTTCCATTTGTAATAATTCTGTCTGTGATTTATGAGCATCATTTAAGCATTCATTTGCTTCTGCAATCAATTTATCACATTCACCGAATTCTTTTTGTTTAGCTTTTTCTACAGCTAATAGTAATTTACTTCTTGCGTCTCCTGAGTACGCTACAATTTCAAACCCAATCATTGAGGCTTCTTCTTTTGTCATAATTAATTTCTCCTTTTGTTATTAATAATAATTTCTATAATTGTTGCTTTATCACTGTCACTAAATGTAACATTAAACGTTGATTCAAGTTTCTTAGAGGCTTCAGAAACCATTGTAAATTCATCATGATACTTTGTTCTTATACTATCCAAATTAAAATTGACCGCAGATGCTTGCTTTTTTGTCAATCTGTCAATTAAGCATCCCATATGAATAAGCATTCCTAATCTTGTATCTTCTGTAAATGGTTCTTCAAATATTTCTTCTAGTTTCTTTACAAATGGTAATAATGAGTTTTGAAGGTCATCATAATTGAATATCTCAAACTGTTCTGTTAAGTATTCAATGATATCAAAATCATCATCGCTTTCTGCAAATAATTCATGTATTGTATAAACTTTAGGTAAATGTTGATAATCTACAAATTTTATATTGAAGATATCAGGATTATAAGTTCCTACAATCCCGATAACCTTACCTTTAAGTTTGATTTCATTGATTCTATTGATTAAACTGTGCTTATCAGAAATATTAAATGATAATATTTGATAATCTCTGTAATCCTCTAAAGTCTGTAAATATCTTTTAATACTTTCACTGTTATTTTCATTAGCTGACGATAATGCAATAATAACATCCTTATTGCTCATTCTTGAATATGATTTATCGGAATATTCACTAACCAAATGATCATAAATATCATCAACATTCTTTCCTTCTTCAGCTTGTTTACAAGCAGACATCGCTAATAATGGAATAGGAACTTCAATTGATCTAATATTTATCTTTGTTTCTTCCATGATTGAATCCAACATGACTTGAATAGAACCCATATCATATAGAGCTAATATTCCTCTTCCTTGATTTATTTCAATAATCTTATTTTTTAATTGCTCATAAGATTCTTTTGGATCATCTTCTAATGATAAGTCAAAAGCTTCGATATTTTTTACCGGCATCAGAAGTTTGACAACTTCTACTATTGACTGTGCTGTTTTACTTCCATGCATTACAATTAATGTAACAACATTTCTCTTTTTTAGTTTTTCATTTTCTTGAAGAGTTAAAACCAAAGTTATAAAAGCACTTTCGTCCATAGATAGAGTTACATTGAATTCTTTTTCTATTGATTTTAAAAACTTTCTAGAAAACACATACTGTTCATCATACTTATCAATGATTTCCATAATATTTTCATTAGAAATTCTTTGTTTTGAACTGTTTCTAACTATTGCATTATTCAAATGAAGACATATTGCATAATATATTTTATTTGAATAAACCTGATTAAATCGAACACTTGCACTGTTTAAGAATTTTTCTACAGAATTAATTAATTTTGTAGAGCAAATTTTTTTGATTTTATCTTTATCTATATCATGTGTAATTTGTTTTAAGTAGTCATCAATCTGTTCTTCGATATTAGCAATTAGATAAGCATCTTTTTCTTTTTCATTTGCCATTTTTCCAAGAGCTTTGTATTTTTGTTCTAACTGTGCATAGATATCTAAATTTTCACTTTTAATCTTTTTTCTCAATGTTCGATTATGATTGAATACATATGTTGTATCCTTCTCTAAAACATTAGTTAAATCATTTATATGCTTTTTAATATATAAAAGTCCTTTTCTGACATTAGGTGGTAAATCACCTAATTCAATAACTATGTTCGTATTCTTTTTTGACTTAGAAAGTGCATTTGCAACACCAAATTGAATGTTGTTTCTAAGTTCAATAAGATTATCCTTACAAGGATAAAGTAATAAACATTTCATTAAACCATCATTAATTTCAATTGATCTATTCAAATTATTTGATTCATTTTGAAAGAATTTTTCAATAAACTGGAATCTTTCCGAGAGATTTCTGTTATCCAAGGAAGGGATATGGACCATAAAATTAAAGTAATCTCGTAAGTAATCCAATTTATCGAGGTCTTCATTAAGATGAATAATAAGTATAAAATCAAAATCGGAATTATTTTTTAACATTCTAATAACATTTGAAATCAAATCTTTAGACACTACATTTACATTCTTTATTAAAATCAATCCATGATTATTTTCTAAAAAAATATTTTCTTTACCTATTAACTTTTCACTTATTTGTTTCTCATTGTAATCTAAACAATCAACAATTTTGAAATTTGAATCTTTCTTTAAAATTCTTTGAAGGCACACATATTCGTAAATCTTTTCCGCTAATGTTCTCACCCCTGTACCCTTTTGTCCTGTAAAAAGAATTCTTGGTATTCTCATAGGGTATGCAATAGCAGATTTTGTAAACTGAATCGTATCTTTTAAACTTAAATCTTGTCCAATCAATGAATCAAAAACTTGATTTTCAATTTGTACTTCTTGATCTGTTGACAGATAATAAAGCACAGGACGCCCTTTTGTTTTTTCAATTTTTCTTTCATCAACCAACTGATTCAATATACTTGAAAGATTACTCCTACGCATTTCCAATTTTTCAGATAGAAATTGTGTATCTAACTTAGGAGTTTCATCATTTATTGTTTTAAATCTTTTAGAATATTCAACAATAAAATCAAATACTTTTTCTTTGTTTGTTTTCATTTGTATCTCCCTTTTCTATCCATATTCATCATACAAAATAAAAAATCACTTCTCAAACTAACTAAATTTTCGTTATTTATACAATATGACTAGTAATAATTAAGAATTACATATTTAAAAGTCATAATAAATAAACCAATTAAACACTCTTTTGACTTTTTAATATTTTTTGCATTAGTGTATAAGTTTTTTTTTAAAATTATAAACAAATTAAACACTATCAATCTTTTTTGAAATCTTCTAATATGGAATTTATATTTTTTTATTTTATCATAATTTAATATAATTCTTTTTTATTCAAAACGAATAAAAAAGAATTAATTGAAGCTATTTCATGGAAAGTATCTCTTCCAGATGCAGAAATTGAAAAAGTAACCACAAGTTTTACAAAAGTAATTTCTAATAAGTTAAAAAAGAATTTGGTATTTTTGAAGTAAGAAATCGTAGCGAGACAAGGTAGAAATCCTGCAACTGGAGAAACAAATACTATCAAAAACAGTAAATCACCAACATTAAAAGCCAGGTCTTTATTAAAGTAAAGTATTAATCAAAAATAATTATTAGAGTCACTAATATAAAACTATGTTTTAAATTTATAAATTTGGAAAAATAAAGACCATATAAATCACACATGAAAAATATAATTTATTTGAACTTGCCTACTTAAAGTCATAATCTATGTTTAAATTAATGATGTTTAGCATAAATTTCTTATCTATGCTAGAAACTTTACAACATTTTGTCTTGATATGTTATTTTTTTAATTAATACTCATATTTTCTATATTATCATTTAAAAATTTCATTTCTTCAATTGATAAATTATATTGATATTTTTCTCGTATATATTTATTTACGATATTAGTACACATATTAGATTTGGAATCGTTTGTAAATTTTGATTCCTGATGAACTTTAATACCTTGATTGATCAACTTTACAATTTCTCTTGATAAACTAATAATATTGTTTTTAAAAATTATATATTTTTCTGAATTCTCTTCTAACTTTATATTATATGTTTTCTCTACAATATACATTATTTCATTAACAAGAGTGCCCACTTGATCATCTTCTTTTTCCTCAATGAATGAGTAATTTTTCAAACAATGTAATATGTATTTAATTTCTGTTTTAGTAAGTTTAATATTTATTTTTTCGTATATGTATTGCATGATTTCACTTTCAAAATCATTCTCAATTCTAGTATTCATTGCTTTGTTTTGAAATAATTTTTTATTGTTTTTTCGTGCATTTAAAACAAAAGAAAGATAGCTGGCTATCATTCCAATGACTTCATTATAGAACTGAGTATTCCACTTTACCGATGCCATCTTTACAATATTTCGCGCCAATTTGTAATGAATAGACTGATTGATATCCATTTCTCGTCCAATTGGCAAATAAAAGATTTTTTCTATTTTATTATTGTCTATTGTATTTCCTGCTTTTTTTCTAAATCCAACACCTGGACCCATAACTACTATTTCTCCTGTATCATCATTATAGGATGTTACATAATTATTATTTAATATCTTATTTATTTTCAAATTATCTTTCCCCTTTTCTTTTAAATTATATTAATATCTATTTCATTTCAAAAGAGAATAAAGTATAATTAAGGGTAAATTAGTATAATATAAATTATTTAAAGGAGAAATTATGATTGAACTAGAAAAAATGCTAAAAGACTTATACCTTCTTTCAGGATTAAATATGTCTATTTTTGATTTAAATCAAAATTTATTAGCTTCTTATCCACACAAAAAATCAAAATTTTGTAACGAAATAGGAAAAAATAAAAAATCATACCAACATTGTTTGGATTGTGATTATAAGGCTATGGAACACGTAAAAGAATCAGGAGAATTATATATATACAAATGTCATTTTGGTTTAAATGAAGCTATTATGCCTCTATATTCCTACGGAGTTCTTACAGGATATTTAATGATGGGACAAGCAGTCATTGGTACATACAGAAATTATTCTGAGATCATTGAAAAATCAAAAGAATATTTTGATGACCAAGAAAAGTTAAAAAAATATGTGACCAAGATTGCAATCTTAAATGAAGATCAAGTCTATTCTTTTGCTAATATTTGTGATATATATGCAAAATACATTTCGCTTACAAACCGAGTACAAGCAAAACATGATAATCTAGCTCAAGAAGTAAAAAAATATATTATTTCTAATTATAATAAAGAAATTACCATCGAACAATTATGTGCATACTTTTTTTGCAGTAGATCAACTTTGTTAAATCATTTTAAATCAAAATACAATACAACCATTCATAAGTTTTTGTTAGATTATAGATTAGAAATAGCATCCGAATTATTGATTAATGAAAAAATAAGTGTAAAGGAAATATCATATAAATGTGGATTTGAGGATCCAAATTATTTTTGTAAGGTTTTTAGAAAAAAATATAATAAATCCCCTTTAGAATTTAAAAATGATAATATTTAATAGAAAATAAATTTTTGTGATATAGAGAAACAAAAGGTTTGTACTAATGAGGTACAAACCTTTTTTCTATTTACTCTTTAGCTGTAAAATCATTTTTTTCAAATATTCGTTCTTTGCTTCATTGAAACAATATGGTTTAAATTTCAAATTATTATAGTATGAAATTTCTTTCCATCTTTCTATATACTTAATAAAATCATCAGATATAGCATCTATGTATTTTATCACATCATCATTATCCTTAGAAATACACATATCTAATGCTTTGTATTCAAACTCAAAATCTTCTAGAATGCCATTAATTTTATCATCAAGTAAATCATTGGAATACAAAAAATACTTTTGACTCATAATTTGTTGTAAAGAGTCTAAACCTTTTTTAGTTGGATATGTGAGTTCTCTTTTTGTAAATTCAATCAATTCAGCTTGTTTGTTAGTATCTAAACTTTCAATTTCTTTTTTAAATATTGTATACCATTCAATCCAAGTATGAAATTCATTTTCATATTCTGATTCTTTAAAACATACTTTGCAAATTTCAGCCCAAATTCTTAAAAATAAAGTAACTTGAAATTTAAAATCACTGTATATTGAATAATATATTGTCATATACTTTAAATTTTGGCCTTTAGCATTTTCAATCTCAATTAACCAAGCAATAAAAGTAGAAGCAATACAGCCATATGATAAATTTTTTATAATATCCTGACAATCATGGGTAGGTAGATCAAATGATATCATTAAAGATAAAATGAAAATAGCTAATAACAACATATAAAATTTGTGATTGACTTTATAAGGTCCTTTGATTTTTTCAAACATTTATTTCTCACTCCATAAATAAATGGTATCATAATTTTTGTACCTATACAAACACGTTAATAAAGTAAAAAATCAAATGGAAAAGATAATCTCCCTAGCGTTTTAATTTCACGTGATCATAAAAAAAGAAAGAGATTGTAATTCAAAAAATAATTTTTAAATTGCAACTCCCCTTCTTAAATTGAAATTATTTCATATGTTTTTTTGCAAAATTCCATGTATCTCTACACATTTCATCAATACCTCTAGTAGCAACCCAACCAAGTTCTTTCTTTGCTCTTGAAGGATCAGCATAACATGTAGCAATATCTCCTGGACGTCTATCTTTGATTTCATAATTGATTTTTACACCATTTACTCTTTCAAATGCCTTGACTATATCCAATACGCTGTATCCAACTCCAGTACCTAAATTACAAATATGAACTCCTGGTTCTGAATATTTTTCAATAGCAAGTACATGCCCCTTAGCTAAATCTACAACATGAATATAATCTCTTACGCCTGTTCCATCAGGTGTATCATAATCATCACCAAATACACCTAAGCATGGTAATTCTCCTGTTGCAACTTTCATAATATATGGCATTAAATTATTAGGAATTCCTTTTGGATCTTCTCCAAGTAATCCAGATTCATGTGCTCCAATTGGATTAAAATATCTAAGTAATGTTACTGACATGCTAGTACAA
>JABLTL010075511.1_pt1 | contig 12826 bp, 15 predicted proteins | sample 7160151 | NCBI WGS metagenome assembly JABLTL01 (sample SAMN14651223, study PRJNA627086) | human gut metagenome | isolation source: feces | host: Homo sapiens
AAATTGGTCGAGAACCGGGCGAACGAGGTCATTTCCTTCAAGGTCGGATACTTGATGGGCGAGCCTATCCAATATGTGTCCCGGGGCGAGGGGAACAGCGAAGCGATTAACCGGCTGAACGAGTACGTGTTCGCCGAGGACAAGGCAGCCAAGGACAAAGAGCTGGCCGACTGGTTCCATATCTGTGGCACGTCCTATCGCATGGTGCTGCCCGACGCGCCTGGGGAGGAAGACGAAGCGCCCTTCGAAGTCTACACGCTCGACCCCCGGTACGCCTTCGTCGTGCACCACAACGGCCTGGGCAACAAGCCGGTCATGGGTGTTAAGTACATCAACCGAGAGAAGGAAGGCATCCTGTTCAGCGTGTACACCCCGACCATGTATTACGAGTGTACCCAGACTGAGGTCTTGAAGGAGGAGCCCCACCCTCTTGGTGACGTCCCCATCATCGAATACCCCCTGAACCAAGCACGCATCGGCGCTTTTGAGCTGGTCCTCCCCTTGCTGGACGCGATCAACAGAGTGGACAGCAACCGGCTCGATGGCGTGGAGCAGTTTGTTCAGGCGCTCATGCGCTTCCATAACGTGGACATCTCCAGCGCTGACTACAAGGCGCTGCGCGAGGAGGGGGCTATCAGCTACAAGGACATCGACGCCAGCATGAAGGCCGAGGTGGACTATATCACGTCCGAGCTAAACCAGACTCAGACACAGACCCTGGTGGACCACCTTTACCAGACGGTGCTCACCATCTGCGGTATGCCTAACCGGAACGGCGGCAGCTCCACCAGCGACACCGGCTCCGCTGTCATCATGAGAGACGGCTGGTCAGCTGCTGAGGCAAGAGCCAAGGACACCGAGTTGATGTTCAAGAAGTCGGAAAAGCAGTTCTTGAAGCTCCTGCTCCACATCTGTCGCACTATGTCCGACCTGGATTTGAAGCTCTCTGACATCGAGATTCGCTTCACTCGCCGGAATTACGAGAATATTCAGGAGAAGGCGCAGGTGCTGACCACGATGCTGGACAACGGGAAGATTCATCCCCAACTTGCGTTCGCCCATTGCGGCCTGTTTGTTGACTCCGAGATGGCTTACACCATGAGCAAAGAGTACGCGGAGTAGCAGGCCGAGAAGGCAAAACAGATTCAGGAGGGCAACCAGAATGACATTAACGCTGACCCCGGAGCTGATTCGGGAGATCGAGAAGATCCTCAAGAAGGGGAACAGGGTGGAGCTCAAAGTGGAGCACGGACGCCCGGTTCTGATTGAGGTCTCTCGGAAAATGAAACAGCGCCTTTAACAGGCAATGGATAAATGGACGAAGCGATACCTGGTCACACTTGACGAGATTCACAAGGCTATGCCTGTGAGCCTCGCCCTGGCGGAGCGGCCAGAGGGCGTCGTAGAGGACGTGCTGTCCTACCTCATTGACGCCTACCTTGCCGGGTCGAGCGCTACCGCCGAGATGCTTGACCTTGCACCTCTGCTGGTGGCCCTAGATGAGGACGACGGGCGGGTGTCTCGCCAGGGGGTAACGAATCGTGACACCCTTGGCGAGGGGCCTAGTTTAGACGAGCCGGACGAAGAGGCCGAAGCCCCTCAGACCGACGTGGACACGGCGGCCATGGAGAGCGCCATTTACCTTCCCATCGAGGGTAAGACTTTCGCCGACCGAGTGCTTGAGTACGCACTGCTGGATGATGTCGAGGGCATCCGTACCGTCGCGGAGACGGAGTATCACCGGGTGTATAACACGGCGGCTGACCAGACAGCGCGGAGTGCTCCGGGGCAAGTCTCTAAGCGGTGGAGGACCGTAGGGGACGACATCGTCCGGGAAACCCATCGGTATCTGGAGGGCGTGGAAGTGCCCTTGGACGCTGAGTTTTACACCTACGACGGTGACCATGCCGCCTTTCCCGGCGGCTTTACACAAGCAAGAAACAACGTCAACTGTCGTTGCATTGTTACTTATACACGTGGCAGGGAAGCCACACAAAATAACTCGCAAGAGGCAGGACAAGCCTAAAACACGGAGAAAGTGAGAACGATATGAGCTATTTGAAAGATTTGCTAGGCGAAGCCTTTAAGGAAGACATGACCCTGGAGGACGTCTCTGCGGCGCTGGAAAGCGCGGGTGTTGGCGCTGCGGTCGATCAGTCCAAGGACATCGAGCACTTACGATCTCTGCTGTCTAAAAAGAACAGCGAGGCGGCGGACTACAAGCGCCAATTACGGGCGAAGCAGACCGACGCAGAAGCGGAGAAGCAGGCCAGCCTGGAAGAACTAACCCGCTTGCAGGAGGAAAACCAGGAACTAACCCGAAGAATCACTGTGTCTGAGCAGAAGACGCGGCTGATGGCGCTGGGTTACGAAGAGTCTATGGCGACCGAGACGGCGGAGGCCATGTTCGACGGCAACATGGAGACCGTTATTGCAAATCAATCCAAGATGCTCGAAGCGAGAGAACGTGCAATTCGTGCCGAAGTCATGGCACAGACCCCGACCCCTCCGGGCGGCGGCTCTGGTGAGGCAATGACCAAGGAAAAATTCCTGAAAATGGGCACCGAAGAGCAGAACACCTATATCCAGGACAATCCGAACTGGATGTCCGAATTGAGCTAAGGAGGCTTATTTATGGCAGGTACTTATCTGGGCTACCCGTTTAACGCGGAGCTCTTTAATTATAACTGGCAGAACGCCAAAGACCCTACCCTTACGGCAATGTTTGAAAGTGGCGCCGTCGCAAATAACGCCGAAATTCACAATCTGATTGCCAACGGTTCCGACCTCTACACGATCCCCTTCTACAAAGTCCTTGGTGGTACTCCTGAAAACTACGACGGCGCCACTGATATTACCCTGACCGACCCCGCAGGCGGTACCCAGAGCGGTATCGTTTATGGCCGGGCACACGGCTGGAAGGAAAAGGACTTCATCGTAGACTACAACTCTGGCGCAGACCCCATGAAGCAGATCACCTCCCAGGTGGCCAAGTTCTGGCAGAAGCAGCGCCAGAACACCATGCTGAAAATCCTGGGTGCTGTGTTTGGCGTAACCGGCAGCGGCGACTATGCTGGCTGGGCAAACCACACTACCGACATTTCTTCCGCCAGCACCACTGTTGCGGACGCCAATAAGGTGGGCGCTACCACCATTGCGGATGCAATCCAGAAGGCTGTTGGCGATGCTTCCGACCAATTCACTCTGTGCTTCATGCACTCCAAGGTCGCTGCCAACCTGGCGAACCTGAACCTGCTGAACTTCTGGAAGTACACTGACGCACAGGGCATCGAACGCAAGATGCGCCTGGGCGACATCAACGGCATCACCATCGTCGTGGACGACAGCGCACCCTACACTGCCGCTACCTCCGGCGATTCTGGCGTTGCTGCTAAGTACACCACTTATATCCTGGGTGCCGGCGCTATCCAGTACGCGCAGGCTCCCGTCAAGACCCCCTCTGAGGTGGTTCGCGAGGCTCTGACCGGCGGCGGCTATAGCGCTCTGGTCACCAGACTGCGTGAGACCATTCACCCCAACGGTTTCAGCTTCTCCAAGCCTAGCTCTGGCTACACCGCGTCCCCTACCGACGCACAGCTGGGCGCAAGCGCCAACTGGTCTATCATCGCTGACCCCAAGACCATCGCGCTGGCTCGTATCATCTCCAACGGCTAAGGTGACGAGATGATCTGGCTGAGTGAAGGCAAGCTCTTTGTCAACGAGGGTGACCTCTACCGCAACGTAGGGGTCACCGCCAAAGACAAGGTAGTGACTCACCTGGAGCCTGAGAGCGTGTCTATCGTACTGGGTGAGGTGGTCGTGGATTCTCTGGCGGAGGCTGTTCCCCTGACCCTGGATGAGGTGATCTCCAAGTTCCAGGTCAGCGAGGCGAACCCTGTCATCCCCATGCAGGCAAGCAAGCCTGAGACGACCAAAGCAAGAAGTAAGAAAAAATGACGAAGGAGGAGAGTGGCATGACGGAAGAAGAAAAGCAGGCGATGTTGGAAGCATTGAGCGGTGAAACAGACGCCAACGTGCTGCTCTCTTATCTCTCTATCGCCAAGGACATTATCCTTGACCAGCTGTACCCATTTGGTCGGGAGTCGGAAGAAGTGCCTGGCCGATACGCGACCCTGCAAGTGGAGATTGCCAGTTACAAAATCCAAAAGCGGGGCGCAGAAGGGGAGATCATGCACACGGAGAACGGCCTGACTCGGAGTTATGAGAGCTCTGAAATTCCTCCGGCCATGCTCCGCCGCATCATCCCTCTGGCGAAGGTGGTCAAATGAAGTGTATGTGGCGAAATAAAGTGCCTTTCTGGTACGCTCCATATGCGGGGAAGACCGCCGTGCAAGATGAGTATGGCAACGAGACAGGCGAGTATAAGGCAACCTACGGAACCCCGGTCAAGCTGATGGGCAGCGTATCCCCGGCGACTGGCAAGGCTCAGATGGAGCAGTTCGGGACTTTGGAAAAGTATGACAAGGTGATTGTCTACGAAGATCCCAACTGCGCTATGGATGAATCTTCTGCTCTGTGGGTGGACAAGCCCTTGGACGACAGCCCTGACTATATGGTCAAACGGGTAGCTCGCTCGCTGACCTGCGTGTCCTACGCCATTAGCAAGGTGACTGTCCATGGCGGATAACCGGGTAGTTCGAGTCCCGCTGACAGCTGACGGGATCGACGAAGCGATAGCTGAGCTTGAACGCTACGAAAAAAGTCTGAAACAGAAGGCGGCTCAGCTTGTGCAGCGGCTGGCGGAGAGAGGCGTGGAGACGGCTCGGCTCCGTTTCTCCAATGCGCAGTACGACGGTTCTAACGACGTGTCTGTGTCCATGGAGAACCGTGGAGAGATGACAAGAGCGGTCATCGCCGTTGGCGCGACCACGCTCTTCATCGAGTTTGGCACCGGCGTGCGCTACCCGGACGACCATCCGGAAGCGGCCAAGCATGGCATGGTACGCGGCGGGTACGGTCACCACTTGGGGCGTAACCCAAACGGCTGGCGGTACAAGGGTAACCCGGGCACGAACGGCGAACGAATCCAGACAGGCAGGCACGCTGGGGAAGTTCGTACCCACGGCAACCCAGCCAATAAGTGTATGTACGGCTCTATCCGAGAGCTGGAAGAGACGTTTCGGGATACTGTCCGGGAGGTGTTTAGAAGTTGATCGACATTGAGAATGAAGTGTTTACGAGACTGGCTAAACCCCTGCGGGAGCGGTATCCCGGAATTTTTGTTTCTGGCGAGTATGTGAGGGCGCCTGCGACCTTCCCTCATGTGTCTATCGTGCAGGGCGATAGCTATGCTCCCGTGGAGAGGAGCGACACCAGCACAGCGGAGAAGTATAGCGCGGTCACTTTCGACGTGGATGTCTACTCCAACTTGCAAACAGGAAAGAAGTCCCAGTGCAAGGCAATCATGAACACGATCGATGAGCTGTTATACGCTATGAACTTTCGGCGTTTGGTCTTAACCCCAATCCCGAATTTAGAAGACGCAACCATTTACCGTCTGACCGCTCAGTACACGGCGGAGACCGACGGAACCTATTTTTACAGGAGATGATTTTATAGATGGCAACTAGTACTTATCTGACTTTCTTAATGTACAAGGCATCTGACGCCGCAGAAGCTTACACTAAGCTGCTCGACATTACCGAGTTTCCGGACTTGGGTGGCGAACCGGAGATGCTGGAGACTACCACTCTGTCTGACAAGATGCAGACTTATATCATGGGCATCCAGTCCGCAGAGGGGCTGTCCTTCTCCGCAAACTATGATAAGACCGACTACAAGACCCTCAAGGGTCTGGAAGGCACTACCAAGGATTTCGCGATCTGGTTTGGCGGCACTGAGAGCGGCGGCACCGTCACCCCGACCGGCTCTGAGGGTAAGTTTGCCTTTAAAGGTCAGCTGAGCGCCTTCGTCACTGGCGGTGGCGTCAACGAGGTGCGTGGCATGACCGTGAATATCGCCCCCTCTACCCCCATTCAGTTCTCTGACGGTTCCACCTAAGGAGGGTAAAGCATGAAACAGATTATCTTCAATTTTAAGGGCAAGGACTACACCTTGGAATTTAACCGTGCTTCTGTCCGGGCTCTGGAAGCTCGTGGTTTTGTCCCCGCCAACCTGGGCGAGAAGCCGATGACTCTGCTGCCTATGCTGTTCCGCGGCGCGTTTATGATGCACCACGCAACTGTAAAACAGGACGTCATCGACGAGATTTACGCCAAAATGCCGAAGAAGGAAGAACTGGTCGTCAAGCTGGCAGAGCTCTATAACGAGCCGCTGGAGACCCTGATGGACGAGCCTGACGAATCGGCGGAAAACGTGGACTGGGCGGCCAGCTGGTAACGGACTCGCCGTCCATGGATGAGAGAGGAGAGGGAGGGCCTTCTTCTCTCTTCCGTTACACAGAACGATTTTATCAACACCTGCCCCATTATCTGACCATGGGGATGACCCCAGAGCAGTTTTGGGAGCAGGACTGTGCCCTAGCTCGTGCGTATCGGGAGTCCTACAGGCAGCGACGCCAGTTGCAAAATGAGGACGCCTGGGTTCAGGGGATGTACATTTACGAGGCGCTCTATGCGCTTCACCCGGTCTTCAATGGCTGGTCGAGGGCGAAGGTCAAGGAATACCGGAAGGAGCCTTATGACTTCGGTTTTGTGGGCCCCCAGAAGAAGCAGACGAAGGAAGAGAAGCAGTTGAAGGATGGTAAGGCATACATGGAGCAATTCATGGTAGCCTTTAATGCCGAGTTCAAAGGTGGTGAGACGGATGGCGATTGAACTCGAGGGTCTTGAGTTCCAAATCAATGGTGAAGTCAGTGAAAGCGTAAAGAGCTTGAAGAATCTGACCAAGGCGTTGGAGGGCCTCAAGGGTCAGCTCGGCAGCGGCTGGACTGGCGCTAAGCGGTTGAACGAAAATCTCCAGGCTTTGGGGCAAGCAACGAAGGGCGTCCCTAATAACGGTGCTAAGAAGCTGAGCGACCTTTCCAGGGCGTTAGGCAGACTGAGCGACGTCTCTATCTCTAGCAGCATCGCCCGGCAGATCACGAATATCGGCGAGGCAGCGAGGGGCTTGAGCCCTGCGTCTGTCAGACGAGTCGAGTCACTGGCCTCTGCTTTGGAGCGGCTCAGGGACGCCTCGGCTGGCGGCACGATCCAGGTACAAACCCAGGACGCGACCCCGGCCCCGCAAGACAATACCCCGCCGCCTCAGAATCTCAACCCGCCTACGCCTGACCAACGAGCCTCGGCGGAACGGCAAGCCCCCCAGCAGAGCCAGGACGCCGACCAGGCTACGGGGGCAGTGCAACGACTTCGAGCTGCGTTACAGCAGGCATCGCAAGGCTGGCAGCAAATGGCTCAGCGGGCGGGTGCAGCTGGTGCGGCAGCCAAAGCGTCTGTAGACGGCCTGGCGGACTCTCTACGCAGAGCTGCCGACGGCCCCGGGCGTAACATGGACACCCTGTTCGACCGGATGAAGGCGGCGGCGCAACGAGCCGCAGCGGGCGTGCTGAACAGCGTGTCTGGCATCGCCGGGGGTCTAACAAGTTTTGGGAACCTTACTGGCAACGTCCTGAACAGAGCTGCGAGTGCCCTGATGAGCCTGCCTGGCCGGGTAGTCGGCGGACTTCGGAATCTCAGAGCCGCCATTCAGGGCGCGGCTGATAGAAGTGCGGCGTTCAGCCTTACGTTGCGCGGCTTGGCGGGCGCAGGTCGGCTCGCATTAAAGCCCATCCAGGCAGTCGCCAGCGCGATCAAGTCCAAGCTCGTACCCGCATCTGGCGAGGGCATGAGCGCGGTTGGAAAGCTATTCCATGTCATGCAGCGACTGGCCGTCTATCAGGGCTGGTGGTTTATCTTTAACCAGATCAAGACCGCCTTGAAAGAGGGCATCAACAATATGTACGAGTACAGCAATGTCGCCAGCGGTACATTCGCTAACAGCATGAACACCTTGGCAACGAGTTTGCAGTACTTCCGTAATGCGGCTGGCTCTGTTGTTGCCCCACTTATTAACGCCTTCGCTCCCGCTATCGACTTTTGTATTGACAAGGTCGTGAGCTTCATGAACGTCCTCGCCCAGCTTTTTGCCAAGCTGACCGGGGCAAAGACCTGGACTCGTGCGGTCAAGGTGCAGAAGCAGTATGCGGGCGCGGCAGACAAGGCAGCTAAGAGCACTGGCAAGACCGGCAAGGCGGCCAACAAAGCGGGGAAGGCCGCAAAGAAGGCTGCCGAGGAGACTAAGCGCTACACGGTCAGCATGGACGAACTGCACACCCTGGGCGAGCAGAAGAGCCCGTCTAGCGGGTCTGGCAGCGGTAGCGGCTCCGGCGGTGCTGGTAAGGGTTCCGGCGGCGGCAGTGGTACAGACTACGGCGCTATGTTTGAGGAAGTGCCCATTGACTCCGAGGTTGGTAACTTCGCCGATCGCATCAAGGAAGCCATTAACGCAGGCGACTGGAAGGGTCTGGGCACTCTGTTCGGTAACAAGATCAACAGCGTGGTTGACTCCATTCCTTGGGCGCAGGTCGGCAACAAGCTGGGTTACGCCTTCAACGGTGTCATGGAGACCTGGTTCTGGATGGTCGATACCATCGACTTTACACGTATCGGCTCTGGCATCGCAACCGGTCTGAACCACGCTTTCGCCCAGATCAATTGGAAGGTACTTGGCTCTCTGCTGGTGCAGAAGTGGAATGTCATCATCGACACGCTGTATGGCTTCGTCTCTACATTCAAATGGTCGGCGCTAAGTGGCTATCTATCAACGGGCATCAACGGCGCTATCTCTTACATTAAGTGGGAAAAGGCTTGCCTGTTGGTGAGCGAGGGAGCTAAGGCTATCTTTACAACCCTTGGGGATGCTATCGCGGGCGTAGATTGGGCTGCGCTGGGTGAAAAATTCTCTCGCGGCCTAAATGGTATTGATTGGGTTGGGGTTATTGCCAGTGTCGCTACCTTCATCAGTAATTTGTTCATCGCTCAGTTGGATTTCTGGATCAGTTCAGTCCAGACCATGGACTGGGAAAAGCTCGGGACAAACCTTTGGAATGGGCTTGTTGGGGCAATCACTAGCATAGATTGGGCAGGGCTCCTCGAGAGACTGGCTGTCCTCTCAGCTGGCCTTGTACAGGGGCTCGGCAAATTTTTGCTCGGCATTTTAAAGGGCATTGGCCGAAGTCTCCCTGAGGGGTTGTTCAACGGGATTAAAGAGTTTCTTTCTGACCCAATCGGTGTTCTCAAGTCTATCTTTGTTGACCCCATTGTTAATGGGGTGAAGGGGTTGTTCGGTGTTCACTCGCCTAGTACGGTGTTCGCTGAGATCGGCGGATTCTTAATTGATGGGTTGTTCAAGGGCATCTCCGGTGCGTGGTCTACCATCACCGGCTTCTTTAGTACCGCGGTCAGCGGTCTAGGCTCTGTCATCTCCAGTGGCTGGAATCTCATCAAGTCTGGTGCGTCTACGGCTTGGAGCGCTATCTCTGGCACCGTCAAGGGTGCTTGGGAAGGCATCAAGTCCAAGATTAGGCCTGACAGTATCTCCTCCGCGATCTCCAATGGCTGGAGCAAGGTGAAGTCTTTTACCTCCTCTGCCTGGGGCGCAGCGAAGAGCACGGTCAGCGGGGCCTGGAGCAAGATCAAGTCCGCTGTCAAGCCCGACACAGTGTCCAAGGCCGTGTCCAGCGGCTGGAGTAAGATTAAGTCTGCTACGGGCAGCATCTGGGGCAAGGTAACCTCCTCTGTGTCGGGTGCATGGAACAAGATTACCAAGAGCACCAACTCTGCCTCGAAGAGCACCAGTAAGACCACGAGCAGCTCTTGGAAATCTATCGGCACCAGTGTGGCGAACACTGGCACCAAGATTACTGGCGCGGTGAACAAGTCCTGGGGTAATGCAGGTAAGACAGCTTCTGCAAAGCTCCGAACTATCAGCACCGACACCAAGAAGTACATGACTTCCGCGGCCAACAGCATGAGCTCCTCCATGAGTAAGATCAGCAGTAAGGTCACCAGCACCATGAACAAAGCGAAGAGCGCCGTATCCGCTGCTGTTAGGAAAATGAAGGACACGTTCAACTACTCCTGGCATCTGCCCTACCTTAAAATGCCGCACATCAAGGTCACCGGGAAGTGGGACATGGAGAAGCCCTCCGTGCCCAAGTTCAGCGTGAACTGGTATGCCGCAGGCGGTCTGCCGGACATCGGTGAGCTGTTCATTGCTCGTGAGAGCGGTCCGGAAATGGTCGGTCGGATGGGCAATAGCAATGCGGTTGCTAACAACGCCCAGATCGTGGACGGTATCAGCTCTGGTGTCGCAGCGGCGAACGCCAGACAGAATGACCTGCTCCGTGAGCAGAACGCGCTCCTGCGTCGCTTGCTGGAGAAGGAGTTCAGCGCCGAGATCACTACGAACTCTCTGGCTCGTAGTCTGAATAGAAAAACAAAGCGAGACGGCAAGCCCGCCGTGCTCGTAACTTAAAGGAGGGGTATTTGAGCATGAATCCTATTGCAACGGTAGATGGGGTGGCTGTCAAATGCCCCTCTTCCTTCCAGTGGAAGCTGGAAGACATCTCCGCCGCCAACGCTGGCCGTACCGAGGATACCAAGATGGACAAAATGCGTATTGGCCAGATCATCGGTCTGGAGCTGGAATGGAAGAACCTCACTACGGCGGAGGCGTCGGCGATCCTGACCGCCTTCAACCCAGAGTATATCAGCGTGAAGTACCTCGACCCCAAGGCCGGGGGCTGGCGGACAAGCACCTTCTATGTGGGTGACCGGTCGGCTCCGCTGTATAACGCGACCCTGGGGCTGTGGTCGAACGTGACATTTAATCTTATCGAAAGGAGTGGTCGTTGAGTGTATCCAGTAAGTCAAGACGTTATCAACCTGTTCAAAGCGAACCAGTACCAGCAGGCCAAGGTGGAGGTGTTCACCCCGGCGGCAAACGTCTTAGAGCCCGTCAACGGAGCCTCCGCAACGCCCGACCTAACTATCGGTTCCGACCGCATCTTGCAGAACGGCCTCGTCGTTGACCGGTACTGCGTGACCGGCGAAAAGCTGGAAATTGGTACGGCTATTGCGGCGGAACTGACCTTGAAGCTGAACAACCACGATGGCTATTTTGACAACACAGTATTCAGGGGCAAATGGGTGAAAGCGCAGGTCGGCATTAAGGACTGGTCGAACGCTGCCTCGACGATCACCTGGACCCCCTTAGGCTGGTTCGTCGTGGACTCGGCCCCTCGAAAACTGTCCACCATCACGATTACTGCCTTGGACCTTATGTCCCTGACAGACGTCCCCATGACCCCTGAATATGTAGAGTCCCTGAATGCGAATATGCTCTCCGGTAACGTCCTCTACGCGATTCAGAGCCGCGGCTTTGGCTTGCAGGACGGCGACATTAAGGCTCCGCTCAATAGCGTGGTTGACGCCGCGCAGTTGAGCCGGGCGCGGGGTTGCCAGGTCAATTTCACCTTTGCCGCTTCCGGGTACGAGCTTCTCTGCGCAAGAGAGTTCGTCAACCGCCTCGACGCGCAAAATAAGACTAACAGACAGCTGGTGATGTGGACGGCTGGTTTCCTGGGCACCAACGCATATATCGACGTGCAAGGGCACTTGCATTTTGGGTGGGTGCAGGATACGGGCCTGACGATTTCCCCCTCGGAGCGATACACGTCGGATATGATGGAGAACGACCAAAGCATTACCGGGCTCTCTTGCACGATGAGCGAAGAGGACGACCTTACCCTGTTTGAGGAGGACGAGACATCTTGGATTGACCACACTTACTTTGTGGGCAACGATACGGGGCTTGTTTTGGACTTTACCGGGAATCCATTTTTTGACTACACGTTGAATAAGAGCCCCGGAGATAACCTCACTGAGATTAACGCTCTGGTCGGTGGTCTGACTTATAGGCCCTTCGAGGCGACGGTAAAGCCCTGCCCTTACCTCTGGCCAATGGACAAGATTACCTACGTGGATGCGTCTGGTGTGCCCCATAGCACTATCATCACGAATATCACCTATACGATCAACGCCCCGACAAGCATTGCAGCGCGCGGTGACTCCGGTGAGACCGACGGAACCTCGACGACGAACTCTAATAGCGGTCGAGTGAACAGCGCCGCAAACGCCGATAATGCCGATAAGTTGGACGGCCTGACAGCGGGTAAGCGCTGGGGGGACATCCCCTACATCGAGGTAGACGGTGTGATGGAAGTCGGCAAGTACCTGGACTTCCATTCCAGCGACAACGCAGACGAAAAGGACTACGACGTGCGAGTCACTTGCGAAGGAGACTCCCTGACAATCCCTAAATTGGCATCGGACAAGATTACAGACAACAGCTACAGCACCAACACCTACACCAGCTTTTCCGGCAGTGTGTTGTCGTCAGGCAACGTTACGGTGACCAAAAAGCTGGGGGTGTGTTACATCAGTGGCAGCATCACGGCGTCCAAGAGCATTACTGACTGGACAACCATCCTGACCAGTTCCCGAGTCCCAGCCCCTCAGCACGGGAAAATGATCCCGTTTAACGTCCCGGCGTGGGGGAGTAGTTACACAGCCGCTCTGCGCGGCAGAATCCCGGCAAGTGGTGGGTTGCAGATTCGCTTGGGTGCTGCAAGAGAGTACGTGTTTGAAATCTCTTACCCCATCAACTAAGGAGACCATATGGAAAGCATCATCGTCGCGCTGATCACCGGCGGCCTGTCGCTGATCGGCGTCATCATCACCAGCCGGAGCAACGGAAAGAAATTGCAGCAGCAGTTGGAAATCGCCCAGGCTGTCACGGATAC
>JABLTL010182347.1_pt1 | contig 12818 bp, 11 predicted proteins | sample 7160151 | NCBI WGS metagenome assembly JABLTL01 (sample SAMN14651223, study PRJNA627086) | human gut metagenome | isolation source: feces | host: Homo sapiens
TAATTGGTACTGCCCCTATCGAAGAAGAAGAGAATAAGGCACTTAAGTCAAATGAGACTCCTGATCGCACAAAGAAGAGCAAAAGGATAGGAGGGGTGAAGTAATTTAATTGTTTGAATAACTTATCATCTTTCGTCAAGTTGATATAAACCATACTCATGCACATGCACCCTAGTAACGGGGATACATCAAATAAAGAGCATAAGCCACAGAAAGAGAACAAGACGGCAATCGAAATAATCAAACGGTTATCTGTAGAACGTTTCTTTGGCATAAGCCATTTCATTAATAGGCCACAAAACCCCCCAATTAACAAGGCCGCTAGATTAAAACCGATTGGCTTGAGAATGCTAACGACATTGAAACTTCCTGAGGAAACGGCAACGGAGATGGATATTGCTACGCTATAAGCTAATAAGCCGACAACGTCATCAAGAGCAACAACTTGAAGGAGAGTATCAACAAACTCACCTTGAGCATGCGTTTGCCGAATCGTCATCATTGTTGAAGCAGGAGCGGTTGCAGCCGCTAACGCGCCTAACACCAAAGAGAAAGATAAATCCAATCTTAATAAGAAATAAGAAACCAAGAAAACAAGGATGGTGGCTAACAACGCCTCAAAGACAGTGATGATAATCACTTTTGGACCATTTTTCTTTAAAACATCAATTTGAAAGAATTCACCTGTGCTAAAAGCAATAAAAGCCAAAGCAATATCCGCTAAGAAGGAACTCCCTTCTACAAAGGAGGAAGGAATTAAATTCAAACAAAACGGACCGATTAAGATACCAGCTACGATATAAGCCGTGACATTAGGAAGACGTAGCAACTTTGTCAGACGTGTCAGTAAAAAACCCGCAAAAAGCATGATTGCAATGGAAATGATACTGATACTTACTGGTGACGTGATCCCTAAAGAATCATAAATAGAATTCATTTGTTACCCCCTTCCTTATATAAAAAGAATTTGTCGTTTTTCAATCTAACGACAATGTGGATTATAGACAAATAAAAAATAAAAACATATTATGTATATACATTCAAACATAAATAAACGTTATGGAGGCGAGAAAATGACCGATGCAAAATTAATCACTCTTATCACTTTAGCCGAAAAGAAGAGTTTCACGAAAACAGCAGAAGCACTTTCTTTGACCCAACCAGCCGTCTCTCATCACATTCAACAACTAGAAAATGAACTAAATACCAAACTCGTTATTCGCAATAAAAGCGAAATAATTTTGACAAAAGAAGGCGAAATAGCGGTAGATTTTGCCAAAAAGATTATTGGTTTATATAACAAGATGACAACTTCTATCTTAGATAAGGAGAATCATTTTACGAATCTTAGGATTGGCGTTACCCATACCTCTGAATCCAATATCATCATGATCGTTTTGGCCAAAATAAGTGATTTATTAGGCAATATGAATATAACGGTTATTACTGAGACCATAAAAAACATTTATGAAATGCTAGATAATTACGAGATTGATATTGCTATCGTTGAAGACAAAGCAAATCCAGAAAAATTTAACTCTCTTCTTCTTGATACAGATTCCTTAGTATGCATTCTTTCTAAAGACAATCCATTGGCTAAGAAAAACGTCTTAACGATGGATGATTTAAAGAAATCTAAGATGATTCTTCGTCTTCCTGATTCCGCCACGAGAATGCAATTTGATTCGACACTTGTTTCCATGAATGAATCCATCCATCGTTTTAATGTCATTTTGGAAGTGGATAACATTGCAACCATTAAAGCCCTTGTTCGTAAGGACCTCGGCATTTCCATTTTGGCGAAGAGTGCTTGCATTGACGAGATTAATAAAGGAAAACTAAAAGCTCTTCCGATCGAGAACCTTTCAATGGTTCGAGAAACCAATCTTGTATATAAAAAATCCTCTGACTATCAAGACGTCCTAAATGCTATATACACGACATATCAAAAGATTAAGAATCAACAAAACTGACTTTAATAATGAAAAAGCATCCTCTCTTTTTGAAAGGATGCCTTTAGCTTTAAGCTGAATTAATCAATATAGAATTCCATTGGATATGGAAGGTAATTGATACTATCAAGCTCATCACAGCTAATATAGCCAGGACGTGCATTGATTAAGGTTGGAAGACGGTTCACGATTGTCGCGCATGTATGGGCAACCGTATTTGGTTTAACGACATGATATTCGATATTTGGCTCGCCTTCGATGTACCAGTCACACATATCTCCATCCCCTTCCGCATAAACCTTTCCGATTGTTTCTTCTTCAATGGTAATGCCTTGTAAGGTTTCGGCTGTGACAACAGCGGACATACCAATGACTCTTCCCGCTTCGATGGTTTTGCCCATAGTGGAGGAATATAAATCATGATCTAAGACACATGGAACGTGTTTTTGAGTGATTTTTGTGATGGTGAGGTGAAGTTTATGAGCCAAGGCTTCGACGGAGTTGTAGGCATAAGACGCTTCAAAAACAGATGGATGGGCGATTTGTTTTTCAAATTCTTCTTTGGTTAAATCGACACCATGAGCTTTTGCTAAAGCCATACCGTATTCATCAACGTTATAGGAGTAGGCCCCTTTGACTTTAATAACCTTATTAGCGCCAGCAATGGCTAATGCGACCATGTTAATCCAGAAGATGTCTTGCATGCCGGCACCGGTGATGCTGCATCCATGTTCTTTAGCAAGCTTATCTAATTTATAGGTTTCTGCTGCAGCAGTGGTGAATGGATAAATGGCTTCTTCACAGGTGGTAATGACATTGATTCCTCTTGTGACGCATTTCTCAACCATTGGATATATATCCTTAATAAAGGAGAAGAGGGTAACGATAGCAACATCCGCATCGCAATTGTCTAAGACTTCGTCTGCATTGGCACTAATCTTGACACCTGTTTTAACCCCTAATTCAGCGAAATCGCCAACGTCCATGCCAATAACGTTTGGATTTACGTCGATTGCTCCAACGATTTCCGCTCCATGTTCATAAGCATAGCGGATGGTGTATTTGGCCATTTTTCCACAGCCATATTGAACGACTCTGATTTTTCTCATATTTGTGTTTCCTTTCGAGATTAAGTCCATTGTAAAGTCTATGCTTAGATGAGAGTCAACAATATATCAATAAAACTTAACCGGTATCTGAATACGGAGAAACATGCTTCGTTTAGAAACATCAAAAATATTGAATTCCGTAATGACTTCGCAAAGATAATCCCCTGCGATGGTGTAATTGTTTTTCTTACAAAAACCGAGAAGTTTCTTTATTCCTTCATTCTCGTCTTCAAAAGAAGAGAGGTAGAGGGTTACAAACATCGACGCATCGACGATTTTCATCGGAACGCTTTCGATTTTATGATCGGAGAAAATGAAAATATCCTTTGCGATTAGTTTCCCTTTTTCAATATCTTCTTTTGCAATCGACGTCCCTACGTTATAAGAATAGATTTGCTCCAGCCCTTTTTCGATAAGGTTGTTCCTTAAACAAAGAAGGTCTTTCTCATACCCTAATATTCCTTGTTTATAGAAATCGTGGGAACAAGGGATACCGTATATGTATCTTCTAGAAATATATTCTAAGGAACATATTCCTGTTTTAGGAGAATTACGGTAACGTTCGATTCTTGCAATAGAATCGTCTACAAGATTTAATCTTGCCTTCAAAGTACGAAGCTCTTGGTAAATCTGCTCCTTTTTACGGGAGAGGACTTCTTCGATTTCATCAATGTTCTCATTATTCAGAACATTTTGGATTTCTTTTAAGGACATGCCTAAATCCTTCATATATGCAATTAAGTCCAAGCGGGCATTTTGCTCAATCGTATAGTAACGGTATTTGCTTTCTGGGTCGATATAAGCAGGTTTCAAAAGATCGATTTCATCATATAAGCGTAATGTGGCGATAGAAACGTGATTAATCTCCGCCATTTTACCAATCGGTATCCATTTTTCTTGCATAAATGACTCCTAAAAACTCTATTGTTACATTAGACTTATATTAGTTTATAGGATTTCCAGAAGAATGGTAAAGCCTTCCTCTTTATATATAAGGAGTAGGGTGAAACAAGCTTTAAAAAAGATAACGAGGGGTGCCGAATGGCACTTCTATGATTTTTCTTGTATCGCTAAAATTTTCTAAATTCCCCATCCACTTATTGAAAAAGGAGCTTAAAAATGAAACGCAAAACGCTTAAAACGACGTTGTTATCTTTCATGATAATCCCTTTACTCGCTTCCTGCGGGCAGAAGGAACATAACTTTGATAAATCAAAGGAAGAAAGCACCTATACCATTACCTTTGATAGTAAAGGAGGAAGTGAGGTAGCAAGTATTTCCGCTCCAGCAGGCGCAAAAATTGAAGCGCCAGCTTCCCCAACAAAAGAAGGTTTTCTTTTTGCTGGTTGGTATGAAAGCAATGATGGTGGAGCAACTCTAGCAGAAAAACCTTTTGAATTCACCTATATGCCTGCAAGATTTTTCACTCTCTATGCTAAATGGGGCTTTGATAGCATCAAAGGAAAAACCTTTAAGCACACGTCCTCGGTTTTAACTTGGAGTGGAACGGAAGAAGAAAAGAAAACCTTCCTTGGGGAAATGGGGTTAACGGAAGAGCAATATAAAAAGATGAATGAAGCCGCGATTATCAATTTTACCTTTGATAAGGTAGAAGAAAAGGCTTCGGCTAGCTTTGGTGTGGAAATGGAAGGAAAAACGAGTTTAGATAACTGTACCGTTCTTTATAAACTCACTGGAAATACCATCGTTTTCTATGATTCCGAAGAAGACTTAAAAATGGGTCTTCCTGCTCATAAATATGGTTTATTTGCGGGTGTAACCTTTTCCCTTTCACCTGACAGGTCCCAGATGATCCTTACAGGAGTCACAGGAATTTTGAAACTAGAACATATTCTCTCTGTCGTAAAAGAATAGAAATATTCGATATAAACAGAGAAGAATGATGATAAATTCATCCCCATTCCATAAGGAGGTGATTACGCTACTGGGGAATAATAAATAAGTAGCGTAAAAAGAGAATGAAGAAGAAAAAACTATCCGCATTGGCTGTAACATTCTTCTTTCTTGCGACAGGCTCATTGGCTAGCTGTGGCAAGAAGAAGGAATCCAGCAGCCTTCCATCCGTTTTAGAAAGTGTTCATCAACATGATTTTTCTACTGCCTGGGCACATGATGAGACAAAACATTGGCACGCTTGCAAGGATACATCTTGCAACGAAAAGAAAGATTTAGCAGACCACAGTTTCGTTTGGAGTGAGAAAACACCAGCATCTCTCCATACCAACAAAGTAGAAAAAGGAGTTTGCTCCGTTTGTAATTATGCAACCGAACGAACAGTAGAAAATACAGCAACCCATGAATGGAGTGACGAATGGAAGAAAGATGCAACTGGACATTGGCATGAGACAAGTTGCACTGACCATGATCCAATGAAGAAAGACTTTAGCGAACATCAAGGGGAATGGACGGTTAAAGTTGAGGCGGCTTATCAACAAAATAGAGTAGACGAAAGAACCTGCACTGTTTGTGCCTTCCATGAAGAAAAAACCATTGAAGGAACTGCTCTTGCCTTTAAGCCAAGAAGCATTACCGTCTCTCAAAGTGAATTCGTTTATAATGCAAAGCCTTATGCCTTAGATAGTTACATTACGACTGAAGATAAGGAAGGCATGCAAGTTGAATACAGAAAGAAGGGCACCGAAGCCTATTCAACAAGCGCACCATCTAACGTAGGAATCTATGAATATAAAATCACTCTTCCAAAAGCTGGAGAGTGGGATGCTGCCGAAAAAACGGGTGAAATGAAAATCGCCCAATACGAAGTGACATTGACAAAGAAAGAATTTTCTAGAGATTTAGGCTCTCAAGTTGTTGATGGGCAAATCCAATTAGAAGAAATCGAAGTCAGTATCGACGCTTCGACAAAAGAGAAAATAATGCTTACGCTTGATGCGTCTTTTGATGTGGCGGGTGTTCAAAGCGTTCCTGCTACAGAATTAAAACTCGCCAACCCGAATTACGCATTAAATGTCGGGGAAATCACGGAAGTAACTTTGAAAAACTACGATACTGCTGACTTCTATTGTGGTATCCAGGATATCTACACTTTCCCTAGTAGAGAGGGCGTCGCTATTCAAACGCAAATTGCTCGTGGAACACTCATAGTCGGAGATTCTGTTTATATCCACGAAATCAAAAAGTCTGTGACTGTAACCGCTATGGAAGCAGAAAGACAAAAATTAGAAAAAGCAACGGTCGGAGAAACCATCGTGTTCTTCGTCACTGGCATTACCAAAGCGGAAATTGCAAGAGGCTACACGGTAAGTAAAAAGGACACGCTATTGGAATACGATCGTGTTGTTGGGAATATTTATGTTTACACCAAAGATGAAGGTGGCAGACATACTCCATTAATGGATAGCACCAAGGAAGCATACCTTCCTACCATCAGATTCGTAGACACCAATTCGGAGAGAGAAGCAAGAATGTTCTTCCCGAAAGATACGACGATGATAATGCCAGGGGAAACGGTTGAGGGCGTTAGATTCTACTTCCCATACTCTATGCCTGCTTTCGTTGGACGCAGTTTTGTTCTGATGGAATCAGGAAGAACAATCGCCAAAGTCGAGATTACCGATGTTCATAAACACGATAGCAACTACTATAGAGATGGTACTTGTATGGTTTGTGATTACTCTTCAGGGACTTCTTTGACATTAACGGATCATAAAGCGGAAGTGGAACGTAAATTCCTTAAAGATGAAAATAGAATCTTTCTCCTCCTACTCACCGGCAATGGGAAGGGCGAAAGTACATATCGTTTCACGCTTTCGGATACCACAAACTTCACAATGGCACTTAAAGGCTCACTCGGTAACAAGACATACACCTTGAATAGCAAAGGCGATTTCACCGTTGAAAAGAATGGATATTACCATCTTGCTATCCATATCACGGCTAAGAATCGTGGAACTTGTAAATTGACAGTATCTGAAGTATTCACCATTAAACCAATTGGTTAAAAGCATGAAACAAAGAGTGGGGCGCTTGCTCCACTTTTTTCTATACGCATAAATTGAATCTCAACATCTTGTTTTTGTAATGCTTATCTTGCCATATGATGCCAAAAACCAACGTTTCTCCCTTTCAAAACATTGTTCTATATAATAATGCTCAAGGTATACATAACAAACATTTTCAAATTAATAAAAAACAGCGAATATAACTGCTAAAAATACACGATAAAATAAAGAATGAGTTGGTAATTAGTTGCAACTTACTTTTTAAAAACTATAATTTTTTAAAGAAAAGAGGATGTTTGAATGCAAAATTTATTCTTAATCGGTGTCTTAAGCCTTGCGGTAATACAAACAAAGGGGGCTTCCGGTGGCAATGTGACCATTCAAAGTAACCTCTCTAAAACGAGCGGCTCTTTTAGAGCATACGCAAGCATTGACGATGTCGAAAGCCTAATTTGGGAGAAATATTGATATGAATAAGGCATTTTACATAGTTCCATTCGTTTTTTTCCTGTTTTCCTGCCAGAATCAGAAAAGTGACCTTGAGATTTTGAAAGAAAATTCCTGCCTTCCTTTGGGAGGCGAACTTGAATCTATGAAAAACAGTTTGGAATTCGAGGAGAGAAGACAAGACGAATTCAACGTTTATTCTATTAAGGCTGATAAACTGTACGAAGGAAGGAAAACCTATATCTATTTTAATGATGAAGGAGAATGCATCGGCCTTCTCACTAGGAATCCTTTCTATGGTTTTAACGTTTTTGGACTAGGGATTCACGATTCTTTTTATAGTCAATGGTATCCTCAAAAGGATAAAAAAGATGGTTGGCACGTTCTTGCTAATAAATACAAGTATTATGAAGGGCCTTTGGAGAATGCGAAAAACGAAGATGGAGAGGTTTGGTATGGAGCTACCAACCAAGATGAAACAATCCAATTAAATTTCTCGGTTGATTTCGCGGGCCGAGAGTATGATGAATCCATGGGCTGTATCCGTGCTTTAGAAGTGATTGTTAGTGAACGGTAAACAAGAATATACGACAAAATGTTTTTGCCGATCATTTAAAATCAAGTATGCTTCACCAATATTAAAACGAAACCCTAGACCGCTTTTCTTGAGGGGCAGCTGTTAACGGAGGGCTTAAGTGCCCGAAAATGCAAAACCACCGGATTTTCGGTGGATAGTTATCTATGCCCATAAATCGGGCATTATACAGAAATTCCTTGAATGTAAAAAACTGTGATTTCATTTAGGATAAAATAATAATATGAAATCACTTGTTATCAATTTCCTTGGCGATTCCATTACCGAGGGTGCAGGAGCTCTTTGTTCTGAAAATGCCTTTCCTGCTGTTTGTTGCCGTTTGGCTAAAGCAAAAGAAGGAAACTATGGCGTAGGAGGAACACGTATTGCTAAGCAACGCGTTAGCATCAATAACAATCCCGATGAAGAATTCATTCTCCGTGCAAGATGGATGGGTCCATGTGACTTTTTATTCGTATTTGGCGGAACGAATGACTTTGGACATGGTGATGCGGAATTAGGCGAGATGGGCGATAAAACACGCTGGACTTTCTATGGTGCTTTAGATGAACTCATCCGTTATCTTTTAACGCAAAAAGGATTAAAGAAAGAACAGATTTGTTTCATTCTTCCAACCCCGCGTCAAGATGAAGATAACCCACATGGAGATGGACGTAGCAAAACCTGGAAAGATTTTCCTCCTTTAGAGAGCTATCGTGAAGCCATCCGAAAAGAATGCGACGCTTTCGGAATCGAATACATAGAAAGCAAGCTTCCTGCTCCCCCGAAAGGGCTTGCGGGTCCTAGTGATCTTTATATGGATGGACTTCATCCTAACGTTAAAGGACATTATCTCTTAGGCGTAGAACTATACGAATACCTTAAGAAAAAAGGCCTTGTTGAATAAAACGGACATATTCACTTTTTTGCTTCATATCATTTTGCAATAAAACCTTGCTTACATGTTATAATCTTCCAATGGAAACGGAACCCCTTTTTAAAAGACAAATCCCCTCCTTTTGGGAGAAGATTTTCTCTTATTTGAAAGCCCATTGGAAATGGATTGCTTTCGCTTTGGGCTGCATTCTTTTCCTCTACGTCGTTTATTTTATTTTTTGTTTTAAGACGGCTCCGACTTATTCTAGTGCCGATCAAAGCTATTGGAATGTTCGCGTTATCTTGTTCCGTGTTTTTTGCGGAGCTTTGGACGTGGCTGTTTTTATTTGGGGCATGTGGCTTTATGCCAAAGGAAGACTCAATGCAGGTAACGCTTGTTTGTTATTGGCTTTGATGGCAATGACGACAGCAATGTGTTATTCCTTTAGCACCCCAATTTGGGATTATGGCCGTCATTGGAACCAACATGACGATTATTATGCGTCTACAGGCGGACAATACCTTATGCAAGATGGGATTCTTGATGGGGGATCAGGTCATTTCGGTCTTATTATGACTGTTTTCCGTACAGGAAGGGTACCAGAGATTATCTTTCAAAATGGCGCTTACGATTTCTCTTTTTCGGCTGTAGGGGAGAGATATCAACCAAAGACCTTCTATATGCTTACGGGCTTTTTTATGAAGATCAATTCCCTTATGGTTCATGGAGCGGAAGGAAACGTTTCTATTTCCTCCTATGTGATGAGCAATACGGAATGGACCTTATTTGAAATGAATAGAATCCTTTGGACGGGTTTTGTTTGGCTCACTTACTATTACATTTATAAAGCATTGACGGCTTTGGGATTAAAGGGCAAAGCCCTTCCTTTAGCCTACGCTTGCATTGTCTTTTGCCCGATGTTTTTCTTCTTTGCGAATTGGGATAACAATGATGGCATGTCCGCTTTCTTTGCTTTTGCGGCTCTTTATCGTGGCATTACTTTCATGAAAAAGAGAGATTGGAAGAGTGCTATGCTTTGTGCTTTAGATATAGGACTTTCTATGTCTTGCAAACTTGGCGGAGCGATTGTTGCTTTGGCTCTTATTCCAATGCTTGTGGTCGCTTTCATAGATAGTCTTCGAGCAAGCAAAGGACAAACTCTTTCTTTGAAAACACCTTGGGTTCAATTGCTTTTAAAAGGCGTTTGTTTTGCTTTGATTGTCTTTCCGATCGGTCTTTTTTGGCCTGTTTATAGCAAGATTCGTTTTGGACAAGATATATTCTTCTTCTCTGATGCAAAGAATGAGCGGTTGCTTATCAATATCCCTCTTTGGCAAGCTTGTTTCCTTTGGCCGAACAAAGAAAGTTTTTGGTCCATCTTCGTTTATCATTTTCAATATCCTGAATGGAATATGATTCAAGATGTTTCCTTAACGAGCAATGTTTTGAAAAAGGCTCTTTATAACGAATATCAGTGGGGGCATTCTTATTGGCAACTTTCTGTTTTATACGCTACAGCGCTTCTGCTTGTCCTTTATGTTTTAGTAATGATCCCCATCCGTTTTGTTTTTGCTTTGATTAAAAGGAATAAGCCCAAAGATTGGAGAAGAAGCTTAGCTATCGCATCCATTCTTATTGCCAATTGGGGATGGCTTGTATGGTTTATTTATAAATCGCCATACACTTGCAATTGCGATATCCGTTACATTCCTACTTTCTTGCTTGGATTTGGGACTTTGTTTGGGGGCCATGTCGATTCAAGCGATAATATAAGCAATCCCAGATTAAAGAAATTGAATGATGTTTTTCAAATAGGACTTGTTTCTTGCTTCGTTATGGCTAGCATTGTTACATATATAAGCGTGTGTCAATGGTACGCGCCTTTGCATGTTTAAGGAGAAGACTTATGGATGAGATTGCCGTATTGATCCCTTGTTACAACGAGGGGATTACCATAGCTAAAGTGATTCTAGACGCGAAGAAATATCTTCCTAATGCGACCATTTACGTTTATGACAATAACAGCACGGATAATACTGTTTCCGAAGCCCTTAAAGCCGGAGCCATTGTTAGAAAAGAAACTCGTCAGGGCAAAGGAAATGTTGTTCGCAGCATGTTTCGCGATATCGATGCCGAAGTCTATTTAATGGTCGATGGAGACGATACATACGGGTTAGAAACTTCTCCAGAGATGGTTCGTCGTGTTAAAGAAGAAAACGTTGATATGGTTATTGGCGATCGTCTTTCTGGAGCGTATTACGTAGAAAATAAGCGCGCTTTTCATAACTTCGGAAATGATTTGGTCCGTTTCCAAGTCAACCATCTTTTCCATACGAATGTGAAGGATGTTATGACTGGCTACCGCGCTTTCTCTTATCGCTTTGTGAAATCCTTCACGATTTCTTCAAAGGGTTTTGAAATTGAGACGGAGATGACTTCTTTCGCCGCTAACCATAATCTGCTTCTATCAACGCTCCCTATCACCTATCGTGATCGTCCTGAAGGCAGTTTCTCTAAACTTCATACGATTCGTGATGGATTCAAAGTCTTAAAAACAATCGGAAGATTATTCCGTGAATATCGTCCTTTAGCGTTCTATTCTTTTTTCTTCCTTCTTTTTTCCGCTCTAGGTATTGGTTTCTTTATTCCTAGTTTCCTTGATTATCTTTCGAATGGAGGGAGGGAGAATCTAGCAATATTCCTCGTTTGTTCTTTCTCTCTTTTTGTGGGTATACTTTGTCTCTTTTTAGGTCTTCTTCTTTCTTCCCTTCAAAAGAAAGAAAAAGAAGAATTCGAAAGATCCTTTATTCAGGCAGAGAGTATCTTTTCTTTAAAGAAAAATCAGAAATTATAAGCAAAGAACGTTTCCTTTAAACGAAGAAGCAAGCCAAAGCAATTGCCCGCTTTCATACCATCAAAGGAATCGAAATTTAGGCAAAGACACACGAACGCGGATATAAGCATTATGAGGAAACCTCCTCCTAATACCCAGTTTTGCACAGGCGTATCTTGAACTCTTTTTTGTAGTTGCAAGAAAGTAAAGACAGAGATAATCGTTGCAAGATGGAAGAACTCAATTAAATAGCGTGGGCAAACGCCTGCTTTAGAATAGGTTGTAAAAGCAAAAAAGAAGAGGAAGAAAGGGAAAATGATGCCCATGATTTTCTCTGGGTTTTTAGCCTTTTTTAAGAAAAGGAAAGGCGCAAACAAACTTAACCAGAAGAAAGGGACCCCCAATAAACCATAACAAGAAGAGACGTATGGGGCTAAAGCGGTGCTTTCAAAGCTATAACGTTGCACAGTGCAAGATATATAAGGGAAGACGTTATAGAAATTACCCCCTTGGCAAAAGAAATGGAAGAAGGTCGGAAGAAGCTTCTCTGCCGAATAAGAAAGATATCTTTGATCGGTGATATTTAACTGATAAGATTGACCAAACTCAAAGATAGAATCGAAACGAGCATAATTATATAAACAAGCCAATATTCCCCCTGTAAGCAAGATTAGGAACATCGGAAGGAATTCGATGGCTTTCTCTTTAATAGAGATCTCTTTTTCACGTAACATCCCCAATAAGAAAGGAAGAGCAAGCAATAATCCCAAAAACAAATTTGGGCGGCTAAAAACAAGAAAAACGAAAGATAATCCAGCAAGTGCTAAAGGGAGGATGCGAAGTTTCTTTTTGCGGTAAGCATGCAAAATAAAACCAAAGAAAAGGTCAAAGAAAGCCAACCCATATATATCAGGAACGTGATAAATTGCTTCATGATAAACCCCATCTTTCCAAGTGTAGGCAAGAATCATCATGGAGGTAACACTTCCAAGGATAGCAAAGAAAAGATATTGCACCCAATCAAATTCCGATCATCAGCGATA
>JABLTL010048207.1_pt1 | contig 12787 bp, 13 predicted proteins | sample 7160151 | NCBI WGS metagenome assembly JABLTL01 (sample SAMN14651223, study PRJNA627086) | human gut metagenome | isolation source: feces | host: Homo sapiens
CGGCTGCCGATGGCAGCCGCCTACTTTTTTCAGATCACGTAGTCGTCGCCGCTGTGCTCGCGCTGGCGGTCGATCAGATCCTGCAGCGTGACGCCCGCGAGATAATCTTCGATCACACGGTCCAGGCCCTGCCAGAGCGGGAGAGTCGGGCAATTCGCGCTGCGCGGGCAGGTGTTGACCTCGCAGTCCAGACAGGCCACGGGGGCAAGACTTCCCTCGGTCAGGCGCAGAATGTCCCGCGCGGTGTAGTCCTCCGGCCGGCGGGCCAGCCGGTAGCCGCCCTGATAGCCGCGGTTCGTGAGCAGGAAGCCGGCGCGGCTGAGCGTCGGAACGATCTGCTCGAGGTATTTTTTGGAGATATCCTGCCGTTGGGCAACGTCCTTGAGCGATACGCAGCCGTCTCCCTGATGCTCCGCAAGGTCGAGCATCAGGCGCAGCGCGTAGCGTCCCTTGGTCGAGATACGCATAGGCTCACCTTCCGTTTTTTATGTTTTTTCTTTATAATACCATATACTTTGTAGGAATTCAAGCGCAGCGCCCGCCGCGCTTGAATTTTGTCCGCCCGTATGCTATACTTTCTTCATTCTGTACACGGAGGAATACGCCCATGACGCTCCAACAGCTCCACTATGCCATCGTCATTTCCGAGACCGGCTCGATGAACAAGGCGGCGGAACGGCTCTACATCGCCCAGCCCTCGCTCACCGGCGCGATGCAGGAGCTGGAGCGTGAGCTCGGCATCACCATCTTCCACCGCAGCGGACGCGGCGTGACGCTCACGAACGACGGACAGGAGTTCATCGACTATGCCCGTCAGGTCTACCACCAGTATGAGACGCTGGCGGAGAAGTACGCGCACCCCAACGAGCTGAAAAAGAAGTTCGGCGTGACGACGCAGCACTATTCCTTCGCGGTCAAGGCTTTCGTGGAGATGGCCAAGAGCTTCGATACCGCCAAATACGATTTCGCCATCCGCGAGAGCAAGACGCGCGAGGTCATCGACGACGTCGCAAGCCTGCGCAGCGAGATCGGCATCCTCTACCTCAGCGACTTCAACCGCAACGTTATCACGAAGATCCTCCGCGCGAACGACATTGAGTTCCACGAGCTGATGGACTGCAAGTCCTATGTCTTTCTGTGGAAAAACCACCCGCTCGCCGACCGCGCAGAGATCCACGGCGAGGAGCTGAGTGATTACCCCTTCCTCTCCTTTGAGCAGGGCGGCAACGACTCCTTCTACTTCTCCGAGGAGCTGTCGTCCATGAACGACTACTCTCAGACCGTCAAGGTCAACGACCGCGCCACGATGGTCAACCTGATGGTCGGGCTCTACGGCTACACGCTCTGCTCAGGCATCGTGTGCGAGGAGCTCAACGGCGGGGACTACCGCGTCATTCCCCTTTCGGACGACAGCCCCATCAACGGCGTGATGAAGGTCGGCTATATCGTGAAGAAAAACCAGATCCTCAGCAGCGTCGGCAAGCTGTATATCGAAAAAATACAGGAATTTCTTCACGCGGCACAGGGCGGTTTGTCCAACTGATACCCTCCCGTTTTGTTCATATCGTCAATATATGTCTCGATATTATGCCATCGGAGTATATGAAACGCACTATGTTATAGTTTGTGCCTATAACCCATTATCCTTATAGCGTATTGGACAAATGGCGAAGCATCGTGTATAACTAACAGCGTCCCAAGCAAAGGAGGTCAAACACGATGCTCAAGCTGTTGAAAGAGCGAATGTGTCCGCATGGTTCGTGTTCCCGCATGAGCGGTCGAATGTGACCGCGGATCGTCGCATCAAAAATCATTCAAATAATATCAAAATCAAGAAAAGGAAGAATAAAATCATGAAAAAGCTCATTTCTCTTGCCCTCGCGGCAGTTCTCGCCCTCGGTATTCTCTCCGGCTGCGGCAAAAAGACCGACGCCGCCATTCAGATCGCAGTCCCCAACGACACCACCAACGAAGCCCGCGCCCTGCTGCTGCTCGAAGCCAACGGCATCATCAAGCTCAAGGACGGCGCCGGCATCACCGCCACCAAGAACGACATCGCCGAGAATCCCCACAACGTCGAGATCGTTGAGACCGAAGCCGCGCAGATCCCCAACATCCTCAAGGATGTGGACTACGCCGTCATCAACTCCAACTACGCCATCAACGCCGGTCTGAATCCTGTCAAGGATTCTCTGGCCATTGAAGGCTCCGCCTCTGCTTACGCCAACATCCTCGCTGTTAAGGAAGGCAACGAGTCCAGCGACAAGGTCAAGGCTCTGGTCGCCGCGCTCGAGAGCCAGCAGGTCGCCGATTACATCGCCGAGAAGTATGACGGTGCGGTCGTGAGCACCGTCGAGAATCCGGGCGACGGTTACGACGCCAGTGTCGACTATGCTGCGCTCGCGGGTCAGACCATCTCCGTCGCCGCCTCCCCCACGCCCCACGCCGAGATCCTCGAGGTCGCCAAGGATATCCTTGCCGAAAAGGACATCACCCTCGACATTCAGACCTACAACGACTACGTTGTGCCCAACACCGTCGTGGAGGACGGCACCGTGGACGCCAACTACTTCCAGCACACCCCCTATCTTGATGACTTCAACAAGGAAAACGGCACCCACATCGTCTCCGTCGCTGCCATTCACGTCGAGCCCATGGGTCTCTACGGCGGCAAGCAGACCACGCTGGATGCCCTGAAGTAAGATAAAAGAAAGGAGGAGAATTCCTTGATCGAACTCAAGCACGTCAGCAAAGTCTTTGAGACCGCCGGTGGGCGGGTGGAAGCCCTCAAGGATATCTCCCTGACCATTCCGGACGGTGACGTTTACGGCATCATCGGCATGAGCGGCGCCGGCAAGAGCACGCTGGTGCGCTGCATCAATATGCTCGAGCGCCCCACCTCCGGCGAGGTCATCGTCAACGGAAAACGTTTGGATACCATGTCGCCCGCGCAGCTCCGTGCTGCGCGGCGCGACATTACCATGATCTTCCAGCGCTTCAATCTGCTCATGCAGCGGAACTGCCTGGATAATGTCTGCTTCCCGATGGAGCTTGCCGGGGTCAGCCGCCGTGAGGCGGCTTCTCGCGCGCAGGAGCTTCTGGAGACGGTCGGCCTGCCCGACAAGGCGAAGGCCTATCCCGCGCAGCTCTCCGGCGGTCAGCAGCAGCGCGTCGCCATTGCCCGCGCGCTGGCGACGAACCCCAAGGTCCTGCTGTGCGACGAAGCGACCAGCGCGCTCGACCCCAAGACGACGCGCCAGATCCTTGAGCTCATCGGCGACATCAACAAAAAGCTCGGCATCACGGTCGTCATCATCACGCACCAGATGAGCGTGGTGAAGAGCGTGTGCAACCATGTCGCCATTTTGGACGACGGCGAGGTGGTGGAGGACGGTCTCGTTTCCGCCGTCTTCTCTGCGCCGAAATCCGCCGCCGCGCGCCATCTTGTTTTCCCCGGCGGCGCGGACGTCACGGTGTCCGATCCCACACAGGAGCGCCGCATCCGCCTCATCTTCCGCAGCGCAAAGACTACCTCGATCCCGCTGGTGGCCCGCCTCGCGACGGAGGAGAACATCGCGGCCAACGTCATTTCCGCCAGCACGCAGAAGCTCTCGGAGGAGATCTACGGCAGTATGCTGCTCGGCGTCCCCGCGGCGCAGTTTGACCGTGCATGGGAATTTCTGAGCGGGATCGAAAATCTTCAGGTCGAGGAGGCGAGCGTCGGTGTACAGTAATCTTTTCTCTCCCGAGTCCATCGAGGAGCTGACCGCAGCACTGCAAACGCAGTTTCTCCCCGCCATCTGGGAAACCTTCTATGTTACGCTCCTCTCCACGGCCTTCGCCATCGTGATCGGTCTGCCGCTGGGCGTGCTGCTCGTGGTGGGCGAAAGGGGCGGCGTGCTGCCGCTTCCCCGCTGGCTGATGAGCGTGCTGAACGTTCTTATCAACCTGCTGCGCTCTATTCCGTTCCTGATCCTGATGATCATGGTCTTTCCGCTCTCGCGCCTCATCATCGGCACGACCGTCGGCACCAGGGCGACCATCGTTCCGCTCGTCATCGCGGCCTTTCCGTTCGTCGCGCGTCTCGTCGAGAGCAGCCTGCGTGAGCTGGACCCCAACATCATCGAGGCCGCGCAGAGCATGGGCGCGACGCCCATGCAGATCATCTGCAAGGTGATGATTCCCGAAAGCATCCCCTCTCTGCTGCAGAACTTCACCATCGCGCTCACGACCATCCTCGGCTACTCGGCCATGAGCGGCATCATCGGCGGCGGCGGTCTCGGCAAGATCGCCATCGACTACGGCTTCTACCGCTACAAATATCTCGTGATGTACGTGGCGGTCATCCTGCTCATTCTGCTCGTGCAGCTCTTCCAGAGCGTCGGCACGAAGCTCGCCGCCAAGTGCGACAAGCGTCTGAAAAACCGCTGAATACAGCAAAAGAGAACCGCGCGACGGTTCTCTTTTTTCATGCAGAGGGCGGAGCCATACGGCTCCGCCCCTTCACTATTATTTGCCCGCCTTGCGCAGCGCTGCGGCGACAAAGCCGGTGAAGAGTGGGTGCGGACGGTCGGGACGGCTCTTGAATTCTGGGTGGAACTGGCAGCCGACGTACCAATCCTGTTCGCTCAGCTCGGCGATCTCAACGAGCGAGCCGTCCGGCGAGGTGCCGGAGAAGGTCATGCCCGCGCGCTCAAGCTCCTCGCGGAAGAGGTTATTGAACTCGTAGCGGTGACGGTGGCGCTCGGAGATCTCGCGTGTGCCGTAGGCGGCATACGCCTTCGTGCCCTCGCCGAGCACGCAGGGGTATTTGCCGAGACGCATCGTGCCGCCCTTGGCGGTCACGCCGATCTGGTCGGGCAGAAGCGCGATGACCGGGTGCGCGGTGAGGGAGGAGAACTCCGCGCTGTGCGCGTCGGCCCAGCCGACGGCGTGGCGCGCAAACTCGATGACGGCGATCTGCATACCGAGGCAGATGCCGAGATAGGGCACGCCATTCTCACGCGCGTACTGCGCGGCGAGGATCATGCCCTCGATGCCGCGGTCGCCGAAGCCGCCGGGCACCAACACGCCCGTGCAGCCGCCGAGAACGGAGGCGACATTCTCCGCCGTCAGCGTTTCGGAATCGACCCATTGGATCGTCACCTGCGCGTCGCAGGCCGTGCCCGCGTGGAAGAGCGACTCAACGACGCTCAGATAAGCGTCGTGCAGACCGGTATACTTGCCGACGAGCGCGATGGTCACCTGTTTGTGCGCGTGCTTGATCTTCTCGACGAGCGCCGTCCATGCCTTCATATCCGGCTCGCCGCAGTCAAAGCCGAGCTTGCGGCAGACCTCGCGGCAGAGGCCGGCATCCTCAAGCAGCAGCGGCACCTCATAGAGCGTGGAGGCCGTGACATTCGGAATCACGCATTCCGGCTCGACGTTGCAGAACAGCGCGATCTTATGGCGCACATCGTCGGGCAGCGGGCTGTCCGTGCGGCAGACGAGGATATCCGGCTGGATGCCGAGGGAGAGCAGCTCCTTGACGGAATGCTGCGTGGGCTTGCTCTTGAGCTCGCCGCTGCCGGGGATGGAGACGATGAGCGGAACGTGGATGAAGAGGACGTTTCCTCTCCCCTTTTCCGCCGCGACCTGACGGATCGCTTCAAGGAACGGCTGGCTCTCGATGTCGCCCACCGTGCCGCCGATCTCCGTGATGCACACGTCGGTCTCGCCGTCGTCCATGGCGTAGACGCGGCTCTTGATCTCGTCGGTGACGTGCGGAATGATCTGCACCGTGCCGCCGAGGTAGCCGCCCTGCCGCTCGCGGTTGAGGACGCTCCAGTAGACCTTGCCGGAGGAGACGGAAGCGTTCGCGTTCAGCGCCTCATCCACGAAGCGCTCGTAGTGGCCGAGGTCCAGGTCGGTCTCCGCGCCGTCGTCGGTGACGAAGACCTCGCCGTGCTGGTAGGGACTCATCGTGCCGGGGTCCACATTGAGATAGGGATCGAATTTCTGGTTCTTCACGCGCAGCCCGCACTGCTTCAGCAGGCGGCCGAGCGACGCCGCGCAGATGCCCTTGCCGAGGCCGGACACCACGCCGCCGGTGACAAAAATGTACTTCATGTTCTCCTCCACAACACAAATAAATTGGAAAAATCATTTCAAAAGGAACGCTCAGAGAGCGTTCCTTTTGGGGATCAAACAGAGAAAAGCAGATCGTAGAAGGTCGGATACGGCCAGTACTTGCCGGCGGTCAGCGTCTCGAGACGGTCGACGGTATCGCGCACCGCGTCCATATCAGCGGCAACAACGTCGTGGTAATAACGCATCTCCTCTTCGCCGGAGGCGCCGACGGGCGCGGTCTCCAGCGCGGTCTTGAGCGTCACGGTCTGCTCGAGCAGCTTGTCGTTGAGGATGCCGATGGAGTTGGCCAGCGACTTCTCGACGTGGCAGGGCAGCTCGGGCGCAGCCTCGTGCTTGCGCAGCATCGTCTCGCAGAGCTTGCTCTCATACTCGGAGGCGGCGTTGAGGATCTCATGCTGGACCATATCGACCATGGTGGCCGCTTCGATGTGGATGACCTTGCGGTATTTCTCCATGTGGATCTCGTGGCGGGAGAACATTTCCTCCTTCGTGTAAACGCCGTGCTTCATCATCAGTTCGACGTTCTTGGGCAGAACATAGGTCGGCAGGGCATCGGCGGTGCTGCGCAGGTTCGCAAGGCCGCGGCGCGCGGCCTCCTCGACCCACGCCTCCTCATAGCCGTTGCCGTTAAAGATGATGCGGCCATGCTCGATGAACGCCTTGCGCACAAGGTCGTGCAGCGCCTTGTTGAAGTCCGACGCTTCCTTGAGCACCGCGTAGAACCGGCTGAGCTCCTCCGCCATGATGGTGTTGAGCACCGTGACGGGGCCGGCGATGGACTGGCTGGAGCCGGGCATACGGAACTCGAACTTGTTGCCGGTGAAAGCCACGGGCGAGGTGCGGTTGCGGTCGGTGGTGTCCTGCGGGATGGAGGGCAGCACGTCCACGCCGATGCGCAGCGTCTTGCGCTCGGTCTCGGTATAGTCGCTCTCACCGACGATGGCGTCGATGATGCTCTGCAGCTCGGAGCCGAGGAAGACGGAGATGATGGCCGGCGGCGCTTCCTGCGCGCCAAGACGGTGATCGTTGCCCGCGAAGGCGACGGAGCAGCGCAGCAGCTCCTGATACTCGTCCACGCCCTTGACGAAGGCGGCGAGGAAGAGCAGGAACACGGCGTTCTGGCTGGGCGTTTTGCCGGGGGAGAACAGATTCTCGCCCGTGTCGGTCGAGAGCGACCAGTTGACGTGCTTACCGGAGCCGTTGACGCCGGCAAAGGGCTTTTCATGCAGCAGGCAGACGAGACCGTGGCGCTCGGCGACCTTCTTCATCGTCTCCATGACGAGCTGGTTCTGATCGTTGGCGGTGTTGGCGTCGCAGTAGATGGGGGCCATCTCGTGCTGACCGGGGGCGACCTCGTTGTGCTTGGTCTTGGAGAGCACGCCGAGCTTCCACAGCTCCTCGTCTAGCTCCTTCATAAAGGCCGCCACGCGCGGGCGGATGACGCCGAAGTAGTGGTCGTCCAGCTCCTGGCCCTTGGGCGGCTTGCTGCCGAAGAGGGCGCGGCCGCACAGCCGCAGATCCTCACGCTTGAGGTACAGCTCGCGGTCAATGAGGAAATACTCCTGCTCGGGGCCGACCTGCGGCGTGACCTTACTGACATCCTTCTGGCTGTCGAAAAGATGCAGCAGCTTCACCGCTTCGCGGCTGACCGCCTCGTTCGAGCGCAGCAGCGGGGTCTTCTTGTCCAGCGCCGCGCCGCCGTAGGAGCAGAACACCGTCGGGATGCAAAGGCTGCCGTCTTTGATGAAGGCAAAGGCGGTGGGGTCCCACGCGCTGTAGCCGCGCGCCTCAAAGGTCGCGCGCAGACCGCCGGAGGGGAAGCTCGAGGCGTCGGGCTCGCCGCACACCAGCTCCTTGCCGGAGAAGTCCATGATGATCTTGCCGCCGCCGATGGGATTGATAAAGCTGTCGTGCTTTTCGGCGGTGATGCCGGTCAAGGGCTGGAACCAATGGGTAAAATGCGTCGCGCCATGCTCCAGTGCCCAGGTCTTCATGGCCTCGGCGATATCGTTCGCGGCGGTCAGCGGCAGCGGCTTGCCGCTTTTCAGGCAGTCGCGCCAGACTTCCATCGCCTGATGCGGAACATACTGCTCCATCGTTCCCTCATTAAAGGACATCGAACCAAACAGCTCGGGAATACGATCTTTTTCACTCATCGTTACGAACCTCCTTATTCGTTTTCTATTTATTTACAAAAAATATGGATAGATTCTACCTCTGCAAGTTTCCGGCGTCAAGACTTCATATTGTTCAAGCTTTTTCCAATATCCGGGCAATGTGTTGGCGCTGTCCACAAAACTGCTGCAAGAGAAAAATTTTCTCTTGCATTGCATAGGGCGCCGTGCTATGATAAGCATGGACTCACCTTTGGGGTGTGTCTTTTTTCGTTTTCTGCGCAAACTATTTCAGGGGCGGCGCATCATTCTTTGAGATAAGCGAAGCGGTAGCCCACTCCGAGCGCCGCGCCGCCGACAAGGTTCCCGAGCGTCACCGCCGCGAGGTTTTTAAGACAGCCGGCGAGCGTCAGCGTTGTTTCCACGCCGTACTCCGCCGCGGCAAACGCACCGGCGGGCAGGTAGTACAGGTTCGCGATGCAGTGCTCATAGCCGCAGAGGACAAAGAGCAGGATGGGGAAAAAGAGCGCGATGACCTTCCCCTCCGCGCGCTTGGAGGCCGCCGCCATCCACACCGCGAGGCAGACCAGAAAATTGCACAGGACCCCGCGCAGGAAAGCGTCTCCAAATCCGAGCGCCGCCTTGCTCTCCGCGATGGAGACCATCGAGCGCGCCAGACCATCGCCGAAAAGCGAGGCCGTGTGGCTGTAAACCGCCAGCGCTGCCACCGCCGCGCCGCCCACGGCATTGCCGAGGTAGACGGTCAGCCAGTTACGCAGCAGCTGAGCGGGCGTGATGCGGCGCTCCAGCAGGGCCATCACCATCAGGCAGTTGCCGGTGAAAAGCTCGCTGCCCGCGAGGATCACCATGGAAAGTCCCGCCGGAAACACGCAGGCAGAAAGGAGCTTTGCAAGCGAGCCGCTCTCCACCGTCACGGCGGCCGCCGTCGCACCGACACCTGCGAGCGCGATGTAGGCTCCCGCCAATATGGCGAGCAGGAGCATCTTTCCAAAGGGCAGCCGCGCCTTGCTCTCGCCGGCGGCGAGCAGGCTCCGTGCGATTTCGGGAGGGGTGAGCATGGGCAGGTCTCCTTTCCTCTTTCATGCGGATTCATGCGGACACAATATTAATGTATTGTATCGAAAAACGTCGGAACGGTCAAGCGCTGCCGAAAAGTTCTTTTCGCGCGAAAGGTTTTTCTAATTTACGGCAAACATTTCGCGCTTTCTCCTTGACAAGTACCCCCACAATATGCTAAGATAACACTTGCGTTTGAGAGTGAGCCGGCTCCTCACAAGCATGGAGAGATGGCTGAGCGGTTGAAAGCACCGGTCTTGAAAACCGGCGATGTGAAAGCATCCGTGGGTTCGAATCCCACTCTCTCCGCCAAATGGAACATCGGCTGAAGAATTTCGACATGTGCGGAAGTACCCAAGTGGCCGAAGGGGCTCCCCTGCTAAGGGAGTAGGGTGTGTAAAAAGCGCCGCGGAGGTTCAAATCCTCTCTTCCGCGCCAAGAAAAGCAAGAGAAAACATTGTGTTTTCCCTTGCTTTTTCTTTGGTTTATTTTGTGCTGAAAAAGTTTTGTATTTGTGATTTTGACTTTACCCCTACGTTTACCCCAATTAGATTTTTTACCCCTAAATACTGCGGAAAGAAGCTCCACCGGCCGACTGACCAGTGGCGCTTCCTTTTATGCCTTTTTCAGCTTTTCATAATATGACTGCGTTCTTGCTGCGGTGTCCTTCATCATCTGTTATGATGTGTGGGCATCCTCCACCGCCACCGCCGGAACCGCCGGAATTTCCGTTTCCTCTACCGCCGCCGCCCACAGCGAAAACCTTAAACAGCTGCCCCTTTGCTTTGGGCGCAGTCCATGTCTGTGATGTCGTAATTTTTTCAATTTTAATAAGGCGGATGTCGTTTTTTCCTGCAAGCGCCGCAAAGGCGCCGTCCGGCGTTGCGGCTGCGTCAAGCCCCATCAAAGCCGCAGTCGCGTCGCTGAGCAGGCTCGCCTTATTGAGCGACGTGCCCTCCTGCGTGGGCTGGTCGGCGCGCGTGAGGTCGTAAGTGTTGGCCTGTCCCGCGACCGGCTCCAGCTTCACGCGCCCGGGGTACAAAGATACTCTGTCCTGCATATTGTCTCCTTTCAGACCTCTCCGGCGTACACCTCGCCGGAGAAGCACCATGATTTTGTGATGTTGTCGATGAGCGCGTCGAGGTCGAGCAAAATTTGCTCAATGTTGTTTGCCTTGACGTAGTTCAGCCCCGCCATGCTCGCCGGGGCCTCTGGCGTGGACTGCATGACCGCGATCTGTCCGCGCAGCGTGACGATGTTCTGCCGATAGGTTTCCATCTGCGAGGCGGTCGGCGCGTCGCTCGTCAGCCAGTCCTTTTTGACCGTCACGGGGCAGGCATAGCCGAGCGCCGTGAAGCGGCCCGCGATGTACTCCACCGCCGCGCCCACGCGGTTGAGGTCGGAGGCGTTGTAAAAGCCCTTGTCGGTCTGATTCGCCACGTCCGCGCGCGTGCGGTCGGTGATGAGGCTCAAAAGGCCGTAGTAGAGAGTGAGCGTGTAGTTGGTGCTGACGCCCGCCGCGGTGACGGCGGTGAGGGCGACGGCGTAGGTGTCGTCCGCCGCCCGCTCGACCGTAGCCGTCCACGCGTCCTCGATGAGCGTCCATGTGTAGGCCGTGCCGTTGACCGTGCCGCTCACATAGATGATCTCGCTCGGCAGCGAGACGCTCAGGACCTGCGCGCTCATTCGATCTCCACCGCGATGACCATCGTCGCGCCCGCGTCGACCGGGTTGGGCGTGATGGTCGCCGACTTGATGACCGGCACCGAGGTGTCGAGCGTCACATTGCGCGTGACCGTGGAGACCTTACCCGCTGCGTCCGTCGCCGTGACGACGATGGTATTCGCGCCCTCCGCCAGCGTGACGGCCTTACTGAACGCGCCGCCCGCGCCGACCGTGACGCCGCCCTGATCCGCGCCGTTGAGCGTGATCTTGATCTCCACGGGAGAGGAGGTCGCGTCGTTGGTGATGAAAAAAGAGCTGCGCCGACATCACGAGGATGCTGGTACAGCTCTTGAGATTTTGTATGGAATTGTGGGAGCAAAAACTGTCGTCTCTTGGTCTCCTATATACCTATTGGGATTAGATATAGAGCGAGAAAAGACGACAGTTTTTGATAAGGCTGAATTTACATTTCGAGGGGCAAAGGCAAAGACGATATGAACCGGAACAGGTCCACACGGAGGTCGGCAGGATTTATCGCTTTCCGGTCGGGAGCTTTATCCGTTTCGTGCTGAGTTGACTGAGCGAACTAAATTCATCGAAATTTTTAACTAAATCCACGTCATAGATGGCGCAATAGTGCTTTGTCATATCAAGCATAGAGTGGCCTAACAGCTTTTGGAGTGTGAACGCATTGCCTCCGCAATCGACAAGATACTTGCGGGCAAAGGTGTGTCGGAAAAGGTGGATGGAAGTCTTTTCCCCCCGCGTCTCCTGTTGTCGTTGGCAATACTGCAGCGCAAACCGTTTTCGGTCATTGGCTTATCCGCATCGGATGGAAAGAGCGGTTCATTCGCTTTTCCCTCGCGGTATGTCAGATACTCTTGCAGGATGGCGACCATATCGGAGCAAAGGGGTAGTGGCTGAGGACGGTTGTTCTTGATATGGCGTGTGAAGAGAACTCTGTTTTCCAAATCCAAATCCCGTACCTGAAAACTGCGAACCGTACTGGCCCGACAGCCGCAGTTGAGCAGAAGATTGATGATAACCCATGTTCTGTACTCGGAAAAATCGCATCGCTTCAGATTTGGCTTTTTGAGCAAAAGCTTTAATTCGGCGTCTGTATAGGGCGTTTTGACCGTTTCCTCCCCCTTGTATGGCTTGAAGGTATAGCGGGATATTCCCTCGGTCTTGCACCAGTTGAAGAACGAGGCCAATGCGACCGTATAGGTGTGGATGGAATTGCGGGAGAGGTTGGCACGCAACAGTGCTTCAATCAAAGCGTTTAGCGTATCCGCATGAAATGCAGTCATATCCATTTCTCCTATCGGGTAGTGCCTATTGACGGCTTGATAGGCTTGCTGATAGGAGAAGATAGTTTTCTCTCTGACACCGGACGAGCGCTTGGAGGCAAGAAATGTGCGGAAGTTTTCGTCGATTGTGGTAGTTTTGAGACGTTTTTTCATCGCGCTTGAATCTCCTTTTTGGGGTGTAAAATTCAAGCGCGTTGAAAAGAGCGGCAGGGCGAAAAAGGCAAAAGAAAAAACCGTCAAAACTCAGTAGTTTCAACGGTTTTTCCCATTTTGGTCCGAGTGACTGGAATCGAACCAGCGGCCTCTTGAACCCCATTCTTTCTCCTCGATTATTCGTTGCGGAAAATAAGGAAATCATACAATTATTCAGAGCTTTTGCAATTTTTAGAATTGTATTTATTTCGTATTTTCCATATATTCCGCTCGCATTCCGCCTTTATTCCGCTTCCGTGGCGGGAGAGGAACGGGTAACGACGCGACCATCCTTAGAGC
>JABLTL010048871.1_pt1 | contig 12777 bp, 13 predicted proteins | sample 7160151 | NCBI WGS metagenome assembly JABLTL01 (sample SAMN14651223, study PRJNA627086) | human gut metagenome | isolation source: feces | host: Homo sapiens
CCTGTACTTCCGGCGCCAACTTCAGCAGACGCATGCGATTAGCAATCACAGTGCGGCTCTTCGCCACTCGCTGCCCCAGTTCTTCCTGCTTCAGATGAAATTCCTGAATCAGGCGCATATATGCCTGTGCTTCTTCGATCGGATTCAGATTTTCTCTCTGAATATTCTCAATCAGCGCAATCTCCATAATCTCCTGATCAGTATAATCTCTTACAACAACCGGTACTTCCTTCACACCAGCCAGCTTGGCTGCCCGCCAACGCCTCTCTCCGGCAATGATCTCATATCTCTCCCCTTTCTTCTTCACCAGGAGTGGCTGAAGAATCCCGAACTGTCGAATCGACTCCGCCAGTTCATTCAGAGACTCTTCTTCAAAATTCTTTCTGGGCTGTTCCCGGTTTGGTTCGATCTGTGTGACCTTCACCATTTGCTCATTTTCTTTTTCCTTTTGCTCCGAGTTATCCACAGGTTTATTCACAATTGTGGATTCTTCTGTGGATTTTACCGTATGTACCGATTCTTTTCCACGGGAATTTGGAATCAGCGAGTCTAATCCTTTGCCTAAACCACCTTTTCTTGCCATCTTTGTTGACCACCTTTACTCATTTTTTCCGTACTCAACAACTTCTTCCGCCAGCATCCGGTAACTCTCTGCCCCCGTAGATCTTGAATCATACAACGTGATCGGAAGGCCATGACTGGGCGCCTCCGCCAGGCGTACATTTCTCGGAATGATTGTCTTATAAATATTCTGGTTCAGATTTGATTTTACATTTTCTACAACCTGCAGAGACAGGTTGGTTCTGGCATCATACATAGTAAATACCACGCCTTCCAGGATCAGCTCCGGATTCAGGCGCTCATGAACCAGATCAATCGTATACATCAGCTGTGACAGTCCTTCCAGTGCATAATACTCACACTGAATCGGAACCAACACCGAGGATGCCGTTGTCATGGCATTAATGGTAAGCATGCTTAGAGCCGGCGGACAGTCGATAATAATATAATCATAGGATTTCTTTACCAGATCAATCTGCTTCTTCAGGATGAACTCTTTTTCTTCCGTTCCCATTAGCTCGATCTCCGCACCGGAAAGATTTACATTAGAAGGAATCAGATCCAGACCTTCACATACTGTCGGAACAATGCACTCTTCCACCGTGGATTCTCCCAGTAAAAGCTCATACACGGTATTTTCCTTTTCATCCTTGTCCACACCAAGTCCGCTGGTCGTATTTCCCTGCGGATCCAGATCGATGGCAAGCACATGCTTTCCCATCTCTGCAAGACAGGCGGACAGATTGATCGCTGTTGTCGTCTTCCCGACTCCGCCCTTCTGATTTGCTACTGCAATAATTCGTTCCATAGAAACATTCTCCTGTGTATTCGGATGCCCGCATTAGCGGCCATTCACATTTTCATATATGCTGTCATTCCAAGCCCGAACGGGCTAAGATCTGAAGAGGCAGACAAAAGCCGGAAGATTTATGTACTCCGGCTCCTATATCTAACATATGTATTTTATCACAAATACATGCAAGATTCTATATGATTTTTCTTAACTTTGCACAAAAAACATCGAATCATTTCGTTTTCGACAGGATTTTCGTTCATGTTTCACGTGAAACACTCCTCTTCCTGTACTTTTGATGTTCCATGTGAAACATTTTGCCTTCTGCTTTTGCTGGTGTTTCACATGAAGCATTTTTCTTCCTGCTTTTTTTGATGTTCCACGTGAAACATTTTGCTTTCTGTTTTTGCTGGTGTTTCACATGAAACATTTTGCTTCCTTTTTTTAATGTTCCAAGTGAAACATTTCCATTTTTTTACTTTTTCTCAATAATTTCAACTCCCAGTGGCTGTTTGGAAGGTGTTCCTGCTTTTCTCGGATATTTTTTGGGTGTTGTTTCCGTCTTCTTTATAATAATGAAAGAACGCTGTATATCTGTGCCAGGAAGATTGAAATAAATCGGCTGCTGGCGCTCTCCTCCCAGAATTTTGATTGCTTTTTCTGCATTTTTCAACTCATCTGCCACTTCGCCAGACTTATAAGAAACAAGGCGACCGTCTTTTTTGATAAAAGGCAGACAATATTCCGATAAAGTCGCCAGATTTGCCACTGCGCGAGAAACGCAAAGTGAAAATTGCTCCCGGTATTCCTTTTTTTGAGCCAGTTCCTCCGCACGGCCGTGCACTGTACGAATATTTTCAAGTTCCAGACTCTGAATTACCTCATCCAGGAACTTAATTCTCTTATTCAGAGAATCCATCAACACAATTTTCCACTGTGGGAAGAGAATTTTCAGCGGAATTCCGGGGAAACCGGCTCCCGTTCCCACATCAATCATATATTCCTCAGATGTTTCACGTGAAACATCCGGAAGAAACACATAAGCTGCACTGTCAATAAAATGCTTCTGCACAATCTCCTTAAAATCCGTAATTGCGGTCAGATTCATGAAAGAGTTCCATTCTACCAGCAGATCTGCATACATTTTAAACTGAGATGCCTGCCGATTGGTCAGTTTCACGCCGATTTTGTCAAATTCTTCCTGTATATACAATATTTCTTCTGTGAGTTTTTCTGTTTTTTCCATCTTCTCTCTGTTTTCTTCCATAAATACACACGCTCCTGTCTGGTCAAACACCAAAAATGTTTCACATGAAACATTTTTTCCTTCTATCATGCTTACTTTTCAACTTTCTGTCTGCGTTTCTGTTCCAGATACACCAACAGAACAGAAATATCTGCTGGAGAAACGCCGGAAATACGTGAGGCCTGGCCAATAGAAAGTGGACGATAGATCTCCAGTTTCTGAATTGCCTCTTTGCGGAGGCTTCCGACCTCTTCATAACGAATATCTTCAGGGATTTTCTTTCCTTCCAGCTTACGAAACTGCTCGACCTGCTGCTTCTGGCGGCGGATATATCCCTCATATTTAATATCGATATTTACCTGTTCGCACACATCATAGGGTAAATCCGGGTGTTTTTCATCGATTTTTTGTACTTTCCAGTAATCTAGCTCTGGTCTGCGCACCAATTCCGCCAGGGAAATACCGGATTTGATCCTTGTGGAACCGTTTTCATCCAGAAAAAGCTGAATTTTCTCGCTTCCACCCACGGAAGTATGCTCCAGACGCTGAATTTCCGCCTCAATCTGTTCCTTTTTCTTTAAAAGTCTCTGATAACGTGCTTCATCAATCAAACCAACCTGATATCCCAGCTCAGTCAGACGCAGATCCGCGTTATCCTGGCGCAAAAGCAGGCGATATTCCGCCCGCGAAGTCATCATTCGATATGGTTCATGGTTTTCTTTCGTCACCAGATCGTCAATTAACACGCCAATATACGCCTGAGAGCGATCCAGAATCAACGGTTCCTCTCCTTTTACGGATTTTGCAGCATTAATTCCGGCAATTAAGCCCTGAGCTGCTGCTTCTTCGTATCCGGAGCTTCCATTCGCCTGCCCGGCACTGAAGAATCCCGGAATATCCTTAAATTCCAGTGACGGCTTCAGTTGGCGTGGATTGATGCAATCATACTCAATTGCATATGCATTTCTCACGATTTCGGCGTGTTCCAGGCCAGGTACAGTATGAATCATTTCATATTGTACATCTTCCGGCATGGAACTTGACATTCCTCCCACATACATCTCATTTGTGTAGAGGCCTTCCGGCTCAATAAAGAGCTGATGTCTGCTTTTATCTGCGAAACGCACCACTTTATCCTCGATTGACGGACAATAGCGAGGTCCTGTACCATTGATGACACCGGAATACAGTGGAGAACGGTCCAGATTACTGCGAATAATGTCATGTGTACGCTCATTCGTGTATGTCAACCAGCAGGAAACCTGCTCTTTCTGTATCTTTTTCGGGTCTGTGGTAAAGGAAAACGGTACGATGTTCTCATCCCCCTTCTGCTCTTCCATTTTGCTGTAATCAATGGTACGGCCGTCAATTCGCGCCGGAGTACCTGTTTTGAAGCGAACCAATTCAATTCCCAGGCGGATCAGAGCCTTTGAGAGGTGATTTGCCGCCTGAAGGCCGTTCGGTCCGGTCGGATTGCTGACATCTCCGTAAATACAACGAGAACGAAGATACGTACCAGAACACAGAATTGCTGCCCGGCACAAATAACGTGCTCCGGATGCTGTAAGAACAGAGCTTACTTTCCCATCTGTCAGACAGATTTCCGCCACTTCCGCCTGCTTGATCACGAGTCCCTGTGTATTTTCCAGTATTTTCCTCATTTCTCTTGTGTAACTCTGCTTGTCCGCCTGCGCGCGCAGTGAATGCACGGCAGGACCTTTGGATTGATTCAGCATTTTGGACTGAAGGAAGGTTCTGTCAATATTTTTCCCCATCTCGCCGCCCAGGGCATCCAATTCTCTTACCAGATGTCCTTTCGAACTTCCTCCGATATTTGGGTTGCAGGGCATTAACGCAATACTGTCCACACTTACGGTAAAGATAACCGTACGAAGCCCCAGCCTGGCAGCTGCCAACGCAGCCTCACAGCCGGCATGTCCAGCTCCAATTACTGCCACATCAAATGTTTCAACAATTCCCATATTTGTATCTCCTGGTTTTAATTTTCACAGCAATTCAAAACTCCAGCTCTAACCGCCCAGCCCTGAATAATTGCATATTCCATAATTTTGTTTTATATGTATAGCAAATATTGTTTTTGCTTTATTTATTTGCTATATTTTATTGATATTTGCTATTTATATTTTTACTTCCACTGTTTTTAACGTTTTTTCGTTCTATTTTTGTGTTCATTTTTTTCTTTATCTGATATATTTTTTATATCATTTTATCATCATATTTGTTTTTAATGTTCACTCTGCTTTAATAGCGTTTTTTTGTTATTTTATTTAGCTTTAATATGTTTGTTTTAAAGGTTCAAAGCCATAAAGACTCCTATCTGCACTATGAGCCGTACCTGCATAAGTGAATATCGTCTGGTAACCCATATAGTGAGAATCCATTGCGAGATGCCGTGTTCCTCTTTATTTTCCCATGCAAAATTTGGCGAAGATCTCATTCACCAGATCATCCTCCACGGATTCTCCGATGATAAGTCCCAGTTGGCGGTATGCTTCCATCAGATCAATGGAATAGAAATCCTCCGGCATTCCGTCGGCGATGCTCTGTTTTACCATGCACAGACTGTCTCTGGCGTGCTCCAGTGCATCCTTATGGCGAAGATTCGTAATCGTCACGGAGGATCTCTTCCCGATTTCTCCGGCATCAAACATATCGAGGATCGTTTTCTCCAACGCGTCTTTTCCAATGCCTTCTCTTGCTGAGAAGGTCAGTACCGGAACGCCCGGCGCTTTCTCCCGGACGGTTTCCGCGTCCACGGCAGCGGTCAGATCTGACTTGTTCATCAGGATCACCGCCCGTTTTCCCTGAAGTATGCGGAATATCTCGTCCTCCTCCTGCGCCAGTGGTCTTGATGCATCCACCATATGAATCAGCAGATCCGCTTTCTCCGCCTGTGCCTTTGCACGCTCCACGCCCATCTGCTCGATCTGATCTTCCGTCTCGCGGATTCCCGCCGTGTCAACCAGACGCAGACTGATGCCTCCCAGAGGAATATTTTCCTCCAGCGTGTCGCGTGTTGTACCCGCAATATCGGTTACAATGGCCCGCTCTTCCCCTACCAGCAGGTTGAGCAAAGAAGACTTGCCTGCGTTCGGGCGCCCTAAAATAACGGTGCGCACACCGTCAGCCAGAATACGGCTGCTTCCCGCATCCTTAAGGAGAACGTCCAGTTCTCTGATCAGAGGATCCAGCAGACCATTCAATTCTTCCTGGTAGCCTTCCGTTGAAATATGTTCCGGATCGTCCAGTGCTGCCTCAATAAAGGCGAGCTGGTACAGGATCTTCTCCCGCAGCTTCTTCACTTTCTCACTGACCTGCCCCTGCAGCTGCTCGATCGATGCTTTCCTTGCAAATTCATTCTGCGAATGGATCAGATCCATAACGGCTTCCGCCTGGGAAAGATCCATGCGCCCGTTCAGAAAAGCTCTTCTTGTGAATTCTCCGGGTTCGGCAAGGCGGGCACCCTGATGCAGCACTGCGTCCAGCAGACGGCGCATAATCAGCGGCCCTCCGTGGCACTGCAGCTCCACAACATCCTCTCCGGTAAAGCTGTGAGGTGCCCTCATGACAACAGCAAGGATTTCATCCAGGACTTCCTCCCCTTCATGAGCCAGTCCGTAATGCACCGTATGGGTGGGAACCGCTGCGATGGCTTTCCCGTTCTTCAGGGTTACGACCCGGTCTCCCACCTGCAGCGCATCCGGACCGCTAATGCGAATGATTCCGATTCCTGCATGCGTCAGTCCGCTGGCAATTGCTGCAATTGTTTCTGTAGTCATGACGACATCTCCTCTCTTTTTTCCACTTAAATATAACGATTCATAGCGCCTTCTCCATTCCTCTTGCGCTGCATCCCACTGCGGCTTCTCGCCATATGGATGAAAATAAGAAAAGGAGGTTTCCTTCGGAAACCTCCTCACATTTTATTCCTCCTCCGAATGATAGGAGTTCCTGTAATCTCTGCGGTAACCGCCCTTTTCATAGCGGTCATTGCGCTGTTCTCTCTTCAGAGACACCACCACATGACGGAACGGCTCTTCTCCTTCGCTTCGGGTTACAACATAACGATCATTCTGTAATGCGGAATGAATGATGCGTCTCTCATAAGGGTTCATCGGCTCCAGGGATACCGGACGTCTGATTCTCTTTACCTTATAAGCAATGTTTCTGGCCAGAGTCTCCAGAGTCTCCTTCCTGCGTTCTCTGTAGTTCTCAATATCCAGCTTTACGCGGATATAATCCTCCGTGTACTTATTTACAACCAGGCTGGTCAGGTACTGAAGGGAATCCAGTGTCTGTCCTCTCTTACCAATCAGGATGCCCATGTCATCGCCCTTTAAGTCAATGTCCATGGTCTTCTCGTCTGCGTCATAGACAACATCGATCTCCACTTCCATATTCATGGTGCGGAACACATCCTTCAGGAAATCAACAGCGGTACCCTCCAGAGAAAACTTCTTCTTCGCCTGGATGACAGCGGGACGACTTCCAATCCCCAGGAAACCATTGCTGCCCTCGTCAATGACCTCAATCTCCAACTGCTCACTGCTTACACCAAGAGCAAGCGCCGCCTGCGTAATGGCATCATTCACAGTCTTCGCAGAATATTTCACGAAATCCATATTCGTTCTCCTCTTTGAATGTTGGATGGATTACTGCTTCTTGTTATTCTTTTAATTATTGTAGCTATTTTTTCTTGCTGTTTCTCTCATTAAACTCGCGAACCATATTCGCGCGTGCAGCCAAACTGTTCGGATCTGCAGCCTTCGCATTATAATAATCGGTGGAAGACTTCATCTTCGCATCACGGTCCGCCAGCTTCTTATCATGCTCTTCCTTGTTCTTCGCTTCCATCTGAGCAAGCTTCTTCGCATTGATATTCGCCTTTTCGTTCAGAGGCGGAAGCCCCTTCTTGGCACGCTTCTTGTTCTGCTTCTCAATATTCTCCTTGATAATATCCTCTACAGAGATTCCCTCCATATGCTTGTTGATCGCCCACTGCTGGATGATCATAACCAGAGACTGTACCACCCAGTACAGACCCAGGAAAGCGGGAAGCGTAAAGCAGATTACCAGCGACATAATCGGCATGGTGTAATTCATCATCTTCATGCTGCTTCCCATCGGACTATCCTCCATCTTCGGCTGGTTCACCATCATCAGCTTGGAAGACAGGAAAGAAAACAGAGCCGCGAGAATCGGAATCAAAATTCCCGGGAAAGAAAGGCCTGGAGTGGACGCCAGATCCATTCCCATGAACTGGTACATGGCCTGAACTTCACTCTCGGAATAATTCGCCAGCTGAGGAATGTACTTCTCCAGATCATAAATAACCGGATACAGGGCGAACAGAATCGGGAACTGAATCAGAGACGGCAGACAGCCGGCGCTCATGGAAGAGCCGTACTTATCGTAAACCTGCTGCTGTTCCAGCTGCATCTTCGCCATAGAAGCCTGATCCTTCTTGTTGGCATATTTCTTCTGAATCGCCTGGATTTCCGGGGTCATCAGGGCGTTCACCTTCGTAAACTTCTGCTGCTTAATCGTCAGAGGAAGCATCAGCATCTTGGTGATTACGGTAAACACAATGATGCAGGCAGCCACGCTGCGAATCCCCATACCGCTTAATACGATAAAGATCCCCTGCATCAGTAAACCAAGCACCCAGGCGATCTGCTTAATAATCGGCCAGTTGCCGAACGCAGACCCTGATGTCGTGGTTGTAAGCGAAAAAAATCTCATAATTCCTCCGTTCATCTAGGTGGTTTCGTTCCAGCTTAAGGAACCGGGTCGTATCCGCCCCTGGAAAAAGGATTGCACCGTAAAATTCTCCACACAGCCAGAAGACCGCCTTTAAGAAGCCCATGTTTTTCCAATGCTTCAATTGCATATTGAGAACAGGTAGGAAAATACTTACAGCACCCATAATGTTTGAAAGGTGAGAGATTCCGCTGATAAAACCGGATTCCGGCTATTAATAGCTTCTTCATTGACTCTCACCTTCCGAATTTACAATATGATGATGTTTTCCCAAGTGCATCAACGCACTTTCAATTTTTTTGTAGTCTTTGTCTTTTGCTTCTTGTCTGGCTATCACAACGATATCATAGCCAGCCTTCCACTCTTTCGAGCGGGTTCGGAAACTTTCCCGGATCAATCGCTTGATCCTGTGGCGAACCACACTGTTCCCGACTTTCTTACTAACAGAAATACCAATTCTGCTTTCCTGATCTTGGCCTCTTTCCAAAACATACATGACGAGAAGCTTATTCCCGTAAGATCTGCCCTGCCGGTAGACCCGTCCAAAATCATCGTTCTTTTTCAATGAAACAAATTGCTCCATCGCGCCTCCTTATATAATAGGAAGAAAGGCGATAAAAGAATAGACCACATTGCTGCGGCCTATGCTGAAAGCTGTTTTCTTCCTTTTGCTCTTCTGGAAGCAAGAACCTTTCTTCCGCCGGCACTGCTCATTCTTGCACGGAAACCGTGAACCTTGGATCTGGATCTCTTCTTGGGCTGGAAAGTCATTTTCATGTAGATACACCTCCTCACTTTGGAAAATAGCATAACCATTATAAGCAAAGAATGCCTTTCCGTCAAGCACTTTCTTTGACAAAAAATAATCGTGTCCTTTGTACGGCTTCGCATGTCTGTGGATCAAATTTCTATTCACACGTTTTCACAGCCTGTACACATATTCTCGCACAACTTATCCACAATATGTGAATATCCTGTTGATAACCCGTTTGTGTATTGTGTTTAACTTGCTTATTTCCTCATTTTTCAAGCTTTTTTGCGGTGGATAAGTCATTCACATCGTATTTTTTCCACAAAACTTTTTAGATTTGCATTGAAAAAAGCTCCTATATCCGTTAGAATATACTCAATTGTATCTATCTTTACTGTGGATATTTGCGCACTTATACAATTTCAGGAGACATTTATGTTAGAACAATTAAAAGAAAACTGGGAGAAAATCCTGGACAATGTGAAAGAGGATCAGGACCTTTCTGATGTTTCCTTTAATACCTGGCTGGTTCCTCTGAAGCCGGTATCCGTCGAAGGAAACGTTGTGACAATCCTGTGTCCGGTCAATTCAATCGGTCTGGAATACATCGACAAGAAGTATAAGATCTTTATTCAGGTCGCCATCGAGGAAGTCATCGGCTTCAAATGCGAACTGCATCTCGTGATTCCTGAAGAGAAGGCCAAGAAAGCGCCGAAGAAGAAGGTCGTTGACGCGGATATTATCAAAGCGAATCTGAACCCGCGCTATACATTCGATACCTTCGTGGTCGGCTCGAACAACAAGATGGCTCATGCGGCATCCCTGGCAGTTGCAGAATCTCCTGCCGAAATCTACAACCCTCTGTTTATCTATGGAGGCGTGGGACTGGGCAAGACTCACCTGATGCACTCGATCGCACACTTTATTCTGAAGAACAATCCGGACGCCAAGGTTCTCTATGTCACCTGCGAGACCTTCACGAACGAACTGATCGATGCGATCCGAAATAAAAACAATATTACCACCACGGAATTCCGTGAGAAATACCGCAACATCGATGTGCTTCTGATCGATGATATTCAGTTTATCATGAATAAGGAAAGTACTCAGGAAGAGATTTTCCATACGTTCAACGCACTTTATGAAGCAAAGAAGCAGATCATTCTCTCCAGCGATCGTCCGCCCAAGGATATCGAAACACTGGAGGAACGCCTGCGCTCCCGTTTCGAGTGGGGTCTTACGGTAGACATTGGCTCTCCGGATTACGAGACACGTATGGCCATTCTCCGCAAGAAAGAGGATATGGAAGGCTACAATATCGATGACGCCGTGATCCGCTACATAGCCACGAACATTAAGTCCAACATTCGTGAGCTGGAAGGTGCACTGACCAAGATCGTGGCTTCCGCCCGGCTGACGAACAGTGAGATAACTCTCGAAATGGCCGAAGAGGCACTGAAAGATCACATCTCTCCCACCCAGGGCAGAGAGATCACTCCGCAGCTCATCATCGATGTGGTTGCCGATCACTTTAACATCAGCCCTGAAGATATTTCCAGTGCCAACCGGAGCCGCTCCATCGCATATCCCCGCCAGATCGCCATGTATCTGTGCTGTGATATGGTCGGCAAGGATTACTCGCTGCAGATGATCGCCAAGTATCTCGGTAAGAACGATCACACGACTGTCATTCATGGCCGCAACAAGATTGCAAAGGAATTATCCACAGATGAGAATCTGCAGTATACTGTGAATATTCTCAAGAATAAATTGAATCCGGGCTGATATTCACAAGTATCCACAAAATTCGGTGGATAACCATTAATAAGCGGTGGATAAGTTGTGTTTTTCTTTTGCCGCTTTTTTCACGGTGGATAAAACAGGAGTTATACTTTTGTTTTCCCACCCTTTTTCACAGAGTTATCCTTCTGTAAAAGCACGTAGTTTCAAGCGTTTTTGGGGTTATCAACCAATTCACACCTCCTATTAATACGATTACGAAGGATCTTTTAAATATAAATATATATATGGCTAAAGGAGTTACCCACACTATGAAATTAACTTTTCTAAAAAGCGACCTGTTAAATGCCATCAATATCACCCTGAAGGCGGTTCCTTCCAAGACCACGATGCCGATTCTGGAATGCCTCTTAATAGAAGCAGATGATGAGATCAAGATCACCGCGAACGATATGGAGCTTGCCATCGAAACAAAGGTAAAGGGAAATATTCTTGAAAAAGGAAGCGCAGCGATTGATGCCAAGCTTTTCTCCGAAATTATCCGTAAGCTTCCCGACAGTGAAATTGTGATTGATGAGAAGAATGAAAATATCACCATCTCCTGTGAGAAAGCCAACTTCAACATTTCCGGCCGCAGAAGCGATGATTTTGTTCATATGCCGGCGATCGAGACAGAAGAACACATCTGTGTGTCCCAGTTCACGCTGAAGGAGATTATCCGTCAGACGATCTTCTCGATTGCGCCGAATGAGAACAATAAGCTGATGACAGGTGAGTTGTTTGAGGTAAAGGATGATAATCTGAAGGTCGTGTCTCTGGATGGACACCGGATTTCGATCCGCAACGTACAGCTGAAAGAGCATTATGAGAATCGTAAGGTGGTTGTACCTGGCAAGACTCTGATGGAGATCAGCCGTATCCTGCCCGGCGATGCGGATAAGGATGTTATGATTTTCTTCAGTAAGAATCATATTCTGTTCCAGTTTGATCAGACACTGGTACTGTCTCGACTGATTGAGGGAGAATACTTTAAGATTGACCAGATGATCTCCAGTGATTTCGAGACAAAGATCACGGTGAACAAGAGAGAACTTCTGGACAGTATTGAGCGTTCGGTTCTTCTGGTGCGTGAATCCGATAAGAAACCGATCATCATTAACATTAAGGACAGCAATATGGAGCTTTCCTTAAATTCCATGATCGGTTCCATGCGCGAGGATATCCTGGTGCGTCATACCGGCAAGGATATCATGATCGGTTTCAATCCCCGTTTCATGATTGATGCGCTGCGCGTTATCGATGACGAGGAGATCTCTGTATATATGGTGAATTCCAAGGCACCCTGCTTCATCCGTGATGATGAAGGGAAGTATATTTACCTGATTCTTCCGGTAAACTTTACGGTAAGCCACTAGGAATTTTGCATAACCAGGAGGGAGTAAGTATTTATGCAGGTTATAAAACTTCGTGACGAGTACATTAAGCTGGGCCAGGCGCTGAAGGCAGCCGGGTTCGTGGAATCCGGAGCGGATGCCAAGGATGTCATCGTACAGGGGATGGTAAAGGTGAATGGAGAGGTAGAGGTACAGCGCGGCAAGAAACTGTATGCCGGGGATGAGGTTCTGTTCGAAGGACAGACTATCCGGATTGAGGAATAGATGATCATTCGTTCTCTGGAGCTGGAAAACTACAGAAACTATGAATCGCTGCATCTGAATTTTGATGATCACATCAATGTGTTCTACGGAGATAATGCGCAGGGGAAGACGAATGCTCTGGAAGCGATGTTCCTCTGCGCTACCACGAAATCCCACCGGGGCAGCAAAGATCGAGAGATGATCCGCTTCGGCGCGGAGGAGAGCCATATCAAGCTGATCGTGGAGAAACAGGGCGTTCCCTGCCGGA
>JABLTL010020251.1_pt1 | contig 12775 bp, 10 predicted proteins | sample 7160151 | NCBI WGS metagenome assembly JABLTL01 (sample SAMN14651223, study PRJNA627086) | human gut metagenome | isolation source: feces | host: Homo sapiens
AGCGATGAACTCATCGGAAACTTCGTCACGGCTTACATACTGAGGACGCAGTGCAGCGATCTGCATAGCAATGTTCTTCAGAGCTTCCTTCACTTCGTCGTTAACAACCTCGGTCTCAGCCTCAACCAGAACGCCGATACGACCGCCGCCATGGGTATAAGCTACTACGCAGCCACCCTCAGCGTTAACCTGTGCAAAACGGCGAATGCTCAGCTTCTCACCGATAATGGAGATCTTGCTGGACAGCTCTTCGGCAACCGTCTTGGTGGTATCCAGTGCCCACGGCTCAGCCAGGAATGCATCAATATCAGCAGCAGTAGTGTTCATAGCCTGCTCGGCAACCTGTGCTACATACTCCTGGAAATCCGCATTCTTCGCTACAAAGTCGGTCTCACTGTTAACTTCAACGATAACAGCCTTCTTGTCGCCGTCCACCAGAGTCTTAACCAGACCCTCTGCTGCGATACGGCTGGCCTTCTTAGCTGCTGCTGCCAGTCCCTTTTCTCTCAGAAACTCAACGGCCTTGTCCATATCGCCGTCAACAGCGCTCAATGCCTTCTTACAGTCCATCATGCCTGCGCCGGTCATCTCGCGCAGTTCTTTTACCATTGCTGCGGTTACTGCTGCCATAATTAGTTCTCCTCCGTTGCTTCTGCCTCTGCGGCAAACTCTTCGCTCTCTGCTTCGATTGCAGCTTCGCCGAACTGCTCGCCCTGCTTTGCTTCGATAACAGCATCAGCCATCTTGGAAACGATCAGCTTAACGGCGCGGATTGCATCGTCGTTACCCGGGATTACGTAATCCAGCTCTTCCGGATCACAGTTGGTGTCAGCGATACCGATCAGCTTGATACCCAAGGTGTGAGCTTCCTGTACGCAGATACGCTCCTTCTTGGGATCTACGATGAAGATTGCATCGGGCATCTTCTTCATGTCCTTGATACCGCCAAGGTTCTTCTCCAGCTTATCCCACTCCTTCTTGAGTGCGATAACTTCCTTCTTGGGCAGAACATCGAAAGTTCCGTCCTCTGCCATCTTCTCGATTGCTCTCAGGCGGGCAATACGGCTCTGGATGGTCTTGAAGTTGGTCAGCATACCGCCGAGCCATCTCTGGTTAACATAGTACATACCGCAGCGCTCTGCCTCGGTCTGGATGGCATCCTGTGCCTGCTTCTTGGTACCAACAAACAGGATGGTGCCGCCGTTCGCTGCGATCTCGGAAATAGCATTGTAAGCCTCGTCAACCTTACCTACAGACTTCTGCAGATCAATGATATAGATACCATTTCTCTCGGTGTAGATGTAAGGAGCCATCTTAGGGTTCCATCTTCTGGTCTGATGGCCAAAGTGTACGCCTGCTTCCAGCAGCTGCTTCATAGAAATAACGCTCATGTTGTCTTCCTCCAAATGGTTTTTTCCTTCCGTATACTTCTCCATCGGACAACCTGTATCAGGCACCGGTCCGAATATCCGCATACGTGATTTTTTAGACCATAAGAGTATAACACATGAGCGTTATTTATGCAAGTATCTTTTTTCTGTTTTGCAATGATTTTCTGCTGTTTTCGAACCTCATGCCTTCCCGTTCTTCATCGCAGCCAGCTCATCCAGAATCAACTCGTTCTGAATCTTGATGTAAGTTCCCTTCATACCGGAAGAACGAGATTCGATCACGCCGGCACTCTCCAGCTTGCGCAGCGCATTCACAATAACCGAACGGGTAATGCCTACACGGTCAGCAACCTTACTGGCAACCAGGATACCTTCATTGCCCTGCATTTCTTCGAAAATATGCTGCACCGCATCCAGCTCGGAAGCAGACAGTGTACTGATCGCAGACTTTACGATCTGCATCTTGCGGATCTCCTCCGCGCTCTCCTCATTCAGGGAACGCAACATCTCAAGACCTACGACAGCATTGCCGTACTCCGCCAGAATAATATCGTCAATCTCATACGGCTCGCCCATCTTATATACGAACAGGGTACCCAGACGCTCACCGGCAATATCGATCGGGGTAACGATCACATGATACTTGCGGATATCCGCGCCTTCGAATCCAAGGGTCTCAAGATGAACATTCTCCTTGGTAGAAAGAATATTCAACAGACGTTCGTTCAGCTGCTCATCTATAAACTGTCCTACCTTCACCTGACTCCACAGGTCATCCGGCTCTTCCGCGGGAAAGTATTCACCCAGTCCAAGGATCTTCCCCTTCTTGCTGATGACCAGGATATTCGATTCCAATGCATCGCTCAATACATGGCAGATGTCACTAAACACAAACACCTTAGACGTATTATTGTGAAGCAATTTGTTGATTTTTCGTGTCTTATCCAGTAATTGTACGCTCATGATCCGCCTCCTCAACGAAATTTTGCCTTTGACCTCTTTATCTTACAACATATTTTTTTGATTTGCAATCTTTTTCTGATTATTTCACAAATTTTTTTCAGGCAAATTTCTTTTCTATCATTTGTCGGACGCAGGTTTTTGCCATGTCATATAATCACATTCCGGGTTTTTCTCGCAGGCATAGAAGCGGCGCCCCTTCTTCGTCCTGCGTACCACAATCTCTCCGCCACACTTCGGACAAAGCGCTCCCACCTTCTCCAAGTACGGCTTCGTATTCTTGCACTCTGGAAATCCCGGGCAGGCCAGGAACTTGCCATGAGGACCGTACTTGATGACCATATTGCGGCCGCAGTTCTCACAGATCACATCCGTCTCTTCATCTGCGATCTGCACCTTCTCTAGCTCCTGCTCTGCCTTCTCCACGTCAGTCAGCAGATCCGGCACAAAACCGCGGAGAAGATTCTTCCACTCCTCCTGACCTTCCGCCACCTGATCCAGTCGTGCCTCCATACGCGCGGTAAAGCTCTCGTCCACAATCTGAGGGAATGAATGCTTCATAATATCATTCACAGCCTCTCCGAGTTCTGTCACATAAAGATTCTTCTCTTCCTTGATCACATAATGGCGGCCAAGCAGAATTGCAATCGTAGGCGCATACGTACTGGGACGACCAATCCCACATTCCTCCATGGTCTTTACCAGGCTTGCCTCCGTAAAATGTGCCGGCGGTTGCGTAAAGTGCTGATCCGGATGAAATTCCTGCAATGTGATCACGGATTCTTCCGTCAGCTTGTCCACTGCCGCATTCTTCTCCGGCTTTTCTTCATTATTATCATACAGCATCAGGAAGCCATCGAAGAGCTGACGGCTCGTGGATGCGGTAAAGCAGGCGTTCCCCGCCATAATCTTCGCTGTCGTCGTCTCATTCTTCGCGTCCGCCATACGGCTGGCTGCAAACCGCTTCCACACCAGCTGATACAAACGCAGCTGATCCCGGCTCAGCGACTCCTTCACGGCAGAAGGCGTTCTTGTAATATCTGTCGGACGGATCGCCTCGTGCGCGTCCTGAATCTTGCCTTTCTGCTTCGCTGTCGGATTCACAGAAAGATACTCTTCTCCATACGTCGCTCCGATATACTCTCTGGCTGCCTGATCTGCCTCCTCCGCGATACGGGTAGAATCGGTACGAAGGTATGTAATAATACCTACCGTACCGCTGCCCTTAATATCCACGCCTTCATACAGCTGCTGCGCGATCCGCATGGTCTTCTGCGGGGAGAAATTCAGCTGTCTCGCTGCTTCCTGCTGCAGAGTGCTGGTGGTAAAAGGCAAAGGAGCTTTTCTGGTTCGCTCGGATTTCTTAATCTCCTTTACGGCAAACGTCTCATGCTCCAGCTGCTTCATCAGCTGATTGACATCCGCCTCGCAGGTCAGGGTTCTATTCTTGTCCTGATAATGAATCAACAGAGGCTTCTTTGCCTTATCAACCTGTACGGAAGCGTCCAGGCTCCAGTACTCTTCCGGTACGAAAGCGTTAATCTCATCCTCACGCTCGCATACCATTGCCAGACAGGCGGACTGCACACGTCCGGCGCTCAGGCCTCGCTTTACCTTCTTCCAGAGCAACGGGCTGATGCTGTAACCTACCACGCGGTCCAGGATTCTTCTGGCCTGCTGCGCGTCCACCAGGTTCAGATCCAGTTCACGCGGCTCTTTCAAAGAGGCTTTTACGGCTGTTTTTGTGATTTCGTTAAAGCTGATTCGCTTCCCCTTCTGTTCGTCGAGCTTCAGAGCTTCCTGCAGGTGCCAGGCGATGGCTTCACCTTCGCGGTCCGGGTCAGTTGCAAGATATACGCGGTCGGCTTTCTTGACTTTCTTGCGAAGGTTCGCCAGAAGATCCCCCTTTCCGCGGATTGTGATATAACGAGGTTCATAATCGTTCTTCAGATCAACCCCCATCTGGCTCTTCGGCAGGTCGCGCACATGCCCGCCAGAGGCTTCTACGTCATAGTTACTTCCCAGAAACTTTTTTATGGTTTTTACTTTTGCAGGTGACTCTACAATAATTAAATAGTGTGGCAAGACTTTCCACTCCTTTTTTCAGATAATTTATGTCAATCTTATTAATTGTTTTTCTCATCAGGTGAAACGTGTTTTATGATACATGATTTTCGTCGGTTGCGCAAGACGTTTTTTATTAATTTTTCTATACAGCACCAGACATTCCTTCTATTTTCTCTATTTATGCCTGCAGCCCTCTATTCATACCAGAAAAAACACTCCCACAGAAGCATTCCTCAAAAGAGAGCGCCCCTGCACCCGCAAAGGTACAGAAGCGCTCTCTTTTATTACCTATAGGGCTGGCACGATTCAATTGCAGGAAGAAATCTTCCCCGGCCAGCAGAATTAGTGATGGAACAGACGGATTCCGATAAATGCCATACACATATCGTAGCGGTCACAGGTCTCGATTACATTATCGTCACGGATAGAACCACCGGCTTCAGCTACATACTGCACACCGCTCTTATGCGCGCGCTCAATATTATCGCCAAAGGGGAAGAATGCATCCGATCCCAGACTGATACCAGTCATGGTATCCAGCCATGCACGGCGCTCCTCACGGGTGAACGGCGCCGGCTTCTCCGTAAAGAAGTTCTCCCAGGTACCATCACGCAGTACGTCATCGTAATCATCCGAAATGTATACATCAATCGTGTTATCACGATCCGGACGGCGGATATCATCACGGAAGGGCAGATTCAAAACCTGCGGAGCCTGACGAAGATACCAGTTATCTGCCTTGTTGCCGGCCAGGCGTGTGCAATGAACACGGGACTGCTGCCCAGCACCGATTCCGATCGCCTGTCCGCCTGCCGCATAGCATACGGAATTGGACTGCGTATATTTCAGCGTAATCAGAGCAACCGTCAGATCACGGATCGCATCCTCTGTCATGTTCTTGTTCTTCGTGGGAATATTCTCGAACATCTCACGGGTAATCTTAATATCATTTCTCTTCTGTTCAAAAGTAACGCCGTAGATCTCCCGGCACTCCATCTCCGGAGCTTCATAGGAAGGATCCATCTGAAGAATGAGATAACTGCCCTTGCGCTTGCTCTTCAAAATCTCCAGCGCCTTCTCCGAATAGGAGGGAGCAATTACGCCGTCCGATACCTCTCTGGCAAGGAAAGCCGCCGTCTGCTCATCGCACTCATCGGAAAGAGCTACGAAATCGCCGTAGGAAGACATACGATCCGCGCCTCTGGCACGGATATATGCCGTCGCCATGGGCGTTAGCTCAATGCCCTCAACAAAATAGATTTTCTCCAGAACTTCCGTCAGCGGTACGGCTACAGCCGCGCCTGCCGGACTTACATGCTTAAAGGATGCTGCTGCGGGAAGACCGGTCGCCTCCTTCAGCTCTTTCACCAGCTGCCAGCTGTTCATTGCGTCCATCAGATTGATGTAGCCGGGACGACCATTCAGCACTTCGAAAGGAAGCTCGCCTTCCTTCATGGATACGCTGGCAGGTTTCTGATTGGGATTGCAGCCGTACTTCAGTGTCATTTCCTTCATGTCTCTATTCCTCCTGTACTTTTTTTCATGCCGGGACTGATACCCACCTTTACTATAAACGCAGATTACTCTGTGCTTACGCACTCACGCAATCCTCACCCGCATTCGCAGTCCGGCTATCGCCTTCCTGCTCATTCGGGTTTGCCCGTTCAATAGCTGACTCTCTGGGCAAGTAAACCTGTCCGTCGGCCATTCATTGTCCGGTTTTTTATAGAAAAAGCCGACAATCCAGGCATGGAAATGCCCAGACGGTCGGCTTCTGAATCGCTATACTTCATGTGGTCATTTCCACTTCCGTCAGTCGTATAACAATTTGAGCCTACCATGCCTTCGTGCAAATGTCAAGAGTCAAATCATACTCATTCCCAGAATTTTCGGTCAAGATGGCGATACGCAAGCGCCTCACTGACCTGATCCGCGCAGATTTTCTCTGTTCCGGCCAGATCAGCAATTGTCCTTGCAACTTTTAATACCTTATGATAAGCTCTGGCACTCAGCTTCATCTGCCCGAAAAACTGTTCCATCAATTCCTCGGCATCCACTTCCATTCTGCAAAAGTGTTTTACTTCACATCCGGTCATCTGGGAATTGAAGAAGATTCCGCTGTTCTGAAACCGTCTTCGCTGACGCTCCCAGGCTTCTTTTACACGCTCCCGGATCTCTGCGGAAGATTCACTGCGGTCGTTCGCTTTCATATCCGCATATCCCACCGGCGGCGCTTCCACACAGATATCCATGCGATCCAGAAGAGGACGGCTGATCCGTCCCATATAGCGCCTTACTTCCTCTTCGCTGCAACGGCAGCGGCTGCGATCCGGATAGTAACCACAGCGGCAGGGGTTCATGGCCGCACACAGCATGATATCCGCCGGAAAGCGATAGCTCGCCGTGACTCTCGCGATCATAACCATTCGATCCTCCAAAGGCTGACGCAGCGCCTCCAGCGCCGTCCGTGAAAATTCCGGCAGTTCATCCAGAAAAAGTACACCGCGGTGTGCCAGCGAAATCTCTCCCGGACGCGGTCGCTGTCCTCCGCCCACCAGTGCGGCTGCAGATACCGTATGATGCGGCGCGCGGAACGGACGGGTCCGCATCAGAGAGCATCCTGGCGGAAGCTGTCCGCACACACTGTAAACTCTGGTAACTTCCAGGCTTTCTTCTCTGGTAAGTTCCGGAAGAATGGTCGGAATCCGCCTTGCAATCATTGTCTTCCCGGAACCTGGCGTTCCCATCATCAACAGATTGTGCATACCGGCAGCGGCTACCTCCGCCGCCCGACGCATCGTCTCCTGCCCATTTACCTCCGAAAAGTCAACATCATATATCTCCTCCCCGGAAGTTTCTATCGGCACAGATGCTGACAGTGCTTCCGTCTCATCTTCTGCATTCAGAAAAGCAACCAAATTTTCCAGCGTACTGACTCCGATCACACGGATTCCGGTCGCAACAGCGGCTTCTTCCCGGTTGGCATCCGGTACATAGCAGGCTCGAAAGCCCCTTTCCACTGCTGCCAACGTCATAGGAAGAACGCCAGGAACCGGGCAGACATGACCATCCAGACCAAGTTCCCCAAGAAATACAGCCGATTTCAGCGCATCGGAAGGAATCAGGCCGTAGGAGGCCAGAATTCCCACTGCAATGGCGAGATCAAATCCTGTTCCCTCCTTCCGCACATCTGCAGGCGCAAGATTCACCGTAATCCTCCGCGGTTCCAGACGGAATCCGGAATTCTTCAGAGAAATTTTTACACGTTCTCTGGCTTCCTTCACTTCTGAAGATAGATAACCGACCAGAGAAAACTCCGGAAGTCCTGAGGATACATCCACCTCTGCGGATACGCTCATGCCGTCAATGCCAAGAATTGCCATGGTATTCACTTTACTGTACATAAAACAAAACTCCTTCCTTATTAACGTGGAAATATTAAAATTGAAATATCAGAATCAAAATATCGGAACCAAAATATTAGAATCAACTTCAAAGAAAATCCAGGAATGCTTTAAGGAATAAATACAGGTAAAATTCAGAACAAGTGAAGATTCCGCAAATGCGAAAAAAGATAAGAGATAAAAAAAGAAGGAGCAGATCTTTCTGCTCCTTCGAGATGTACGCGAGAAGATTCGAACTCCCGGCCTTCTGATCCGTAGTCAGACGCTCTATCCAGCTGAGCTACGCGTACATATTTTTGTTTCTTGGCCTTTTGTTGCCCTCAACAGTTATGTATTCTACAGCATCTCAAAAAAAATGTCAACAGTTTTTTTGAAAAATTTTATTTTTTTTTGCGGACTTGAAAATCGCACAAACCAGTGCTAAAATCATGCTATCTTTCACATTCCGATTCTGCTGGTTCTGCCGCTTCCGGCAGTTCTCAGTCATTCTTTACAACAATTCTTTTTATTTTTCTTATCTGTATGTTCCTGCTCTGTATTCTGTCTCAATCCGGAGGATAAAATATGATGGAAGAAAATGAATTATGGTTCTGGCTGCTTTCCCTGGAACGCCTCGGCCCTGTAAGTCACCGACGGCTGTTCGAATATTACGGAGATATCCGCGAGATCTGGCGCGCGAAGAATCCGCCGCTTACAGAGAAGCAGAAGGATGAGTTTCTGGATTCCCGCCAGGAAGACCGGATCCGCAGAAGCTTTCATGAAATGCGGCGCGCCGGCATCCGTATGGTAACTGCTGCCGAACCGGATTACCCCAGGCGTCTCCGCGCAATCTACGATGCGCCCTACGGCCTTTTCGTAAAAGGAGAACTTCCGAACCCGAACGCTCCTGCGGTAGCGATCATCGGTGCACGCCGGTGCACGCATCACGGAGGCATTATCGCTGAGCACACAGCCGCGGAACTTACCCGCGCCGGTATCCTCATTATCAGCGGTCTGGCCATCGGTATCGACAGCTGCAGCCATCAGGGTGCGCTCTCCGCCGGAGGAAAGACCTACGCGGTCATGGGCTGCGGACCTGATATTTGCTATCCATCCTCCCACCGCAATCTGTATGAACAGATCGCCTCTCACGGAGGCATTCTGTCCGAATATCCGCCGGGGCGGGAAGTACGCCCGGCATATTTTCCTCTCCGCAACCGGATCATCAGCGGCCTGGCCGATCTTGTCCTTGTCGTGGAAGCGAGAGAACGCAGCGGTTCCCTGATTACCGTCGATCAGGCGTTGGAGCAGGGACGGGAAGTCATGGCTGTTCCCGGCCGCCCGGATGATCCCTTAAGCGTGGGCTGCAACCGACTGATCCGGGAGGGTGCAGCCATCTGCACAGAATCGTCCGATGTCTGCCGTCTTCTCGGTCTGGATCAGAACAGCCCTGGGAAAACTTCTGCCGTTCCTGTCTCCTCTTCCGGTTCTGCCTGCGAGCGAACAGAAGAGGAACTCCGGATCCTGAAGATCCTGACAGCAGAACCTCTTCACACAGAGCAGATTTCTCTGGAAAGCGGAATTCCGGTTCCCGCTCTTCTCCCCATTCTTCTCCGGCTGGAGCTGTCCGGCTGCGTTCGTCAGGTTACCAGCGGACGTTTTCAGAAGACCACCAACTGATATATGACATTTCCAACCTATAGAGGATGGAGCATCCTTACGTATATTAAAATCTTCTCCGGCGAATTACGCAGGTCTTGCTTTTTAACATTTGTCATGATACCATAGTTAAAGCAAGACAGGAGGTTTCGCTTTGAAAAAGATACGTCAACTGATTTTCAGCATTGCCCGGCGCTTCAGCGAAGACAAGGTAACTGTATACGGAGCTCAGGCCTCCTTTTTTCTTATGGTTTCGCTCGGTCCCTTTTCCATTGCTCTGGCAGCCATGATCCAGTTCTTCCTGCCCGGCAACCAGTGGGAGACGCTCCAGACAGTTCTTGAGTACGTGCCGGAGCAGGTAGCTCAGGTGGCCCGAATCGGCATCAATGAGATTTTTACCTCTTCCGCTCCCTCGATCATCTCGATATCCATTATCCTGGCGATCTGGAGTGCTTCGAAGGGGGTTCTCAGCCTGGAGCGGTGTATGCACGCGATCTATCGCTATGACGAACGACACAATTATCTGTTCGTCCGGCTTCGCTCCATGTTCTATACGTTGGTTCTTCTGATTGCCATCGTATTCGCACTGGCTTTCCTGGTATTCGGTAATACGATCCAGGCGATTCTGGCGAAACATTTCCCGGTGTTCGCCCGCTTAAGTGTTCTGATCGTCGCCCTGCGCGCTCTGATATCCATCTGCATTCTGATTTTCGCTTTCAGTGCAATCTATGAAGTCCTGACAGGCAAAAAGCGCAGATTCACAGATGTCCTGCCTGGCGTGCTCTTCGCCACCATCGGCTGGGTTCTCTTTTCTGTGATCTACGCTTACTATATTGCCAATTTCTCCAACTACACGGTCATCTACGGTGCGTTGGGAGCTTTTACATTATTTATGCTCTGGATATACTTCTGCATCCTGATTCTTCTGATCGGAGCCGAGATCAACGTTTTTCTGGAGAATCATCACTCCTTCTTCCGTTCTTCCACTCCGTCTTCCAGGGGCACTCCCCGGGCACCTTCCAAAGACTCTTCCGAATCCTCCTCAGGAGACTGAGGAGTCTTTTTTCTTCTGCCCAGGAAGCGGTGTTTCTCCGGATTCTTCTCCTTCTTCGCCAGCTCTTCGGTATTCCCTTCCTGGCATTCCGGCAGACTAATCATAAATTGCATTTCATGCCCTACGCTGCTTACAGAGATCCTGCCGCCGTGCAGCTCCACAATCTCCTTCGCAATGGCCAACCCCAGACCGGCACCGCCGGTTCCGGTTCCCCGGGAACTGTCCACCCGGTAAAACTTCTCGAAGATAAGCGCAAGCTTCTCTGGCGGGACTTCATCACCCTGATTCTTGATACGTACATAGATCCCATCCGCCTCCCGGGCTGCTTCAATACAGACGCAGGTATTCGGATAACTGTAAGCAGCCGCGTTACGCAGCAGATTATCAAAGACACGGGCCAGCTTATCCGCATCGCCGCTCACCTTCAGACCGGACTCCACATCCAGAACAGCAGTGAGTCTCTTTTCCGCAAGAACCGGATAGAATTCATCGGCAATCTGGTAGAGCATCATTGTTAGATCCACTTTCACATGAGAGATTACCATACTCTGCACATTCATTCTTGTGATATCGAAGAATTCACTCAGCAGTTCCTCCAGCCGATATGCTTTCTCCAGTGTAATGCCCAGATACTTCGCCTTCTGCTCCTCCGGCATATCCGGATTCTCATTCATGAGAGAAAGATAGCCGATCACGGAAGTCAGCGGAGTCTTCAGATCATGCGCCAGGAAGACCAACAGGTCATTCTTCTGCTTTTCCGCCATCTTAGCCGCATTCTCATTCTTAACCAGCGTGTATTTTACATCACGGAGCGCGATTTCTATGTCCTTCAGCTCTGCCGGGAGCGACTGCATCTCCGCATCGTCATCCACCAGGCTCGTCAGCGAAAGCGAGATCGCGTCCACGTAGCGGACATAGCGGGTTGCCGTCTGTACGCAGATGATAATAACACCGATAATGTAAAACCCTATAATAAAGAAATGCTTGTATTCCCGCAGGAAATACGTCACCCGAAGACCAAATACACTGGCCAGCTGATTTGACAGACGGGTCGGAAACCATCGGTAATACCCCAGAAATATCAGAACCAGAACCAACGTATAGATCACAAGGCTGGTAAGAATTCTCATCCGTACTCTTTTTCTTCCTGCCTTTACCCTTGCCTTCTTTTCTTTCTTATCGTTCAATTTTATAACCAACTCCCCACACAGTTTTGATATACTTCGGGTTTCTTGGCTGTTCTCCCAGTTTCTCTCTCAGACGCCGGATATGCACCATGACCGTGTTGTTGCAGTCCAGATACTCCTCGCCCCAGACTGTCTCAAACAACTGCTCAGAAGATACCACCTTGCCGTTATTTTCACACAGAGTCCACAGAATCTTGAATTCGATCGGCGTCAGCGAAATCGGCTTGCCATATAAGGTACACTCATGTCTCTCATTGTCAATCATAAGACCGCCAACTTCGAATACATTACTGTTGTCCGCCGGCGCGTCATTGTAGTTCTTATATCGTCTCAGCTGCGCTTTCACACGCGCAATTACTTCCAGCGGATTGAATGGTTTCGTCATATAGTCATCCGCGCCAATCGTAAGCCCGCGGATCTTGTCAATATCCTCTACCTTGGCGGTCAACATAATAATCGGATAATTATAGTGCTCGCGAATCTTCCGGCAAATGGTGAAACCATCCACATCCGGAAGCATGACGTCCAGAATCGCCAGATCCATCGCCTGCGTCTCCACGATCTTCAGCGCGCTCTCTCCGTCATAACACTTATGAATGGTATATCCTTCGTTCGCCAGATAGAGATCCAACAGATCCGCAATCTCCTTCTCATCATCTACGATCAAAATCTGGTCACTCATATCGTTCTCCTCTCGTATTGACCGGGCTGCCCCGGATTGTTGTACTGCTTCTCGTTTCTGTATTGCTGCGTTTTGTTGTCTTTCTCTATTGAAATTATTCTAACACAGAGTGGCGCCGATTGCCATACTATCTGTACAATGTATCTGTTTTGTATCCGCTTACGCGAGCATGACTTTGAATAGTTACAAAAAAAGAGACCTACGAAAATCTCGTAAGTCTCTATGCGCGAGGCGGGACTTGAACCCGCACGTGCGAAAATGCACACTAGAACCTGAATCTAGCGAGTCTGCCAATTCCACCACTCGCGCGTTTGGCTATTGTGAGACTTACGGAAATCCGTAAATCTCGATGCGCGAGGCGGGACTTGAACCCGCACGTGCGAAAATGCACA
>JABLTL010028621.1_pt1 | contig 12768 bp, 9 predicted proteins | sample 7160151 | NCBI WGS metagenome assembly JABLTL01 (sample SAMN14651223, study PRJNA627086) | human gut metagenome | isolation source: feces | host: Homo sapiens
GATCTGTTTAATGGTGTTTTGAGGTGTCGTTCTGGAAACCACGGGCAGTTGCCCCACGTCTGCGTCAAGTCATTCTGCCGATGGCTTAAGCCTGGACAGGGCGACTCGATTAGAAAAAATTGTAGTATGCGGAGCCATTCTTGGCTTGAGGTTACTTCTTCTGGGAGAGGGCTTTTCAGCCATGGTGAGTTCAATGGTGCCATGTATACCTCCAGCAAATCCCCGGTGTTCCACCGGGGATTTGTGCTCTGCTATCCAAAGTATTCTTGCATGAGGGATTGTTTTAGGGTTTCTAGTTTTTCTATTTGTTGTTGTACGTCAAACCTCAGTTTGTCGACCTGGGTTACGAAGTTGGCGAACTCTTGCTGGAGGGCGAGTGGAGGCACGGGAAAGACCTTTGCGGAAAGTGCTGATTTGTTTAATATGCCTTTAAGCTGCATATTTACACTTGAGCATAAGTAATCTTTTGAAAGCTTCAACAACCAAAGCAAGTAATCAGTTTGCAAATCGCTTCCTGGTATCACGGCATTGATCTGCTGATTGAACGCAACTCGTCGATTTGCGACCGCAACTTTGCCGATGCTTTTCATGCTGCCTGCAATACAAGCCATCAAAATACTTCCCTCTGGAGCAATTCGGCTTTTGGTAGCGCCCACTTCGGATAGCATCTCGGTTGCTGTCGTAAGATACTTATCATCGGTTATATTGTCTGTCTTGCACCATTCGATATAGTCCCCGTAGTTGTTTTTGTCGGCTCGAGGTGGAGTATTTCCCGTAACGATTTCGCACGATTCACCAAGAGGCACTGCTTTCCATGGCGTTTTCGCCGTCAATGGGTCTCCGATCATTTCGATAAACCGGGATTTGACGAGGTCATCAAGTTCATTAAGCTGCTTCTTGCAGTTGTCTTCAATGCTAGATAGATGAGCGAAGTCGGCTGCAATATCGAGTTGAACATCAAAGGGGGCAAGCGGAATCAGGACTTTCGATAGCCCTTGCCTTGTGATCTGCGGCTGCGAAGTGCCGCTGATGACTCTGCTGAAATCATAAGATTGTAGATAGCATTCGAGATAGCGCATGTCGACAGCGCTATTCAGTTCGTCAAGGCACATAGCGTTACCTGTTACATACGAATAAGGTTCGCATACGAACACATTGCCGCATGTTCCACGGCATCCAATCAAAATGGTCTCATGCTCGTGGTTATATGAATCGAAGCGACCGATGACGCCATTAGCCCCATAAACAGGGTATCCTTGTTCTTTCAAAGCGGTTTTCGGAATTGTCTTCCATTGCTTGGGTCGGCATATATCAGCAAGCTTCCCCCATTCGCCTTCAAATCGCCGTTTGTGCGTAGGTAGCATTCTGTCGATTGCACCGCAGCGCTTACCCTTTGCTACACTGGTGAGAACGAAAAAGGATGGTGGTAGCCGTGATGCACCCTTACGTGACACTAGCGGACGGGACGGAAATCGTCCATTCGCAAATCCTAAATCAAGATGACGTCGATAAAGTAATCGTGCATTTCGAACGGCCAACGGAGCACGGCTTCGATTCCGCCCGTTGCGAACTGCCTTCGTACACATGGACCCAATGGGAAGGCAGCTTCTCGAACGAAAAGCGCCGTCAATTTGAGCGATTCCTCAAAGATAACGCCCATCTTCTTTATAGATAGATACCATTATGTTCTACTGCTAGCTTAGGGCAGCGCCCCCATAAACGCTCAGTTATAATGAACTCACTCGAACTCAGCATGCGGGTTTCGCTCGCCCGTCATCAGCAATAATTTATGGAGGTCGTTGTGAGCTTCAATAATACCCAGTTGCGAATCAGCGAGCTGAGCGTCAGCAACTTTCGAAAGTTTGAATCGTATTCTATCGACTTTGATCAGCAGCTCACAGTGCTTGTTGGCGACAACGGGACAGGCAAAAGCACATTGATTGATGCTGTATCCGTTGCGCTTGGAGCGATGTTCCAAAAAAAATCGAGCATGCGACGTCGCCTTCAATCGCCTCTGACGATGCGCGAGGAGCCGTCATCAAGCAGGGCGATATGATGGACGTTCAACCGCAATATCCCGTCAACGTCAGCGCAAGCGGTGTTGCGTTTAGCGCATCAATAGATTGGTCAAGATCGCTAAATAGCGCCAAAGGACGCGCTACGCAAGCAGATGCTAAAAGCATCATTAATGCTGGCGAACAAATTCAGAATCTTGCAGCAAGCGGCGACGGCAATTCGGTGCTGCCGATTCTTGCGCGATACGGAACGGACCGCCTTTGGAAACAAGGCATTTCTTCGCCCGACGCTCTGCCCAACAGGACGAGAGGCTACGAAGAGGCCTTACAAGCCGCATCAAACGATTCGCGCATGAACGCCTGGTTCAAGATGCAGTCGTTGTGGGAATGGCAAAACAAGAAGGAAAGCGCATTGTTCACGGCCGTCAAAAAGGCGCTTGCTGATTGCTTTGATGCCGCCGCGTCGACCGACAACGCGATGGTCGATTACGATGCCGAACTGCACCAACTTGTCTTCACGTACCGCGACGTCAATGGCACATACCATCGCGATAGACTGCATTCCATGAGCGATGGCTATCGCGGAACGTTGAGCCTTGTCGCCGATATTGCATATCGCATGGCAACGCTGAATCCGGCATTGCGCGAGCACGTGCTCGAAACGCCTGGCGTTGTCTTAATCGATGAGATTGATCTGCATTTGCATCCCCGTTGGCAAGCGCGCATCCTCGAGGACCTGGTGCGCATCTTCCCGAACGTGCAATTCATCACCACAACGCACTCCCCTATTATGGTCGCCTCGGTACCGCGCAACAACATTCGCGTACTTGGGGAGCAATCCGCAACCATACCAGCAACAGAAACCCACGGACGCGACGCAAGCGACATCCTCAACACCGTACTCGGCGCCGCCTAGCCCTAATTCGCTAGACTCCTCTTGCCCGTTTACACTAACTTTTCCAACCCCTGCAGCATATCAGTATTTGATAATATACAAGATATATATCATGCTCGCTCAACGAACCATGGCAACAAGAGGTGATTTGCCCATGTCTCGATCTAGTAATGCCTCTCAGCAAGAATTTAAGCCTTTGTCGACAAACAGCCTGATGGCTCATCTCAGGCACGATTGTGGGATATCGATCAATGGATCATCGGACAAGCGAAAACTTCAAAATATCGGCTATTACCATGGCTACAAAGGATATCGTTTCTTTAAAGAAGAGCGCACTCGTCTACCCATTACGGATTTCTCGGATTTATATCGACTGTTTCTATTCGACAATCAGCTGAAAGCTACATTTTACCCTTGGCTCATGCGAACAGAAACTGCACTTAGAAGCTGCATTCTCGAATCGATTTGCTCATACGCCATCACTCATCACATTTCCGTCTCATACGATAGCGTTTGCAAGAATTGCTTCGACGCCAGCGAGAAAGACAAGTATTCTCAGCTATCATTTCTTGCAAACAAAATAGCTAGGAATACCGGAAAAGAAGGCAAAGCAGTCGTGAGCCATTTCACTGAGACTTCGCGCAATGTTCCCATTTGGGCTCTCGCAGAAGTATTGACGCTAGGAGAATTCGGCACAATTTACGGCTGCTTATCTCTTGATATTAAAGATGATATATATCAAAAGCTCAGCATGCCAAAGCGAACTTGGAGCGGAAACAACATACCAAAGCAAGACAAGAAAGACTATCTTCTTTCATTCATAAATGCCCTCACGGCACTACGAAACTCCGTCGCACACGACAATGTGATTGTAGATGCTCGTTTTGCCATCAGAAACGCCCCCGGCAAAGAAACCCAGACGTATTTTGCCAAGCAGTTCGGACTTAATTCCGTTAAGTTCTCCGATTTGCCAGACTACATGCTGCTTATCTGCTTCTTTATGCATTCTCTCAGTTTCACAAAAACAGACTGCAAGTCATTCATTCGTTCTTACGAGCAGGTTCTGAGCGATTTTTCAAACAACCACATCTGCAATGTAATGATTGGCAAATCTAATTCTCTCAAAATCAAAGCAGCTCGCAGCTATATCAGCTCAAAATAGTAAGCGCTTGACACATATGGTAAAGTGAAACTTGAAATGAGATTTGTCCTGCGGGATAAATCTGGGCACACGATACGTCGTGTGCCCCTTTTATTATTATGCGCACTTGAAGTCTTAATCACCCCCCCCAGCGAGGACGTCGAGCCACATAACCAACCCGCCGCTTGCGGACATGATGATATCTTTCTTCCGTATCTGCGTAATCGGAAGGAACCTGCTCATGAACGACGCTATTCTAGCAATCCAGCAAGCTATGTTGCCTCACCTTGATAACGCCCAGATGCGGCAGCTTCTTACGGCGCTTGAAAGCGTGCTCGTACGGTACGAAATGCAGCCCGCAACGGGATGTGCGCCCGAGAACCCAGGACCCAGTAACCTTGAGCTTATGGAGTCGTTTCTTTCTGCCAAACAGCTCGAAGGCTGTTCGGAAGGCACTATCCGCTACTACCGCTCCACCATATCGCGCATGCTTTCCGTCACCAGCATCCATCTCACGCACATGCGCACCGAAGACCTACGACGCTACCTGACCGATTACGAGCGCACATCGCATTGCAGCAAAGTCAACATCGACAACATCCGGCGCATCCTGTCCAGCTTCTTCTCTTGGCTCGAGGACGAAGACCATATCCTGAAAAGCCCCGTGCGCCGCATCCGCAAAATCAAATCTACCCGCACCGTCAAAGAAACGTACACCGATGAAGCGCTTGAGAAGATGCGCGACGGGGTAAAAACGCTGCGCGACCTGGCGCTTATCGACCTGCTTGCATCAACTGGCATGCGCGTAGGCGAACTAGTAAAGCTAGACATCGCCGACATCGATTTCGAGCGACGCGAGTGCGTGGTGCTGGGCAAGGGCAACAAAGAACGCCCCGTCTACTTCGATGCACGCACGAAAATCCATCTGCGCAACTACCTGGCATCACGCACCGACAGCTCGCCCGCCCTATTCGTCAGCCTATCCCACCCGCACCAGCGGCTGAACATCTGCGGCGTGGAGACACGCTTGCGCAACCTTGGCCGCCAGTTGGGACTCGACCGCGTTCATCCGCACAAATTCCGGCGCACGCTGGCCACGCGCGCCATCGACAAAGGCATGCCCATTGAGCAGGTCCAACGCTTGCTCGGCCACGCGAAAATCGAAACCACGCTTATGTACGCCATGGTCGACCAAGGCAACGTGAAAGCTGCCCACCGAAGGTTCATCGCCTAACTATGGATAGCTTTCAAAAGAATCGCAACCTATTCCTCCGCCGAGCTGACGTCGAACAAACCGGAGAACACCTTCGCCAAGTCGGTTTCGTCCGTTGAACCCGCCTCGAGAACGCCCCGGTCCATAGCGTCGAGCATACGCTGCTCTTTCTCCATCAAGCGTTCGTAGATGTTCTGGTCAAGCGACCAGTCCTCATCGTCCAACTCGTACGTCAAGCGGATGAACCGATACTGCGTATACTGCCCCGGCGGCAGGCCCAGTCGATGGATGCGGTCCTTCGACTGAAGCAGATGCACCAAGTTGTAGCCGTACTCATAATACACGGCATCGTGGCAAACCGTATGCAGCGACACCGACTCGGCAAGCGTCTGAGGATTCGTCACCAGCACCCGTAAACCACCCGCCTTGAAAGCATCCAGGGTTCGCTGCCGTTCTTCAGCTTCCGTTGCCCCATACACCACGCCGCACGATATGCCCTTTCGCACAAGCGCCTGGGCAACAGCAAGCATGCTTCCGCGGAAGAAACACCACACAACCGCTGGCTTGCCCGCCCGCACCAGCTCTTCAACAATTCGGATGCACTCCTTGAACTTGCTCGAAGGGCATGTCTGCTCAATCAAGCGTTTCGCGTGCGGGTCGGACAACGCAGGCACTGCGCCAGAAAGCTCCGCCATCGAAGACGTATCCGCGTCGAACAGCCCCGCAAGATCATCCGTAGCCAGCTCGGTTTGCAACAGGCGCGGGTCGCTTTGCAGTTGCATCACACGAACAATAAGGGCAAGCGGCGTTCTGCGATATTCGCGTTTCACCAGTTCTAGCAGTTGCTGTTCCGCATAGCTTGCCCTCACGTTGCAGATGATGTCAGGCGACGCGTCGGGAACTTGCAGGTCTTTCTTGCTGGTGCGGCAGAAAAACGGCTGCAGCTTGCGGTTCACAACCTGGGCACCTTCTTGACTGCGTAAGCTAGCAAGGAACTCCGGAGAGTAGCCGAAATACGAGTCGTACTCGTGCGGGTACAGCAAATGCAGCAAGTTGTACACGTCGCAAAAAGAATTCGGGATGGGGGTACCGGTAAGTGCCACCACGTTGTGCGCATCACTTGCCACCTCAAGCGCAGCGGAGGCGCGCTTGCCACCAATCTGCTTCACTTTGTGCACTTCATCGAACACCAGCAATGCCTGATTGGCGGCCAAGTCGTGCACTTCTTGAGCTACACTTGCCAGCATCTCGTAATTCAGCAGAATCAAATCGTAGCGCGAAGCGTTTAAGGTAAGCTCGCGACGACGAGCTTTTTTGCCCTTGCCGCTCCAAAATGAATCGTGAAAATCAAGCACGCGAAGCGGATACAGCGCGCCGAAGCACGAAACCCATTCATCGCGCCAAGACCCGAACGAGCTCTTCGGCCCAACCACGATAAGCCGATCAGCTCGACGAACATAGCGTAAATACCCAAACGCGCCCAACGTTGCCGCCGTTTTGCCCGAACCCGGCACGCTGAAATTCGCCGACTTGCCCATAGAGCACATGAAGAACGCGTCCCACATCTGCCGTTCACGCAGCGGGCGCACCATAATGCTGTTTACCACGCCCGAGAACTCAAGGAACTCCGTCTTAACCTGCGGAAGGCGGCCCTTGATAGCCGCCCCAGCCGAGGCCTTACCGCAGATGCCCGCATCACGGGATTGCCGCGCATCCTCAATTGATTCGTCAATTTCAATCTCTAGGTCCGATACGACGTTGCTCACAGCACGAAGCTTGTCGAGCGCATTGTTCACGTCTGCCGTTGTCAAATCGGTCGGAAACAACACCAGCTGGCCGGCGGTGCCGCACGACAGCTTCCTTACCGTCGAAAGTCGCACCTTCCACAACGACGAGCGCTCAAAGGCCGCCATATCGCAGCCCTCGACCTCAATGACAAAGCCGTCGAGGTATGCCGCTTTAAGCTTCATCCATCCCCTCGCAAGCTTCAATAGACTTCCGAACCGATTCAACAGCATTCAGCACATCCTCAAGCCCGCGCAAAGCATTCTGGCGTTCCTCTAAGGGCAGACGCGAGAACAGGCTTCCGTCGATTTGCTCCAAAAGACGCGCAGCCGATTTAATGCTTTCCGCCGGCGCCGAGAGCAGCTTGTTAGCTTTAGCTTTCGTGTCAGCATCATCCATCACGGTGTTGAACTGGTCAATCAGTGCATCGTCGCCGCGCACTTCTTCGCGGATGGTCTTCGTGCTCACCTCAGGCATCTCGGCAAGACGGTCCGTCACATCGCAAGCCAGCTCAAGTTCTTTCTTGATGAATTCAGGAGCTTCAGGGGATTCCAATACTGGCTTGAACCTACGCACGTAACGGGTGATGTCGCCCTTGGGCTCTGCAAGCATATTCGCAAAGATGCACTGCTTCACCTCTTCGCGCTCTTCGTCATCCGCGCACTTTTTCAGAATTCGCGGAATCTCGTTAAGGGCACCGGCAATCTCCAGCTCGCGAGCAAGCTGGAATTGACGAGGAGCATTGCAAAAATCAAGGAACTCACCCATCAAGCGTGCACGCTCGACCAGAGACCTGACATCTCGCTCGGTCATGTTGGCGCCCTTCGCATACTCATCAACCGTCAGCAACCTCTCTATCAGAATGTCGTTGTAAACACCCACAAGCCGATCGATTGGGTTGTAATCCACCTTCCCCTCTTGACCAAACTGGATAGCGAGCTCAAGAAGCTTGACGCGACGCCGATCGCTGGCGACAGCCTGATCAAGAATCATGGCGTCCATCCAATTGAATTTCTCGTCAGTCTTGGCAAGCTGACGCAAGCAGGTGAAACGACGATTACCATCGATAATCAGCCCGTTGTCAAGCACAATACCAGGCACCTGTTGCGAGTAGAGCTCGATATTCTTTCGCGTTTTCTTAATCGCATCAGGGTTCGACTGCTCAATGAACCCGCCAACTATATCGTTAAATTCCTCGCGATTCGACACATCAGGCGTTTCTCCGCCATGCTCCTGACGCCACCCGCTCATCCACGTAGCAATGCGATCGTTTTGCGGGTTGTAATACAGCTCGTCCAAACGAATTCGATACACGGGGTAGTTCTTCGATACCCCCTCGATAACCAGCTTGCTAACCCGTCCCGTGTCCTGGACATTCCCGCTTTGCATACCCTCAGCCATTAAAGCCATTCTTGCACCTTCCTTCCATATGCTTCAACCGAAGCAAATACCATATCTACCGTTTCGCAGTAATAGCAGTAATCGCCCGACCGCTTAATCAGCTGCCGAAGTTTGCTTTCACCCACCTCGATATCGTAATGATCCCTCACATAGTCAACCAAATCCGCAACCTCAAATGCTTCCTGCTCACGCAGAACTTGCTGAAGGAACAATGAGCCCGAATACGAGCCATCGATTCGGCAAAACACCGTCGAGTCGCCAAGCTTCGTCTTCTTCAAAGCACTGTTCAGATATCCTTCGGACAACACAGATTCGAAGAAGTGCTTGCCAATATCAAGCTCATCCTCAATGGAATCGAGCTTGTGCCTAAATCCCGCATCGCGAAGGCTCTTCACGGTATACGGAACGTCTTCTTGCATAAAACGAATAGCGCTATTCACGTAATCGCGCATATCGTTCGGCATAATCGGAGTTGCTAACCGCGCAAACGGCTCCGTTGACCAAAACTCGCCATCGTTCGCCTCGATAATCGCAAACGCGCGCTTACGCTTCTCCAATTCCGACCGAAAGAGCGAATGGGTTGTTACGTCATCCCCAAAGCCAGCATCGTTTAGGGAGAACCGGCTACTGCCATCAATAAGCCCACTAAAAAACTCACGCTCATTGACGCAATTTTTCATCAGCAGCTTTTCCGTGCGCCGCCAGCCCAACCGCTCCCACAATGCCTCATCGCTAAGATTGACATTCTGCTCCGAGAACCGTACTTCGAAGCGGCTCTTGACCAAGCTGAACGAGCAGCAGCTACCTGCATTTGCAAGCTCTTCCTTCAAGAAGGCCACCTGCGCATCATCGGCCTCGTCCGCATCGGCCAGATACAAGCTCCCTTGACGCAGAGATTCAAAGGGGCCCAGGAAACTTTTCTCGAAAACGGGTTCCGGCACCCCGTATTCGCGACAATATTCCTTCGCAATAGCCCACGAAGGCGCAGGTCCGAATTCCCTAATTACCGCCTTGACCTGCGCATTCCTGTCGGCATTACCGAACGCGATAAGAGGGTACGTTTCCGCGACAACGTCTTGCACCTCGCCGCAATACCGGCATATCGCAAAATACAGCTCGTCAGCAGTTCGCAAATCAAGTAATTCGCACTGAGCCTTGATTCTCTCATCATTGAAGAGCAACTCTATGCCGCACTCGACATTGCGTACGGCTAGCTCGCCCAACAGTTTATTCAAAGCCGAGTAATCATATGCATCAACATCGTAATAGCGAATCATCTTACTATCGATGTCCGTCCCGTACGAAGACACGATGATAGGTATCTCATTCTCGACATAGTAATCAAACTGCGGCAATGCCGAGAACAGCACCCAGTCTGACTGCTGCAACCCATGACGCGACAACAGCTCAAGGTACGCATCGTAAGCAGCAGTCACAGATATCTCGCAGTCGGTCGCTTTCGTTCTTATCACATACTCAAGCAAAGACTGTCTTTTCGGCGCCAGGCGCTCGCCGGCCTCAACGATATCGGTATCGCCCGAAACCGTTGCGCGCTGGTCTTCATCCGATGCCTGTTGTTCATGAGCGGCGGCAGTACCATAGGGCAACTTAGCAGCAGAGGAAACTGGCGATATTTCACGTAGGAAGCGATACGCGCGGGAAGATTGACCAGTTTCCTGCTCAAATTGAGCAGGTGTCATATCGTACGCTTCGAACAAGCCAAGATAGCGCTCTTCAGCAATAAACGGACGCTGCTGCAAGATACGCCGTATGGCCTTAACAGCGCTTTCCTTGGAAATATTAAATACTTCCGCGCACTCCTTGTTCTTAGCGCCATCCAAACGCAGATTAATAAGTCTTTGCACATGCGGAGGCAGCTCGCCCAGCCACGACTCTAAATCCCGTACCTCAAACTGCAGGCAAAGCATCCTGGACGACGATTCATCGAATACTCCGCAACGCCCTTGGTAATTGCGGCAAGCCAACTGTGCCGCAAGCGTCCAGCAGCCAGCATTCGGAATCTCGACAGCAATCCGCGAACGACTGTTATTCGTCATGCTCGCTATAGCTGCCCTGGCCCGCTTCCATATTGCTTCAAGAAGCGCGGTTTTCGTTTCAGGAAGCTCGTCTATTTGCTGCATCACGCGCTTAACCATCGCCCCATTCGCAACGGCCCTCGGCTCACGGAGCAATTGGACAATCAAAGGAGCCACGAAAACATGAGCCTCTTCGCGAACGACTGGATAGTCCATACGCTCCAGTTCGCCCTGGACATAGCGAATAGCCTTCAACGCCGAGGTCGAAAGCCTACGGTCAAACTGCGCAAGCGAGCTGCCTTCCTGCGCCTTTGTTCGCTGTTCTCCTTCACACAACTGTTCAACTTGGTTGCATATCACCGAGGCGTCTTGAGGGTAAAACCCGTACTTCTCGACAAGGTCATTTTCCCCAATGAGCACCACATCGGATACTAGTTCGCATCCAATTCGTTTTAGCTTCCTGATTTTTGACGGAGCAACTTGAAGAGTTTCAATCGGAACCTGAAAGCACTGATCATCGGTACATTTTTCGATTTCCAGACCATCGCGCTCGCACAAAGCCGCAACGTCTATGGGGCTACCGAACAAATCAAAAACAAACTCAGTAGACCCAGACAAGCCAATAAGGGTGTCCAATTGATCTATCGAAAACGAATAGGAAGGAACGGCTGCACAACGCCGCAAAGCCAAACGCGCCACATCGACAATTTCAGGTTTAGTGCCCTGAAGCGCATCGCCATCACCTAAAGCAGCGACCAAATCGCGCACGCTAGCTAAACCCATCTCAAGAAGCTTTGCCTCTGCTTTCTTAGAAAAGTTTAGCACCGAAATGGGGTCGTACGAGTATATGCAGGGAACATCTTCCGAAGTTGGGGCGCCAGGAATCGAATCGGTCGTATCTTCGAGCGCATCGGATTCGGCATCAGGGGCCGCAAGCGTAGGCTCTTCATGAGCGTTCTCCACATCGAGCGTCAGCTGCTCAACCTCATGAGACTCTTCAGAGCAAGTTGGCTCCTGGAAGGAAAGCTCATTTGACGCATCCGCAGCCGTCGCCGAAGACGGCAACTCGGATTGGAAAGAGGTTGCGCCTTCAGCAGCCCCATCCAAAACCGCAACCACGTCAGACGTGAAAACGCTTTCGTCAAACGGCTCTGCTATTTCAGCAGAAGAGCAAGCTTCGACATCCGATGCAATCGCAGTCTCTTCATTCGGGCTGGGCGCAATAGCGTCCGGAGAAGCAGCCTCTTCATCAAAACCAAACGCAAAAGCATCCGGCGACGCAGCCTCTATCGGTTCATTGTCGGCATTAGCATTATCAACATCTGACAGGGCATCCGGTAGCGCAGAAACAACTTTCGTGGAACGCTGCAGGCCATTCGCATTTGCGCACAGATAGCCCGCCTCGCAAAGCTCCAAAACGGTAATGGCGATTTCCCCTGGAGCCTCAGAGACGAAGGCATCGCACAAGAATCGAAAACTATGCGAGCAATCGGTCAATCGGAACAGCAACAACAGTCTATTACCTAGGCTCATATCAACCATACCGTCACCCCATCCATAAGTTAGATGATGATTCTAGGCATGAGCATACGCCCTGTTGCTTGGATTTTGTTGCACAACAAATTGAGCGAGCAACGCAAATAAGCCATCGGTCAATCGGGCTAACAGTCAGCAATGACTTTCGCCTCGAGGCTATTCCTTCGCCGGCGAATCGCCGGGAAGCGAGGTCTCATCGCCTCCGCCAGCCGCATCCGCAGGCTGCTCTTCAGCCTGCGCCACCTCGCGGGCGCTTTTCACCATCTTGCGAATCTCCAGCACAAGCAGCACCGCAAGCGGCACCACGATCAACGGGAAGAACAGCAGCGGATTCGTCAGCAGCGACACGATCACGCCAAGGCCGGCCGACACGAACACCACGCGCCCGATCACGTGGTCTGTCGAAACCGTCTGCGCGTCCTCCACAGCGTTCGCATCGCCCTTCGTGTGAAACACCGGGCCCGCCGACCCCTCGTCTATCTGCACGATGCGGTGCGTGTTCAACGCGCCGTCAAGCGCGCCCTTCGTGGCCTCGAACGTGATGATATCGCCCACCTGCAATTCAACCGGGTCCGTCTGCTGCACCACCACCAGCGAATGCACGGGGATGGCCGGCTCAATACTGCCGGTAAGCGTGCGCAGGATGCCGTACCCGCCAATGGTGGGCACCTCCCCTGCCGGCGTGAACGTGGCGCGCAGCAGCACCACCAGCGCCACCACAATCACTACGGCGGCAAGCGCGTTCA
>JABLTL010079287.1_pt1 | contig 12766 bp, 15 predicted proteins | sample 7160151 | NCBI WGS metagenome assembly JABLTL01 (sample SAMN14651223, study PRJNA627086) | human gut metagenome | isolation source: feces | host: Homo sapiens
GACATTACTATTTATATTGGAAATTTTATTATTTTTACAAAATAAAAGACAAATAAGTAAAAATTCTACCTATTTGTCAACAGTCTGAAAGGAACTCAGTTGAGTTCCTTTTTTTTCATAAATTATATGATAAATTTTTAACAGGTTAGATGATGCTATAAATGAAAAAGTTATTTAAGCAAATTAAAGAGATACCTAAAAAGACTAAGGCATTTTTAGGAATAATATTGTGCCTTATAATTGTTATGGGTGGTATTTTAATATCACTTTTATTTTCTGAGTCAGAAAAAAGAAATAACAGTGCTGAGAATGAGGCTACTAATGTTATTGAAAATAAGGTTAGTGCCGATGAAGCTATAAATATGTATAATGATATTACCAAAGATTGTACAGGGACTTTAGTTTTTAATTTAAAAGAAGGCGAACAAGTAGATATAGAAAATATTAATGATTATACAAGTGCTTATAAAATTAATGATTATTACTCAAAGATGATTGGTTATACATATGACTTAGATGGTAATGTTGTTATTCATGTTAATATCTTAAAGAAAATTAATGATAAATTATATGACTTAAAAGATAATGAAGTAGCAGAGTTTAGTGAAAACACAGTTAAAGAATCATTAAATAAAGGAACAACTTATGAATATATCTATAAAGAAGAAAATGGTAGCTATCGTTTAATCGAAGTAAAATTAATGAAATAAGATGTAAAGCGTCTTTTTTCTTTAGAAAGTAGGGTTAGTATGAAAAATAAAAATAAAATAACAACATTATATATAGTAGTGAGTATTTTGGTATTAAGTACTATAGGTGTGTCTTTTGCCTATTTTGCTAGTATTATAAACACAGATGGATGAAAATACTATATCTGTTAATGTAATGGCAGAAGATTATAATACTGATTATAGTAGAGGATCTGGTATAATAGAATACCATTATTCTTTGTACGATTCATCTGGAAGCATGGTTGGTGATGAAACGTCTATGTCTTCTTGGCATACCTTTAGTGAACTATCAAAAGGAACTTATAGTATTACAGTTATGGTTTATGACAAAATAGGAATGCCAAGTGACGATACGACATCTATTACCTTTGTTTAATTAAAAAGCACGCATTAGTCGTGCTTTATTGATGTTTTACTGTCAAACCAATGTCTAATTATTTTTAAAAGACAATATATTAAAAAAATAATGATATAATACTTACAGAAAGTAGGTAAAGTTTTATGTTAAAAAAAGAAGAAAGTCCTTTAAATAAAGTAATATTACTATATGTTGTATATTTTCTTTACACTATGCTAGGCAGCATGATAGCATCGAAACTAAATATTTCTAATTCAGCATATATTATGATGCCAGCTGATATACTATTTCTAGTATTCTCAGTAGTTATGTATAAAAATAATCTAAAAAATGATTTTCAAAAATTTAAAAAAACCAAAATATTAAAAACAATAGGAACTATAGTATTAGGTATTGTATCTATAATCCTTTTAAATGGTATAATGGGAATGCTTACTGATATTTTTTTACCAGATGTTAATATGGATTCTAATACTAGCGCTATGCTAACTCTTCTTAGAACATCACCCATTTATGCTTTCTTTAAAGTTTTGATTTTTGCTCCTATAGCTGAAGAAATACTTTTCCGTGAATCAATTAGTACATGTGTTAAAGATAATATTTTATTCATCATTTTTAGTGCCCTAATCTATACTATGATGAACTTCATTTTTAATTCTTCAACTCTTACTTTGGTTGATTTACTAGTGTACTTTGTACCGGCTTTATTATTCAGTTTTATTTATATCAAAAATGATCGGAATATTATAATTGTTATGATAATCAAATTTATAATGCAATTTATTCCATTTATTATGTTACTTGTTAAATAGAAAAGAGGAATGATTAATTATGAAGCAAAATATAAAGATTTTCATTTTTACTTTAATGATTATATCATTCTTTTTTTGTAAAAATGTTAATGCTTTAAGTACTCATATAACTAAAACCGAAACCAATGACTATTACTTATATGACGTTGTTGACAATGAAAGAAACTTAACATATTCATGGAAATTTCTAAAAGAAGAAAATAAGAATACTTCTGTTGAAGAAAATATGTATATTGATAATGACTTGCGTCTAAGCCTTGATGTTAGTACTAAAGATACAAAAAGAATTAATGAAAAAGTTAAAAATGATAAATTAATTATTACTTTTGATTATCATGGTATGCTTCCTTTAGAAGCTAAAGTGAAAATTGACGTATCTGACAAATTTAATGATGGTGAAAAATTATATCTTTACTATTATAATCCTGATAGTGATGAAATAGAGTATATGGATAATGTTGTCTTTGTTAAAAATGGCATGGCTGAATTTCAAATTAAACATTGCTCTGATTATTTTCTAACTGCTGCGGTTGTAAATGACGCGGTTAACAATCCCCAAAGTGTTAACTATATCATTATTGGCTTAATAGTAGTCGTATTTATATTAATCGCGATTACGCTAAAACAATCAAAAAAATAAAATAAACAATAATTAATATGCTATAATATAACAGAAAAAAGAGAGGTATAAAATGAAAAAAAAGAAAAAACAAACTAATAGTAAACTTCAAAAATTTAGTTTATTACTGTGGATTATATCCATTATATTTATGATTTTGCTAGGTTATTTAATTTATAAGGCCAATGTTTTACCATTAAAATATTTTTTAGTAATTGTAATATGTTTTGCTTTATTAATGTCTATTCATGGTATATTTGTCTTAAAAAAGAAAACAAAAACGTTCGTTTTAATATTCTTAAATCTTATGACCCTAGTATTTATGAGCTGTGAAGCTTTGGCTATTGTAAAAATTAATGAAACATTAGCTTTCCTAAAGGCTAATTTAGGGGCTCGTTATGAAACAAATATTTACTATGTTTTAAGTAGTAAAGACGCAACTTACGAAAACATTAATGATATTGCCGGTATGACTATTTATTCTTTTAAAGACTTAGATGATATGTCTAAAGTAGAAAATGAATTACATAAAAAAGTAAATGCCACAATTGAATACAAAGATAATATTGTCGATTTACTAAATAATATTTTAGAAGACACCAAACTTGTTATTTTAGTAAATTCTGGTAATTATGATGCAATGATACAAAATGATGAAGATTACGAGAAAAAAGTAAAAATCATCGATACAATTGATGTTCAAACAGAAATAATAACTACTGATACAGGTATAAATGTTACTAAAGATCCGTTTGTTTTATATTTGAGTGGTATTGATACAAGAAGTGGCAAATTACCTAGCAGAAGCCTTAGTGATGTTAACATAGTTGTTGCCGTAAATCCAAAAGATAAAAAAATATTAATGGTGCATATACCAAGAGATTACTATGTTCAAGTTCATGGTACAACTGGTCTTAAAGATAAGTTAACCCACACTGGTACAATTGGGGGAGTAGACTTAACAATGCAAACTATTGAAGACTTACTAGAAATAAAAATCCCTTATTACGCTAGAGTAAACTTTAATTCAGTCGTTAATCTTGTCGATGCTATTGGTGGTATCACATTAAACTCTGATGTTGACTATTCATTTAACTGTTGGACTGATAGAAGTTGTACTTTTAATCCTGGCTTAAACACTGTTACTGGTAAATGTGCCCTAGCGTTTGCAAGAGAAAGACACGCTTATTCAACTGGTGATCGCCATCGTGGAGAAAATCAAGAACAAGTTATCGAAAAAGTTATTAATAAAGTTACTTCATCTAGTACAATTATCTCTAATTATAGCGAAATACTAAATGCTTTAAATGGCACTTTTGAAACAAACTTGGCTACTGAAGAAATAACAAGTTTAGTAAAAATGCAATTAAATAATATGTCTTCTTGGCATATATCAAGTTACAATGTTGATGGAACAGGTGGTTTACAACCAACTTATAGCTATCCAAATCAAAATCTTTACGTTATGAATCCTAATATGGAAACAGTAAGTACAGCAGTTCAAAAACTAAATGAGGTTTTAGATGAAAATTAAGAAGTTCATCTCTTGGCTACTATTCATTCTGTGGCTAGGCGTTATCTTCTTTTTTTCTAGCCAAAGTGGTAGTGCGAGTAGTAACTTATCAAACACTATTTTAATGCTTTTACCCTTTAAAATTTCTTCTTTTGCTATTCGTAAGCTTGCTCATTTTACTGAATATTTTATACTAGGCTTACTAGGTATGAACGCTATCAATAAAAGTGGTGCGTTTCATAATAAAAATATAATTCTTTTAAGTTTGTTCATATTACTTTATGCTGTTAGTGATGAAATTCATCAGTATTTTGTTGGTGGCCGGGCGATGCGAGTCCTTGATGTGTTTATTGATTATACCGGTGCTCTAGTAAGCCAAGTCACCTTTAAATTCATAAAAGATAAGACAAAACATACACTTTTATAGGTGATTCTATGTTTCTTATCTTTTTTCTTTTTTTTATTTTATGCCTTATCATTGATATTTCTTGTGTCATTATATCATCTAGGATATCCAAAAAAGAAAATGATAAAAATAAGGTAGAATGGCAATAATAAGAAAGTACTCCAAATAAATGAGAAAATATATTTATTAGTGCAAACATATGAAATTATAAATCTAAGTTATATATCTAATCAATTTACTATTTAATGCCAACATATTTTCTAGTCCTCTAAGCATAGAATTATTTAGGTGATTCTATGTTTTTTTCTGATATCCATACAAGAATACGTTTTTTATTTTTATTTAGTTTATGTCTTTTTATAATTATTATTATACGTGTTTTCTATATTCAAGTTTTTGATTATCAAAAACTTAGTAATTTAGCAAGTAGTCTGTGGAGTAGAGAACTGCCTATCGGGGCTGACCGGGGTAAAATATTAGATCGTAACGGTAAAGTACTAGCTACTAACTTAACAACGACATCCCTAGTTTTAATACCCAATCAAATAAAGGATAAAGAAGCAGTTTCTAAGTCCCTTAGTACAATTTTAAACTCTGATTACAAAGATATGTTAGCTCATGTTAGTAAGAAAACTAGTATTGAAAGAGTGCACCCAGAAGGAAGACAACTATCATATGAAATAGCAAGTGAAATAGCCGCGTTAAATTATGATGGAGTGTACTTAGTAAAAGAAAGTAAAAGATACTATCCATATGGCTTTGTTTTATCCCATGTTTTAGGGTATGTTGGTATTGATAATCAAGGCCTGTCTGGTTTAGAGTTAAATTATGACTCATACTTAACGGGTAAGAATGGGGCTATTAAATACTTTTCCGATGGTAAAGGTAATCGTCTAAAATTATCTGAAATATATGAAGAACCTCAAAATGGTATTGATTTAACCCTTACTATTGATTTAGATATTCAACTTGCGGCTGAACGTGAACTTGATAACATTATGAGTAAGTATAACCCAGAACACGCAATGATTTTAGCCGCAAATCCTAGTACTGGGGAAATATACGCTATGAGTAGTCGTCCTAATTTTGACCCTAATAACTATAAAGATTATTCTATAGAAACTATCAATCAAAACTTACCTATCTGGATGACTTATGAACCAGGGTCGACTTTTAAAATCATGACTCTTGCAACCTCCTTAGAAAACAAAACAGTTAATTTATTTACTGATACTTATTTTGATGGTGGTAGTGTAAATGTGGATGGGGCAACTATTCATTGTTGGAAACATGGTGGTCATGGTGCTCAAACAATATTACAAGTTGTTGAAAACTCATGCAATCCGGGATTTGTCTATTTAGGCGAAAAACTAGGCACAGAAACCCTTATGAATTCAATTAAAAATTTTGGCTTTGGCTCAAAAACTGGCATTGATTTAAATGGTGAGTCAAATGGTATTTTATTTAAGACTGCAAGTATGGGTCCAGTTGAACTTGCAACAACTAGTTTTGGCCAAGGTATAAGTGTTACGCCAATTCAGCAAGTTTCAGCGGTAAGTGCTGCGGTTAATGGGGGATTCTTATATGAGCCATTTCTTGTTAAAAATATGCTAGAACCAGAGACTAATCAAATAATTTATACTAAAGAACCAGTTATGAAAAGAAAAGTAATAAGTGAAGAAACAAGTAAGTTAGTAAGATATGCTCTAGAAAGCGTTGTAGCCAATGGTTCCGGCCGTAATGCTTATATTGAAAACTACCGTGTTGGTGGCAAAACCGGAACTGCCCAAAAAGTAAGTGATGGTCACTACTTAGATGGTAACTATATCTTATCGTTTATTGGGTTTATGCCTGCCGATAATCCTGAAATAGTTGTTTATGTTGCCATTGATAATCCTAAAGGTGTTACCCAGTATGGTGGAGTAGTTGCAGCCCCGATTGCCAAAAGCATTTTAGAAACAGCTATTTCCGTTTTAGATATTGATAGTAGTACAAAAGGCATGGAAAAAGAATATCGTTGGTTAGATACTAAATATGTTAAAGTTCCTTCTGTTTTAGGTGAAAATAAAGATGGTGCTACCAAAACACTAAAAGGCTTCAAAGTAGAATATTCAGGGGTAGGTGATAATGTTATCTATCAAAGTCCTAGTGCAGGCACTTTTATAAAAGAAGGCGGAACTGTCAAATTAATGTTAGGGTAGTGTATAAGTTTTGTAAAATATCTAAAAAATAAAGAAAGAATAAGATTTTTATTATATAATAAATAAAAAAGAGGTGGATTATATGCTAATTTTAGCTAAAACAGCCTTAGCAATGATGCTTGGTTTTATCTTTGCTATTATCTGTGGAATTATTTGTATCCCTTTTTTAAAGAAAATTAACTTCCGTCAACACGTCAGTGAAATGGTAGGAGAAAGACACTTGAAAAAAGAAGGTACACCAACAATGGGAGGTATAATATTTATCTTTCCAGTTATCATAACACTATTACTATTATATATAAGAGGTTCTATATCATTAAATCATAATTTAATAATTGTCGTCTTTGTCTTCTTATCGTATGGTCTTTTAGGGTTTATCGATGACTGGTTAAAAGTAAGATATCATAATAACGAAGGTTTAAGAATATCAACTAAATTTCTTTTACAAATGTTAATTGCTATTGTTTTTTTCTATATCTTTATGAAAAATGGTGGAGAACCAGTTCTTGAAATTACTTCCTTAGGTCTTGTTTTACCTCTTGGTTGGACATTTGGCTTATTCATCTTATTCTTATTAGTAGGTACGAGTAATGCTGTAAATATTACAGATGGTTTAGATGGCTTATGTGGTGGTTTATGTGTAATCGCTTATTTAGCTTTTGGTATTCTGTCTTGGAATGCCACTTGGATGGAAGGCTATCAAGAAGTGGCAATATTCTGCTTTGTTTTAGTCGGTGCTTTACTAGGTTTCTTATTATTTAATAGTCACCCTGCCAAAGTATTCATGGGTGACTTAGGTAGTTTAGCCCTAGGTGCTGCAATGGCTTCTATTGCTATTGTTACTCGTCATGAATTATCACTTGCCTTAATTGGTGGCGTTTTCGTTGTTGAGACATTATCAAGTATGATTCAAATAATAGCTATTCGTAAATTTCATCGCAAAGTGTTTCTAATGGCTCCTCTACATCATCATTTTGAACAACTTGGATGGAGTGAGCAAGACATAGTTAAAGCTTTCTATGTATTTGGTCTTTTACTTGCCATGGCGGCTATTACTTATGGTGTTTGGTTGTAACAATGTTACAATCTTTTTTTATAAAAAAACTATTTAATTAGTATTAAATTAAATAGTCAAAATACAGTAATAATTAATTTTTAAATGTTCTTTTGTAAACATATGGAATACTATTTTCTTGTTCTTCAGTATTTGTAAGAAAAAAATCATCACCACAAATTTTCATGTATAATTCTAGCATCACTTCTAACTCTTTTCTTGATTTTTCCTCTAAAAACTTAGCAAATCCATCAGCATCATAGTTATCTATAAAAGCAAAATATTTATCTGTTTCACAACCACTTATAATTACAGGAGCTTTATTTTGTTTGCATAAATTGTAATTAGTTAAAATACGGGCTGTTCTTTTATTACCATCTTCAAAAGGTTGAGCACGCACAAGTTCTATATGAAGCTTTGCTTCTTTTAAATAAATAGGTAATTCATTCCAAACATTATAATAGTTATTTAAAATATTATACATTTGGGGTATAACCATATAGGCAGGTATTGGAAAGAAATTTTTAGCCTTTCTAACTGTAACAGTGGTTCTTCTAAATCCATCGAATATGTGATCATTTATTATATTGGCACATTTCTTTATATCATCTGGTGTTAGTCTTTCTATGTCACTATTAATTAAATTAGTAAAAGCTTTCATATTATTAAGAATATCCATGTATTTTTCTAGTAAGGTACCTGGTGCACTCTCCATTTCTACGTTTCCAATTGCCATTCTAGTGGCTAGGTCTATCATGTACTTATCATAAAATTCATCACGATTTAAAAATTCTGCAAACATTTACGTCACCTCTTTTAGAGGCTATTATACATTTTATTAACTAAAAGTGCAATATTTTTTTCTTGACAGGGGTAGGGGGTATACCCTACAATGTTAACGGTGATATATATGGAGGAAAATTGTACTAACTGTATTAGAAAAAAACACAGGACGCCTGAAGAAAAAAAGATTTAGAAAGACGTCTTAATATAATAGCTGGCCAAATAAATGGCATTAGCAAAATGATTGAAAGTGATAGATATTGTGATGATGTTCTTTTACAAGTTGCATCTACCATCAATGCTTTAAAAAGCTTAAGCAATGAAATACTAAAAAGCCATTTGCAAACATGTATGGTTGAAGAAATAAAAAAAGGTAATATTACAGTTGTTGATGATATACTAAATCTTTTTGCTAAGTTAAAATAAAAAAAATATATTTGAAAGTTAAAGGCATGCCTTGTGGCCATTGTTATAGTAAAATTACTAATCTTTTAAAGTCGTTTCAAAATATTAAAAATGTTTCATATACTAAAAATATCTTTTATATGCCTTTATGCCATGTGGTCCTTTACAAAGTCTAGAGTTATATGCTCTTACAACCAGATTATTTATTAAAGGTGCTTTATCTATGTTTATGTTTTGCCTAGGAACAATTCCTCTTATGTTAACAATGGGCTTAGTTCTTAATCTAGTAACAGGCAAAACTAAAATCATCTTAAATAAAATAGAGGTCTCACAGGTCTTGGTATTAGCCTACCTAAAAAAGATTATGCTAATTTTCTTACAGCTAAAGTTGATAATAAATATCAAGTAGTAGACTTTAACTTAACTTATGATAACTACGCTAACATTATTTATTTTACACCCGATAAAGAAGGGTCTTATACTATTACTTGTTGGCTGAATATGCTAAAAAATACTATATTAGTAACACGTGATGAAACGTATTTTAAAGGAGGTTCATAATGAAAAAAGTGATTTTAAGTATTGAAGGCATGAGTTGTAGTGCCTGTCAAAATAGTCTAGAAAAATATTTAAAAAAACAACCACACATAATAGATGCAAGTGTAAATTTAGTCCTAAAACAAGCTCTTATAACTTATGAAGAAGTTTTATCTATTAATGATTTAAATCAAATGGTTCATATGGCTGGGTTCAAAAGTCTTGGTATTTATGATGCTAAAAAAGAAAATAAAACTAAGAAAAATCCGTTCTCTTTAATAGTTTTTGGTCTTTTAGCTGTCCTTGTCTTATACATATCAATGGGACATATGGTGCATTTACCAGTCATTCCTTTTCTAAATATGATGACGCATCCCTTAAATTATGCCTTATGCTTATGTATATTAGCCATTATTTACCTATTTTATGGTTTTGATATCTTAAAAAATGGTTTTAAAAATATAATATTAGGTCATCCTAATATGGATACATTAGTTACTATTGGTGTTTTATCAAGTTTCTTTTACAGTGTATATTCAACTATCATGATTATGAATGGTCATACCGAGTTTGTTGAAAGTCTTTATTATGAATCAGCAAGCTTAGTTTTATACTTTGTTAAACTTGGTCGTTATATTGATGACTTTAGTAAAGAAAAAACGAAAGACGCTATTAAGGATCTAGTAAAAATTACACCCGAAATAGCCTTAGTAAAAGAGGGTACTAAAGAAAAAGAGGTAACAATTGACATGATCCATGCGGGTGACATATTAATTTGTAAGCCTGGTATGAAAGTCGCGGTTGATGGAGTCATAGTAAAAGGTACTTCTCATATAAATGAAGCATTTATCACAGGTGAATCAGTACCAGAAAAAAAAGGCGTTGGCGCCTCTGTTTTAGCAGGCAGTTTAAATGTCGATGGCTATATTGAATATAAAGCCTTAAAAATAGGTAAAGATTCAACTATTTCAGAAATCGTTAAACTAGTAGTAGAATCTACTAACACCAAAGCTCCAATCGCAAGACTTGCTGACCAAGTAAGTAGTATTTTTGTTCCTACTATTATCGTTCTAGCTATTTTAACATTTCTAGGCTATTTACTACTAGGATACCCCTTTAATTTAGCCATCACTCATTTTGTAACCGTTTTAGTTGTTGCCTGCCCATGCGCCCTAGGACTAGCAACCCCTCTTGCCATAGTTGTAAGTGAAGGTATATGCGCTAAAAATGGCATTTTAGTTAAATCAAGTACTATTTTAGAAAATGCCCATAAAATAGATACCTTTGTCTTTGATAAAACCGGAACACTTACATATGGTGATTTGAAAATATTTAAAATGTTTAATTATACTAAAAATACTAATGAAAAAATTCTATCTAATATTGCTTTAATTGAAAAAAATTCTACCCATCCTATCGCTAAAGTATTTAAAGAATATGAACCCAAAAATAGTGTAGCTACTACTAACTATGTCGAATTACCTGGGTTAGGTGTTAAAGGTTTTTTAAATGATTCAATGTATTTAATTGGCAATGCCAAAATATTAAAAGAATTTAATGTTCCTAACCATTATCAAGAAGATGAAAATATATTAACTAAGGAAGGGTGTAGTATTATCTATGTAGCAAAAGATAATAAAGTAATATCTTTAATTGGTGTTAAAGATATTATTAGGAGTGAAAGTCCTTATGTTATAGATACTTTAAAAAAGATGGGTAAAGAAGTTATTATGCTAACTGGTGATAATGAGTCTACTGCCCGCGTTATTGCTTCATCCCTAAAAATTACTAAAGTAATCTCTAATGTCATGCCTAAAGATAAATCAAGTGTTATAAAAAAATTATTAAACGAAAACAAAAAAGTTATGATGATAGGTGATGGTATAAACGATGCTCCAAGTCTTGCTCTTGCTTCAATTGGTGTTAGTCTAAAAAGTGGTACTGATATTGCTAGTAATGAAGCATCTGTAATTCTTATGAATAACAACTTAAAATCTATTTTAAATCTCTATACTATAAGTGAAAAAACAATTAAGAATATCAAACAAAACTTATTCTGGGCTTTCTTTTATAATATATGTATGTTACCAGTAGCCATAGGTTTATTTACTAAATTTGGTTTAAATATGAATCCAATGCTTGCATCTATTGCAATGACTCTAAGTAGTTTAACAGTTATATTAAATGCCCTAAGACTTAAAAAAATAAAATTGAAAAGAGATGAATAATATGTTTAGTAAAAATATTAAAACGATTATCAAAATAGAAGGTATGCAATGCCTGCATTGTGCAAATTCGGTAAAATATTCATTATTAAATATACCAAGTGTTAAAAAGGTGAGTGTTAATCTTTCTACTAAAGAAGTCACGATTATCAGTAAAGAAAGTTTAGATGAAAATCAAGTTAAAGACCTAATTACTGCTTTAGACTTTCAAGTAGTGGCTATAAAAGAGGTTAAATGAAACACTTTATGGTTCTAGCCATCATAATTTTTAATGTTTTACTTTATACGGGTTGTACTAAAAATGCTGAATATAAAACTGAATATGCTGATAATAACTATATAACTATCAATAAAAACAAAGATAATGAATTAGTAATAAATAAAGAAATTGTTACGAATGTCGCCACATTTATAAATTATGCTGTCGAATATACCACTATCTAACTAATTGCTGTAAGAGGCACTGATGGTGAGGTAAGAGTTTCTTTTAATACTTGTAATGGTTGTAGTCCTTCGCCTAATGCTTATTTTAAACAAGTAGGTGAGTACTTAGAATGTCAAAATTGTGGTAATCGATTCCATATTGATGAGTTAGGAAGCAATAGTACTGATTGTAATCCGATGCCTGTTAAAAAAATGAAACCGAAACAACTATAACTTTTAAAGAAGAATATATTACAAGTTTAAAAAGTAAATTCTTATACTGGCAAGGACCAACTAAAAAAGATATGGAAGTGAATGCTTATAATTAATAAGTCATATATTTTAATTAAAAATAATAATTAGAAAAAAAGGGCAACAGACTCGTCCTTTTTCATTAGTTTAAGATTTCAACTTTTCAATCTCTTCAATAGATAATTTAGTTACTTTAGCGATTAAATTAATATCCATCTTTTCCTTTAGCATGGCCTTAGCAATCTCTAACTTTGATTCTTTTGAGCCTTCTTTAATGCCGATATCAATTCCTTCTTTACGAGCATTTTCACGGGCTTCACTAATTTCAGATTTAACATACATTTCATACTCTTCATCATTTGATAGTAATTGAACAAATTCTTGATTGGTATTAAGTTCCATAAGTTTATCATAGTACTTTTTAGCTAGCTTATCAGTTTGGGATAA
>JABLTL010110100.1_pt1 | contig 12752 bp, 7 predicted proteins | sample 7160151 | NCBI WGS metagenome assembly JABLTL01 (sample SAMN14651223, study PRJNA627086) | human gut metagenome | isolation source: feces | host: Homo sapiens
ATCAATAACTGTACCTGCCAGGGCGGTTCAAGTGGCAGTCATCCGTTTGCCTTCACCTATGGCGTGGAAGCCCGTTACCGCATCAGCGATCGTGTTCATCTCGTAGGAGAAGTGAGTGGAATGCTGACCGCCAGGAACTTTGACGGCATCGGAACCTCAACCAAGTTCGGCGACAACATGATTTCCGTTTCAGCCGGTCTGTCCTTCACGATAGGCAAGACGGGGTGGAAGAGAGTTGTGGATGCTACTCCTTACATCGAGCAGAATCTCGCCCTCCAGGACTACATAGCCTACATGAAGGATAGGAATGCTCATCTGGAAAAGCGACTTGCTGGAAATGACGATGGCAAGACCGTCTATCCGAAAAACAGCTACAGCGGTCTCAACTCCCTCCGTGCTCGACTCTCGATGAATGGCAACAGCAAGCAGGGTGCAATGGGCAGCGGTGATGGCAACATGGCAGGCAATGCTGATGGCTATCGCTCAGATTCCCTTTCATCTTCTGACCACCTGAAAGTAAGCATTGGTGTTCCTGTGTATTTCTTCTTCAAGCTCAATACTGATAAATTGGTTGATAAATCTCAGCTCGTGAACCTCGATGACATTGCGAAGATGGCCAAGCAGGAAAACCTGAAGATTAAAATATCCGGTGCAGCCGATAGTGCTACTGGCACTCAGTCCGGCAACCAGGATTTGGGTAAGCGACGTGCCAAGTTTATAGCCAAGGCACTCATCAAGCGAGGTGTAGATAAGAGCCAGATCAAAGCCTACAACTTAGGCGGAATCGACAAATATGCGGCGAATGAGGCAAACCGCTTCACAACCGTTGTATTGCTGAAATAGGCTAAAACGTGTATTCATGAATACGTGAATACATGTACACATATATACATAATATATACTGAACGTAGCTTTTGAGTAAAAGCACTAAAATTCTTCTCTCATACACCATGGGGAGTTTGCTCGTGATGAGTAAACTCCCTAATTTTGTTTTAGGAAGATACTGAATTGTATTGGAAAAAAAGGTGGAGATTATCCTCCACCTCATATTCCTTGTTTGACACTAATGCAATCCAGTCAAAGCTTATAAGTATCACTAAGATATTGACACATCTTTTGTGGATTAGTGCCCAAATAGCGAAATCTGTTAGGATGACTAGTCCAAATCACTTTCGTTTTGTGCGTCTTACTCAAATAAACTGCACGTAAGCCATGCTCGTACCATTCGGCTTTACTTTCGTAATCCAATCCTTCAAAAAATATTTTTTCAGAGCCACTCCAAGACAAAATGAACACGACATCAGGTTCACCATACGCTTCAAAGATAGCCTTTAAATTACAGAATGACTGAAATTTTCTTTGAAGGGTTTGATAGCTAACTCTATCAACAATATCCTCATATTGATTACGCTCTATACCTGTATGCCCATCAACATATTTTTTCTTTTTTAATGTACTAGGTAACTCTAACGGAAAGAGATTTCCATACCCGACACTATCAAGAATCTTCCATTCTTCCTCTGTCAACTCTTCAATAGAATTATAGTATTTACCAGTGTACAACTGTTACTGCAATTTTCCAACCATACTCCAAAAGCCCCCGATATAGACCAATCTTTTGAGGATCATAACGAACATAGAAATGGATTTTCTCTCATATATTTCCATCGAAATAGAAATAATAAGCGATGATTAATCAATTTTCTGCAGTTTCCTTTGCGGTTTTAATTTTAATGTGTACTTTTGCCATGTCGTATATTCATACGGCAAAATGAAACGAATAATTAAATGTAAAAGCTATGCAGTATCCAACAATATCAGAATATGTAAAGGCAAGTCAAGATGCTGGTGATAATCTTGATATGTCCACAAAAGCAACGATTGCTGAGTTAAATGAGGCCATTACAGACGAATTTGATGTGAAATATAGCAAAGATGGAAGAAAATTGCTAAAAGCTCCACTAGTTCTTGATGGCACTTATTCTATTAAAGAGGGTGTAAGGATAATATGTGATGAGGCATTTCATTATTGCTCTTCTTTGAGTAGCCTCGTTATCCCTGATAGTGTAACCAGCATTGGAAGCGGTGCATTTGAAGATTGCTCTTCTTTGAGTAGCCTCGTTATTCCTGATGGCGTAACTAGCATTGGGGAAATGGCATTTCGGGGTTGCCATTCTTTGAGTAACCTTGTATTTCCTGATAGTGTTACTAGCATTAGGGATGGTGCGTTTTGTGGTTGCACTTCTTTGACAGACATAGTTATTCCAGAAAGTGTTGGCAACATTATAGGTAATCCTTTTTCTGGCTGGAATGGTGAACTGAAATGTTTGTCTCCTTACTTTATTTATGATAATAAGGTGTTGTTTAATAAGGACAAAAGCAAAATTATCGCATTTAGAGATAAGAATACGACATCATATGTCATTCCTGACAGTGTTACAAGCATTGGAAGTGGTGCATTTCGGGGTTGCTGGTCTTTGAGTAGCCTCGTTATTCCTGATGGTGTAACTAGCATTGGAGATTATGCATTTGTTGGTTGCGGTTCTTTGCGTAGCCTCGTTATTCCTAATAGTGTTACTAGCATTGGAGGTGGCGCGTTTAGTAATTGCGAATCTTTGGGTAACCTTGTATTTCCTAATAGCATCACTAGTATTGGGGATTGTGCATTTGATGAGTGCTTTTCTTTGCGTAGCGTTGTTATTCCAGATAGTGTTACCAGCATTGGGGATTATGCATTTGATAGTTGCCGTTCTCTGACAGATATAGTTATTCCTGATAGTGTAACTAGTATAGGGGATTGTGCATTTAGAGGTTGCCGTTCTTTGAGTAGCCTTGCTATTCCTGATAGTGTAACTAGTATAGGGGATTGTGCATTTAGGGGTTGCCGTTCTTTGAGTAACCTTGTTATTCCTGATAGTGTAACTAGTATAGGGGATGAGGCGTTTCGGGGTTGCTCTGCTTTGAGTAGCCTTGTATTTCCTAATAGCATCACTAGTATTGGGGATTATGCATTTGGTGAGTGCTCTTCTTTGACAAACATAGTTATTCGAGAGAGTGTTACCTGTATAGGGAATTGTGCATTTAGGGGTTGCTCTTCTTTGACTGATATTGTCATTTCTGATTGCGTAACTAGCATTGGGGATAGTGCATTTAGGGGTTGCTCTTCTTTGCGTAGCGTTGTTATTCCCAATAGTGTTACTAGCATTGGGGAAATGGCATTTAGAGGTTGCTGGTCTTTGCGTAGCATAGTTATCCCTAATAGTGTTACCAGCATTGGGGATTATGCATTTGGTGAGTGCTCTTCTTTGACAGATATAGTTATTCCTGATAGTGTAACTAGTATAGGGGATTGTGCATTTGATAATTGCTTTTCTTTAAGTAGTATTGTTATTCCTTATAGTATTGTTGGTATTGTGAGTATAGCCCTTAAAGGTTGCAATATCTTACGTAGTATCGTTCTTCATGTTAATATTGTTTTTCCAGATGGCATTACCAGCATTGAAAATGAGGCATTTCGGGGTTGCAGTTTTCCGTTTGATATTGTCATTCCTGACAGTGTAACTAGCATTGGGAATAGTGCATTTGAGGGTTGCTGGTCTTTGCGTAGCATAGTTATCCCTGACAGCGTTACCAGCATTGGAAGCGGTGCGTTTCGGGGTTGCTCTTCTTTGAGTAGCCTCGTTATTCCTGATGGCGTAACTAGCATTGGGAATGAGGCATTTGATGGTTGCAGTTCTCTGTTTGATATTGTCATTCCTGACAGTGTAACTAGCATTGGGGATAGTGCATTTGAGGATTGCGGTTCTTTGAGCAACCTCGTTATCCCTGACAGCGTTACTAGCATTGGGGATAGTGCATTTGAAGGTTGCTGGTCTTTGAGTAGCCTTGTTATTCCTGACGGTGTTACTAGCATTGGGGATGGTGCATTTGAAGGTTGCTGGTCTTTGCATAGCGTTGTTATCCCTGATGGCGTAACTAGCATTGGGGATTGTGCATTTGAAGGTTGCAGTTCTTTGCATAGCGTTGTTATTCCTGATTGCGTAACTAGCATTGGAAATGAGGCATTTGAAGTTTGCAGTTCTTTGTACAGTATTGTTATTCCTGATTGCGTAACTAGCATTGGAAATGAGGCATTTGATGGTTGCCGTTCTCTGAGCAACCTCGTTATCCCTGACAGCGTTACCAGCATTGGGGAGAGGGCATTTAGTGGTTGCCGTTCTCTGTCTGATATTGTTATCCCTGATGGCGTAACTAGCATTGGGGATAGGGCCTTTGAAGGTTGCTATTTTCCAGGTATTGAACATGAATTAATCTCCCGTTTCGGTGATAAAATATTTGGGTAACTTTTTAGATTATTCCCTGATTATTACGGCGAGAAAGAGATATCGGCAAAAATAGATACCATCATAAATAGGAAGTCCTTCCCTCCAAGACATCCTCTTTTGCCTTCTCCTTTTTCAATATATAAAATAAGAGGTGGAGTATTATCTCCACCTCTACCCTCTTGTTTGGCGTTTTACAGATGTACACGACATAGAAATGGTTTTTCTCTCATATATTTTCATTGAAATAGAAATAATAAGCAATGATTGATCAATTTTCTGCAGTTTCTTTTGCGGTTTGAAATTTAATGTGTACTTTTGCCTTGTCGTCTGAAAATACGACTGAATGAAATGAATTAATAATTTTATAAGTTATGAAGTATCCCAAAATATCAGAATATGTAAAAGCCATTCAAAATGCCGGAGCCAATCTTAACGAGTTGGCTCACCTCACACCTGTATTGGATGATCACGGAGAACCTTATCACATCAGTGGTGATTTTTTCGTGGTGTTTAAGATGCAGGACAAGACTACCGGGAAATGTTATGCTCTCAAGTGTTTTACGGAAAAACAGGAAGTTCGAGCAGAAGCCTATCGTCAGATTGCAAATGAAAGGAGCGGGGTTGCCCGGATTTCACGTATTACTATTACTTCTATAAGGCGTCTGGAGAAGGAACTCTTGGTTCAGAGTCAAGGTAAAGAGGAGAGATATCCGGTAATGCTAATGAATTGGGTAGATGGTGATTCTCCGGATGTTTATCAGTTGGAGGTTGAGGATATGTCGTCCACAGAAGCAACAGACGAAGAGTTAAACGAGGCCATTACAGACGAATTTGGTGTGAAATATAGCAAAGATGGAAGAAAATTGCTAAAAGCTCCACAAAATCTTGATGGTACTTATTCCATAAAAGAGGGGACAAAGATTATTTGTGACATGGCATTTGCAGACTGCGAATCTTTGGCAGACATTGTTATTCCTGATGGCGTAACTAGCATTGGGAAGAGAGCATTTAGTGGTTGCAAATCTTTGGAGAGTCTCGTCCTTCCGGAAAGTGTTGGCAACATTATAGGTAATCCTTTTTCTGGCTGGGATGGTGAACTGAAATGTTTGTCTCCTTACTTTATTTATGACAATAAAGTATTGTTTGATAAGGACAAAAGCAAAATTATCGCATTTAGAGATAAAAAAACGACATCATATATCATTCCTGATTATGTTACCAGCATAGGAAATGGTGCTTTTTATGATTGCAAATCTTTGCGTAATATTGTTATCCCAGACAGTGTTACCAGCATTGGGGATAGTGCATTTGAAGGTTGCACTTCTTTGACTAGCCTTGTTATTCCTGATAGTGTTACTAGCATCGGGGATAGTGCATTTGATGGTTGCTCTTCTTTGACTGATATTGTTCTTCCTGACAGTGTAACTAGTATTGGGGATTGTGCATTTTTCTTATGCGAATCTTTAATCAGTATTGTCATCCCTGACAGCGTTACTAGCATTGGGGATTGTGCATTTGATTATTGCGAATCTTTGCGTAGCATAGTTATTCCTGACAGTGTTACTAGCATTGGGGATGGTGCATTTGATAGTTGCACTTCTTTGACTGATATTGTTCTTCCTGATAGTGTAACTAGCATTGGGGATTGGGCATTTGAAGGTTGCACTTCTTTGACTAACATAGCCATCCCTGAAGGTGTTACCAGCATTGGGGATAGTGCATTTAGTGAGTGCACTTCTTTGACTGATATTGTTCTTCCAGATAGTGTAACTAGTATTGGGGATAGGGCATTTGAAGGTTGCGGTTCTTTGACTAACATAGCCATCCCTGAAGGTGTTACCAGCATTGGGGAGAGGGCATTTAGTGGTTGTGAATCTTTGGGTAGTCTTGTTATTCCAGAGGGTGTTACTAGCTTTGGGGATAGCGCATTTAGGGGTTGCGGTTCTTTGAGTAGCCTCGTTATTTCAGATTATGTTGTCAACATTAAAGGTAATCCTTTTTCTGGCTGGGATGGTGAACTGAAATGTTTGTCTCCTTACTTTATTTATGACAATAAGGTGTTGTTCAATAAGGACAAAAGCAAAATTATCGCATTTAGAGATAAAAAAACGACATCATATGTCATTCCTGATTATGTTACCAGCATAGGAAATTGTGCTTTTTATGATTGCAAATCTTTGAAGAGCCTTGTTATTCCAGAGAGTGTTACCTGTATAGGGGATTATGCTTTTTATGATTGCTCTTCTTTGAGTAGCCTTGTTATTCCAGATGGTGTAACTAGTATAGGGACTTGGGCATTTAGTGGTTGCTCTTCTTTGAGTAGTCTTGTTATTCCTGATGGTGTAACTAGCATTGGGACTTGGGCATTTATGGGCTGTTCTTCTTTGAGTAGCCTTGTTATCCCTGACAGCGTTACTTGCATCGGGGATAGTGCATTTTGGGGTTGCGGTTCTTTGAGTAGCCTCGTTATTCGTGCTACTGGAGCGGGTATTGTGGATAGTGTCTTTAAAGGTTGCAAATCTTTGGAGAGTCTCGTTCTTTCAGATGGTGTAACTAGCATTGGGGATAGTGCATTTGATGGTTGCTCTTCTTTGAGTAGCCTCGTTATCCCTGACAGCGTTACTCGCATTGGGGATGATGCATTTAGGGGTTGTAAATCTTTGGAGAGTCTCGTTCTTTCAGATGGTGTAACTAGCATTGGGGATAAGGCATTTGAAGGTTGCTCTTCTTTGAGTAGCCTTGTTATCCCTGACAGCGTTACTCGCATCGGGGATAGCGCATTTAGGGGTTGCGCTTCTTTGACAGACATAGTTATTCCAGATGGTGTAACCAGTATTGGGGATAGTGCATTTGATGGTTGCTCTTCTTTGAGTAGCCTCGTTATCCCTGACAGCGTTACTCGCATCGGGGATAGCGCATTTAGGGGTTGCACTTCTTTGACAGACATAGTTATTCCAGATGGTGTAACTAGCATTGGGGAGAGGGCATTTGATGGTTGCTCTTCTTTGAGTAGTATTGTTATTCCTTATAGTATTGTTGATATTGTGAGTATAGCCTTTAAAGGTTGCGATCTTTTACGTAGTATCGTTCTTCATTCTAGTGGTTCGGACATTGGGAATTGTGCATTTGATGGTTGCGATTTCTTACGTAGTATCGTTCTTCATGTTAATATTGTTCTTCCTGATGTCATTACCAGCATTGGGGATGGTGCTTTTAGGGGTTGCCATTCTTTGACCAGTATTGTTATCCCTGATGGTGTTACTCGCATCGGGGATAGTGCATTTAAGAATTGCACTTCTTTGAGTAGTCTTGTTCTTCCTGATGATGTAACTAGTATTGGGGATTGTGCGTTTTCAAGTTGCCGTTCTCTGTCTAATATTGCCATACCTAATAGTGTTAATAGCATTGGAAATGAGGCGTTTGATGATTGCTGGTCTTTGCGTAATATTGTTATCCCTGATAGTGTAACCAGCATTGGGGAGAGGGCATTTTATTATTGCCGTTCTCTGACAGATATAGCCATTCCTGACAGTGTAACCAGCATAGGGAAAAGTGCATTTTATCATTGCTCTTTTTTGACTGGTATTGTTCTTCCTGATAGTGTAACCAGCATTGGGGATGAGGCATTTCAATTTTGCTCTTCTTTGCGTAGTCTCGTTATTCCAGATAGTGTAACCAGCATTGGGGATGAGGCATTTAGTGGTTGCTATTCTTTGAGTAGTCTTGTTATTCCTGATAGTGTAACCAGCATTGGGGAGAGGGCATTTTATTATTGCTGTTCTTTGAGTAGTCTTGTTATTCCTGATAGTGTAACCAGCATTGGGGAATTTGCATTTGGTGATTGCGTTTCTTTGACAGATATTGTTCTCCCTGATAGTGTTTCCTGCATTGGAGGTAGGGCATTTTGGGGTTGCAAATCTTTGCGTAATATTGTTATCCCTGATAGTGTAACCAACATTGGGAATAATGCATTTAGTGCTTGCCGTTCCTTGAGTCATGTTGTCATTCCAGATAGTGTGACTAGTATTGGAAGTGGTGCGTTTTGGGGTTGCTCTTCTTTGACTGATATTGTTATTCCTGACAGTGTAACTAGTATAGGGGGGGAGTGCATTTTATGAGTGTAATTTCCCAAACAATCTAAAACAGAAATTAATCTCCCGTTTTGGGGAAAAAATATTTAGGCAACTTTTTATTATTCCTTGATTATTACGACGAAAAAGAGATACAGGCAAATCGATACCATCATAAATAGGAAGTCCTTCCCCTAAGACATCCTCCTTTGCCTTATCCTTTTTTAATATATAAAATAAGAGGTGGAGAACACTCTCCACCTCTATCCTCAAAGTTTGGCGATTTTTCAAGAATTTCGACGAACATAGAATAAGTTCTGTGAACGTCTGCGTTTACTGCTTGCAAATATAGATATAATATCTGAAATTACCAAATTATTCATCATATTTTTTTAGAGCCTCGTTCATGCGCTGCTCCAGGTCTCGTAAGCCGGGGACCTCGACCATCACAAACAAATCTTCATGTGACTCAACGTGTGCAACCTGCCCGATAAAACTTTGAGCGTGCCAGTCGCAATCACTGCAATTTTGGTAGTCTCTATCGAGACAATGATGGTGAAGTGTATGTTAAACTTAAGTTACAGATAAGACAAAAAATAAGACAATGGAACTGAACAAAAAGAGTTTGCTTCTTACGCAAGCAACAAAGATAGATGAATTTATCAATTATCTATCAGCAAATTTTGCAGCTAATGAAATTGCTAACGAGACTAATTTCTTGGCGATTACAAGAAACAAATTGAAGAAGTTGGCAACAATCTTATAATAAGATAGTTAGGTATTTTATATATTAATATATCCGGTGCAGCCGATAGTGCTACTGGCACTCAGTCCGGCAACCAGGATTTGGGTAAGCGCCGTGCCAAGTTCATAGCCAAGGCTCTCATCAAGCGAGGTGTAGATAAGAGCCAGATCAAAGCCTACAACTTAGGCGGTATAGACAAATATGCGGCAAATGCGGCAAACCGCTTCACAACCGTTGTCTTGCTGAAATAGGCTGAAACGTGTATTCATGAATACGTGAATACATGTACACATATATACATAATATATACTGAATGTAGCTTTTGAGTAAAAGCACTAAAATTCTTCTCTCATACACCAAGGGGAGTTTGCTCGTGATGAGTAAACTCCCTAATTTTGTTTTAGGAAGATACTGAATTGTACTGGATGTCAGATATTTATTCTTGGGTATCATTTGAGTATCATCATGGGTATCTTGGGTATCTTGGGTGTCATCTTGAGTGCCATTACATCATTTCTCTTTACCTCACCTTTACCCCATCTTAACCTTACTTTCCATATTCTTCTATATATATATTGTTTTGAACCTGCGAATATTTCATCGGTCATGACCGATGAAATAGATTTATCTCTTAATTCGTCCGTCATGTCGGACGAATTTATTTTTATCATGAGACTTTACGCTTGCACTTAAATGACTATGGAAGCAACTCCCCATGTTTATTGCATCAAAAAAGACAGCCAATATAGTCACTGTCTTTTATAGATAGGATGAATTATCGTCCTCGGTGGTAGTGCAGTTATTCTTCCTGAGCAACAATCATTTTCTATTTGGTAGAAACGTGATTTTCTGTTAGAGAATACAAGTAAAATGATGATAAATATATATTGCCTAACTTGTTTTTGTATAGAAAAAGGGTATATTACCTTAAAAATACGGAAATATTCAATAATATTTGCTCGAAGTCATGCAATATTAGGAAAAAGGTAGCGTTATTATAATAGCAGTACTTTACTACTGCAAATTAATGATGCCCTAAAAAGGTAGTATCTATATAAGAAGTTGCAAAACTATAAGGGAAAACAATTATGCTGATTGGTAAGCACATAAAGGAACTATTAGAGGAACTACAATCTCTAGATAATGATGCATTTGAAAAATTTGCATCAAGATGTTCTATTTGTTTCCAAAAAGGTAAGGAAAACTGGTTGTTTCCGATGTTGTTTGAGTATTATTATAATACAGTCCATGATGAAAGAGCTATCAAATTGATTGTGGAACTCGGCAAGAATTTACACAATGATTGTATAAGCAAGCCTTTTTTTGAGATTACGCATATAGATAGAAGTTTATGCATAGATGATTCTTTTGTTGAAGATTATGTTAAATGTGTTCAGGATGCAGAAAATAAACAGCCTGAATTCCACGACATTAATTCTCCTTGGAAAACAAGAGGAATCACATTATCTCTCTATGGAATCTCTAGTTTCTCGCTCAATTCCATTATTTTTAAGTTCAAGGATAAAGAACATCCATATATACTTGCTGATATTGCAGGCATGTATGTATATGCAGGAAAGTTTAGTGAAGGATTATTTTACTTATACAGAAGCGCTAAACTATTGACGAGCTTCCCAAATAGATATTGGAATAGTGAATATGGGTTAGCAGGTGCAGCCAACACATTTCGTCTTTTATTGCTTATGTGTCCTACTGTTATGCTTGACCTTTTTAAGAAAATATATGCATATGATTATATGTATCTAACAAAATTGGCATGTACTACCAGAGATGAAGTCTTTCAATACGAAGCATATGTTAATAGAGCCTCGATAGTTATTTCTCCATCTGCAAGATATGTTATTCCAGCAACAGTCAATCCAGATTTATTGTATATATCAGACTGTTATTATGCTCACTTTTGCAATAGTTGGGCGGAATCCATGTCATTGGCTTCTGGTTGGAATTATTATATGAAATCGCTGACTTTTTACCAGCATTCGTCTATTCGCCCTAATTATACTGGAGGGTATGTAGATAGTATAGATGAAACTTATGGTGAGATTGTTTCAAGAAAACATGAACAAGCCAAAGTTATTGCTTTTGATTTTTATAGAAATATTTCTCAGCAAAACTCTTTGTATCTAACTGACGATGATATTGAAAAGTTGTTTAAAATGATACAATGTGAATTGAAACGAAATTACAAATCATTAAGAAAAAGAGTTTTAAATTTTAAAAAATATAAATAATATGGATTTTTTTGATTTTCTTTTTGGAAAGAAGAAAACGGATAAAGCTACAACCGTTTCTTCTAATAAGGAATCCTCAAATGTGGTTCCTAACTCTGTGCAAGGTTCTGTTGAATCTGCAATAGATCCAGTTGAGCAGTATGTTAAGGAAAGTGTGAACGACCTTAAAAAACATATTTCTCTTGACACAAAATCACTTGAGGCAGAAGCTATTTATTTGGCTGCATTCTTGTATATGAAAGGTTCATACCAAATTGATTTTGAACTTGATTTTTTGCCAAATGATCTTTTGGATAAGATACCTTCGAAGAACTTTGCTATTTCGGATAAAGTATTTTCCTATATGGTAAAATATGGAGAAGGACATTATGGAGCAGAAGAAAGAGATTATGGAATAAATGGATATAAAATGAATATTCAGATGTGCTCAAATTATGGTAGTTATATAAAGAACTATTTCATAAAAGCACACGAAATAGGTTCGGGAAAAGATTTTCATCATTTCTGCTCGCCAAGAAATTGTTTGTGGAGAAATGGCATAAAAGCCATAGATAGTCCTACTCAGCGTGACATATATTATAAATTTGACAACGGAATGTTTGAGTTTATGATTCCACCTTATAACCCTCTTGTTACAGGTCATGCGCGCAAAATAGATGAAACAACTTTGAAATGTGAATCTAATGATGGTAAAAGAACTTTTATCTTTCATTACGATGGCGCATTAACCCCTAGTTGCCTAAACTACATTGAAATGTATAGAAACGACAAGGGGGATATGGTGTCATACCATAAAAGCTAAAGAATAATGGCTCAGGAGGAGTCTTCTATCCACGGTAAATCTCTCCTGAGCCATAATGAAACTTGGCAGACTCTCTGTCTCTTAGGTTTTGAAAATATTGGAACTTAGGTTTTTGCCCACCTCTTCGGCAGGAACGTTGCTCTTGAAGAGGTCAATCTTCATTTCTAACTTATTGGAATCTTACATTTTGTTATATCCTGAAGCATGGTTTCAGGGAGTTTTTCTTCACCTTGCTTTATGTGGTAAAGAACAGATTTGTATCTGCCTTGTTTGGATATATGTAGCCTTTGTTAAAATCTATAATAGCCAAAAGACTGTTGGATTTTATCTCCGCATTCTCATCTTGGGTACCACTTTGGATGCATATTTTTATAGATGCTATTTGGGTACATTCTTCATTATTGCCAAAATGGCAATATTATAAAAAAGCAATTCTCCATATTCATTACATAAAAAAGACAGCCAACAAAGTGACTGTCTTTAATTGAATGGGATAAATTATCGTCCTCGATGGTAGTGCTGCTCTTCTTCCTGAGCAACAACCTCTTCTTTTTCCAT
>JABLTL010067033.1_pt1 | contig 12748 bp, 10 predicted proteins | sample 7160151 | NCBI WGS metagenome assembly JABLTL01 (sample SAMN14651223, study PRJNA627086) | human gut metagenome | isolation source: feces | host: Homo sapiens
AGCAATTAGCTAATTCCACAGCGAAGACGGTTGATAGCAATAACTCCAACACAAATGGTGTTTATGCTTTCGCTGGTAAAACCTGGGGTGAAATTAAAGATTGCGTAGCCAAAGGATTCAAAATTACCCCAATGAACGGCACTCAACGTGACGTTTTCTTCTCCCAAACGCATAAGGGTTCCAATAAACCTACATCGGGTGAAACGGATTTAGGCGCACTTACAAATGACCTTTTATTAAGCGAAGCGGAGATGAAGAGTTCTACAAACTATTCTTCTTTTGATACAGATCTTTGGAATATCGAAGACAATAAAATACCTACCCTTAAACATTACTACACCCTAACTTCTTCAGCAGAATAATAAGCAACTTGGAGGCTTATCTATGAATAAATACGTTTTAAAAGACAACGTTTTCGTAATAAACGATTACGAACATTGCAAAACTTTTGCTTCTTTTCTTCCTGCGTTAAGCGGAAAAGATGGAAAGCCTTTATGGGTTTTCTTTACGAATTTAGCACAGGGGGTTTCCTCTTTTGGTGTTACAAGCAAAGACACGCCTATCACTCCATTCGATTCGGCAACCCTTGCCTATCAAAACATTGCTAATAAGTCCTTCAGAAGTTTTCTGAAAATTGATGGTTCTCTTAAAACGCCTTTCTATCATTTCCAAGAAAATCGTCGTGATATGAAGATAAGCCCTGCCTCATTAATGATAAAAGAACATGGAAAGGGCTACGAATATATGGTCGAATATGCGACCGTTCCACATAAGGAATACGCCGCACTTATTCGTAAGGTTACCATTAAGAACACAAGCAAAAAAACGCATACATATACTCTTCTTGATGGTTTACCAATCTTTTTCCCATTAGGTTTAAGTAATTTCTGCTATAAGGAATTGGTCTCCTTAATGGCAGCATATTGTGAAGTTCATTCTTTGGAGAAGAACACGCCTTTTGTGAAATTCAAAACCTCCACTAGCGATGAATCTGAGGTTAAAGAAAAACTTTCCGGCAACGCTTTCTTTGCCAAAGATTCCAATGGTAACCTTTTAAAAACATACGTTGATCCAAGCTTAATTTTTGGCATTGACCCATCATTGATGACCATAAGACCTTTCGTGGAGAAAACCTATCAGGAATTCTCTCAACAAGTTGGTCAAACGGAAAATAAATTGCCATGTGCTTTCGTTAGCTCAGAATTCTCTCTTTCTCAAGGAGAAACATACACTTTCTATGAAGTATATGGCGCATACGATACGAAGGAACAATACACTAAAGCTGAAAAAGAGCTAACCCCTGTAGCGTTAAACGAATTATTAAAGGAAAACGAACTGGTTACAAAAAACATTCTTTCAAAAGCCTTTTCTAAAACAGCCTACCCCCATTTCGATTCTTTCTTGAAACAAAGTTATCTCGATAATGGTCTCCGTGGTGGCTTCCCTTGCCTTTTAGACGATAAGAATAAGGATTCCATTTATTATCTTTATTCGCGTAAACATGGTGACATGGAAAGAGACTATAACAACTTTGTTATCCCTAGCGCTTATTATTCTTCCGGGCCAGGCAATTTCAGAGATGTTAATCAGAACCGTCGAAACGACTTGTTCTTCTCGCCTTTCGTCGGGGATTACAATATCAAACTTTTCTTTGAACTCATCCAGGCAGATGGGCAGAATCCATTAACGGTAAAGCCTCCTCTTTTCTTTAAGAAAAATAAAGCGAGTCTCTCTTTCTTAAACCAATTAGATGAGAATAAGAAAGAACATTTAACGAATCTCTTAGAAAAAGGATATAGTCCTAGCGAACTATATACCTATCTAAAAGAAAATGACTTATTAGAACTATGGCCAAAGATATTACGTGCATCGGAAGAAAGAAACCAAGCCTCTTTCTCTGAAGGATATTGGGTTGATCATTGGACGTATAACGTCGATTTATTAGAAGATTATTCGAGTATCTATCCAGATAAAGAAGAAGAGCTTTTCTTCGATAAAGAATACCGTTATTTCTATTCGCCTGTATATGTTAATCCTCGTAAGGAAAAATACGTTCTTCTAAACGATGGAAGAGTGCGTCAATATGGGGCGTTAAACCTTAAGGAAGCCAACGAAAAAGCAAAAGAAATCGGTTATGACATGTCTAAGGGTGGATACCTTCTTAGCAAAGATGGTAATGAAATAAAAACCAACCTTGCCAGCAAGATTCTTTCTTTGATATTCGTTAAGTTCTCCACACTCGATATGGAACAAATGGGTATCGAGATGGAATGCGAAAAACCAGGATGGAATGACGCGATGAACGGCCTTCCTGGCTTATTTGGTTCAGGGCTTTCTGAAAGTGTTGAACTTCTTCGTTTAACAAACTATGCCATCGAGCATTTAACCCCATTCCAAAGCAAAGAAATTCATCTTTTAGACGAGCAGGACACCTTCGTTAATAAACTGATTTCAGTGACTTCTCAATATCTTGAAAACAAATTATCTAGATTTGCTTATTGGGATGAAATGACATCGGCACGTGAAGCGTTACGTTTATCTCTTAAAGATAGAGCTTTAGGTACATATAAAAACGAAAAAGTTTCCTCTTTCTTGCCTTTCCTAAAAGATATTACAAAAATCCTTGAGGATGGCATATTGAGAGCAAAGAAACTAGGTAACGGCATCTTGCCTTCTTACCTTATTCACGAAGCAAAAGACTACAGCAAAACCGGTAAGAAGAATTTCATGGGATTAGATACCGTAGTAGTCCATTCCTTTGAAACAAAAACAATTCCACCCTTCCTCGAAGCAAGCGCAAGAGCTTTGAAAGTTGGCAAAGAATTAATTAACCAAAACGATATCAAAGCAATCAAAGAAAGCGACCTATATGATAAAACGTATCATTTCTACAAGACGGCTGCCGCACTTGATGACGCTCCATTTGAGATAGGACGTGTGCATGCCTTCACAAAAGGTTGGCTAGAAAGAGAATGCAATTTCCTTCATATGTCCTATAAATATCTTCTTGGATTGCTTAAAGGTGGATATGTTGATGAATTCTACAAAGAAATGAAAACAAATCTAACCCTTAATATGGATCCTGAAGTCTATGGAAGAAATCCTCTTGAAGCATCTTCTTTCATCGTCCCAACTTGCAATCCAGACAAGAGCAAACATGGTCAAGGTTTCTTTGCTAGACTTTCTGGTGCAAATGCAGAATTCTTAAACATGTATGTCATTCTTTTTGCGGGCGAACATATCTTCACATATGAAGATGGGGTCTTAAAATTCCATTTGAAGCCTTTGCTTTCGAATGAGTTCTTCGACAAAAACAACGAAGCCTCTTTCTTATTATTTGGAAAAACCACCATCATTTATAAGAAAGACCCATCCATCAATCTTTTGAAAGATTCCTATAAGATGACATACATAATCAACGGCAAAGAATATGACGAAGTAAAGGGTGATCTGGCTCTTTCCATCCGTAATGGCAAGGTAAAGAAAGTTATCGTGGAGATTCAATAATGAAAAAAATCATTCGTATATCCCCTCTTTTCTTCCTTTTGCTTACCTCCTGTGATTTTCTTATGTCTTCTTCAAGCGAAGAAAACCCATCAAAAAGCGATGAAGCTTCTTCCTCTCGAATAGAAAACTCCACAAATCCGGTTTCTTCTTCCAAATCAGAAGCTTCCTCGACCCCTATTTCTTCTCAAAATAGCAATTTGTTATGGAGCGATGAATTCAATGGAAAAACCATCGATGAAAATAAATGGGCTTTCGATATTGGTAATGGTAGCCAAGGATGGGGTAATTGGGAAAAAGAATATTACCGTAAAGAAAACGCCTACGTATCGAATGGAACATTAAAAATCGTTGCCAAAAATGAAAGTTATGGCGGTTTCCAATACACGTCCGCTAAATTAAAGACCTTAGGCAAATTTGATTTTACTTATGGTCGTGTTGAAGCAAGAATCAAGCTCCCCGCTATATCTGGAACTTGGCCAGCATTTTGGATGTTGCCAACAAACACTTTAAACAACAAGGGATGGCCATGGAACGGCGAAATAGACATCATGGAGAATAAAGGGAATGAATATAACAAAACCTCCTCTACCGTTCATTCAGCAGGAAACGAAACCCAAACATATTCCCATTACGTAACAAAAGAATACACTCTAGCAAGTAGAGTTGATAATTGGCACACGTATAGCGTGGATTGGCGTGAAGGAAAGATTTCCTTCTTTGTTGATAACAATCTTTTCCACACGGTCACAGAAGACTCTTGGAAGAGCCCTAACTACAATTCTTATCAAAAAGGCGAACCGTTTAACAAACGTTTCTATTTGATTCTAAACCTCGCCATAGGTGGACAGTTCATCAATCAAGCATTACCTAACTCATCTTTATTGCCAACTCAAATGGAGGTGGATTATGTCCGTGTCTATAAATAAAGCATTTTTAATCCCTCTCTTTTTCCTTTTGCCTAGCATATCTTCTTGTTCCGAAAGCAAAGTAGATCAAAATGGTTATGAATTAGTCTATTCAGATGAATTCGACGGAAACGAATTAGATGAAAACAAATGGGAAGCCATGCTTGGAAATGGCGAGAAATATGGCAATCCTGGTTGGGGAAATGGCGAAGAGGAGGACTATCAAAAAGAGAACGCTGTTGTTAGCGATGGAAATTTAAAGATCATCGCAAAGAAAGAAGAAACGACAATTGGCGATAAAGTCTTCCATGTTACCAGTGCAAGAATTCGTTCTTATAAGAAAATGGCTGTAACATATGGCAAAATCGAAGCGAGGATTTCTCTTCCTGCCATTCAAGGAACTTGGCCCGCTTTTTGGATGTTGCCAGAAGAAGAATATAACCGTGCAGGCTGGCCTATTAGCGGCGAAATTGACATCATGGAAAATCGCGGAAGAAGCGATTCCTCAGTAAGTGGAGCTCTCCACTATGCGACAAGAAATGGACAGCATACCTACGAAACGAAAGTGAAATCATTCTCCAAAAGAAATGGCGAAAGCGTAAAAGATTTCCACAATCGACAACCTGAATGGATTTCCGAATAATCTAACCAGGAGGCTCGAACGGGATAAAATTTACGCTTACATTGGTTCATATAAAAATTTATTTATAAATACGTTTATTTTTTTGAAAAAAGTGCACTTATAAGTTTGAAAAAAGTGCACTTACATGTTTGAAAAAAGTGCACTTAAATGCTTGAAAAAAGTGCATCATTATAGTAGAACCATATTGAAAGGTGATTAACTATGACAATTAAACTTGAAAATTATAAAGAACGATTAATTGATAAAACTATTGAGCTAGATTTAAAAACATTTAACGCGATTCAAATTGTTGGTCCAAAATGGTGCGGCAAAACATGGACTAGTATGCATCATGGTAATTCTATTGTTAGATTAACTGATATAGAGAAAAGAAAACTAGCTACACTTAATCCGAAGCTAATTTTAAATGAGAATATTCCAGAGGTTATTGATGAATGGCAACTAGTGCCAGAATTGTGGGATGCTATTAGAAATGAATGTGATCTGAGAGTATCAAAAGGGAATTTTATTTTAACAGGCTCAACCGCTTTACTAGATAAGGAAGAGAAATCTAAGATTAAGCATACTGGTACTGGTAGAATTATTAAAATAAATATGTTTCCTATGACAACATTAGAATTAGGTAAATCTCTTGATTATATTTCTTTAATGGATATGTATGAAGGAAAGGAAATTAATAAATTGGTCGATCCTTTTGATATTTATGAAATTACCAGGCTTATTATAAATGGTGGATGGCCTGAAAATTTAGGTCTTTCGAATTTAGAAAGTGATGGCTTACTAGCACGCGAATATATAAAGTCAGTTGTAGAAAATGACGTTAATGAAAATTACAATGATGATAAATTCTTGTTTGACTCACAAAAAATGATGATGATTCTTAAGTCATTAGCAAGAAATGAGTCCAGTTATGCAGCAGAAGCCACTATTTTGAGAGATTGCTTTAATTTTAGTGATGGCGAAGAACAAGCATTAAATAAAAGAACATTATCTAGATATTTAGACATTCTAGAAAAGTTATACATCATAAATAATCAAGAAGCTTATTCAACTAATTATAGATCTAGTTCAAGGGTTGGCAAAAAGGCAAAGAGAAGATTTGTTGATCCGTCACTTGCGGCCGCTCTTTTAGGCTTAACATCCGAAAAACTGATTAATGATTTAAATACATTTGGATTATTGTTTGAGTCTTTAGTAGTTAGAGATTTAAACGTGTATATGGAATATTATAGAGGTCACGTTTATGCTTTTAGAGATAATTTAAGTAATGATGAGGTTGATGCTATAGTTGAATTTAGTGATGGTGAATATGGTGCAATTGAAATTAAACTAGGAAACAATCAAATAGATGAAGCAATAAAATCATTAACTAAATTTAATGATAATGTCGCTAAAAAGCCTAAATTTTTATGTGTGATTGTAGGTATAGGATTTGGACTTACAAGAGATCCTAAATCTGGAGTATACGTTGTTCCATATAATACATTAGGAATGCATTTTAATGCCTAAACTAATTCATTTTAAATGTGACAAATACGTTGAAGTTGAAGGAGATAAGATTTCTTTAACTAAAACAGCTCCGCCAGAAGCCCCACATTGAAAGCATAGGATTGATACAATAAAAACTGCTGTTCAAACCTTTTTGTTAATTTTAATCATTAATAGACAAGTGTTTAATATCGTGATATTGTAATCTCGTCCGATAGGGAAGAATTAGTTTCCTCAAAGTACTTGAGTAACGTAAAATATTTAATTTCTCTTATGCGAGTGGGAGCGGTTAAGTATAAAATCTTACAAAAATTATTTTGATTAAATTAAGACTTAAGCATAATGAGATTAGCCTATCTATACGCTAGTAGTGGGCCAACCTTATCGGCATGAGTCTTTTTTTTGCTTCTCGGACAATACTAAAGCATACGGAGGAACGAGATATGAAAATGCAAAATTTAAACGAACACTTAGATGAGGTTCAACAAAAGATTGGTTATTGGTTTAATAATACTGATCTGTTATTTCAGGCTTTTACAAGAAGCTCTTACTCTTCACAATTTGGTGGAGAAAACAACGAAGTATTAGAATTTATGGGTGATAGAGTCCTTGATTTTTATGTGGTAAAGGTAATCGCTGATAGATTTGGCTTTGTTAAATCACAATCAGAATATTATGATGAAGAAAACGATAATGATGAGTACTGCATCGTAGCCCATAAGAATGAAGCTGATTTTACTGAATTAAAGAAACAAATAGTATCTAACGAAACACTCGCAGCAAGAATTGATAAACTAGGATTCTTCAAGTACATGTTCTTAGGTGATAGCGACCTAGATAATGAGAGCTTTGAGAAAAATCTTACAAAGGTTAAGGCTGATTTATTTGAAGCAATATTGGGCGCAGTTGCTATTGATAGTGATTGGAATCAAGACGAACTTCAAAATGTTGTAGAGTTCATGCTTCAAATCGATGACTTTTTAGCAGATGTAGACACTGAAGAAGAAAGACCTGAACAATTCAAAGAAGAGAATGCCATTAACACATTAAAGGAATTAGCAGAACATGGTAAGTGCTCAATTCCTGAATATGATCAACCTGATGAACAAGTTGAAATGAATGACGGAAGAATGATGTGGGAATGCACTTGTTATGTTAGAAGTTGGTCAATGCGTCATACAGCTTATGCAGCTTCAAAGAAAAAAGCAAAACGTTATGCAGCATATTTAATGCTTTGTGATTTTTATGGATTACATGATGAATTCTCACCTGAAGATGAGGACGAAGACCATGGTGAATAATTTAAGTTTTAATCAATTAAGACAATGGGGATTCCTGTTACAACAACTGAATTATGGAATGAATTAAGACAACAATAAATAGCCTTAGGGGCTTCACTTTGTGCCAAATAGGCTCGTCTAATACATTTTTTGAGAATGGTCTAAGTATTGAAGGCGCTTTTTCTTTTAAGAGAAAAAACGTTGCATGATATACTTTATCTATGGAACCATGTTTAACCATTTCATTCTCTTGTGACTATAAAGATCGTTGGAAAGACACTATGAGAAAAAAGCTTTCTTTCTTCCTTTCCGGACTTCTTACATCTCTTGCTTTGTTCGCACTCGGGGTTTACTTGAGCATTGCTGAGACAACAGTCAGCATAGGAACCTCTCTTATGCTTATAGGTGTTTTAGGAATTCTTATTTCACCTTTCACTGCTCTTTTTCAAAAAAGTGGGAATAAGGGCTTCACCGGAAATTTAAGAATTCTCTTTTATAAAAACGGGGACTCACAAATTTATGATTACCATCTTCTCGGAACGAGAAAGGGAGAAGCCTTTGAAAGCAAAGAACAGGTCTTCCAAATTAAAATGAAGAAACATATGGCTATTTTGATTTCTCCTCAAGGGGATCCTTATTACATTCCATTAAGGCAACTAGATACAAGACAAATTGAAAAATTGAAACAAATAAGCAAGGACGTATATCAATTTCGTGGCAAACCTGTGGAAGTGGAGACGATAAGCTTAGATAACGATAAAGGCTCTCAAGACGCATTCGAGGAAGAGCAGAAAGAATAGAGAATCAGAATGGAACAAATAAAAAAGAGATGCTCCTGGTGTAATCCAAACAATCCTCTTTATGTTCAATATCACGATGAGGAATGGGGAAAAACAAATTTAGAAGAGGGGCATCTATTTGAAATGTTGCTTTTAGAATCATTTCAAGCGGGTTTATCTTGGGAATGCATCTTGAATAAAAGAGAGAATTTTCGCCAGGCTTTTTCTAATTTTAATCCCTATATCATTTCTCAATATTCTCAAAAAGAGGTCATACGTCTATGCAATGAAGAAGGGATCATCCGTAATCGTTTGAAAATATTGGCTGCTATTTCAAACGCCAAGATTTTCCTTCAAATCGAAAAGGAACGTGGTTCTTTTAAAGAATATCTTCTTTCTTTTACGAAAGGGAAAATCTTTTACGAATATGGGAAAACAACCAACGCCTTAGCGGATTCGTTATCTAAAGACCTTCGAAAACGAGGAATGAAATTCGTAGGCCCAACTGTGATATATTCTTATTTACAAGCCGTTGGCATTATTCATTCTCATGAAAAAGGATGTTATCTATACGAAGGAGAAAGAAAATGAAAGAAATCTCTTATAAAGACCTTAAAATCAATCCTGTTACCCTGTTCGCTGATTCGTGGGGTGAACTCGTTACCGGAAAGAAAGGGGATAAAGTGAATGCAATGACGATCTCCTGGGGACAAATTGGCTCTTTATGGGGTCACTCTTCAGGAATGCCCGTAATTACCGTTTACGTTAGGCCTCAACGCTTTAGTAAGATCCTCCTTGATAAAGAAGATTATTTCACGGTTTGTTTCTTTGACAAAAAATATAAAAAAGAACTCTCTTATCTTGGAACTCATAGTGGTAAAGATGAAGATAAGATTCAGAAAGTAGGTTTCATATCGGTTTCTTTTGAGGATTATTCCTACATAAATGAAGCAAATTTAGTTTTTGTATGTCGCAAACTGTATAGACAAATGATGAAAGAAGAATGTTTCTTGGATCAAGGTGTCGTAGCAGATTGTTATCCCCATAAAGATTTTCACGATCTTTACATCGCTAAAATTGAAAAGGTTCTTATAAAGGAATAGAAGCTCATACCTATTGGTGGTAACATAATTTTACTGCGCTCGTAGCTCAGCTGGATAGAGCGTTCCCCTCCTAAGGGAAAGGTCAGGAGTTCGAATCCCCTCGAGCGCGCCAATAAACGAAAAAACTTAATAGCTTTCTTCTTTTTAAACCGAAAAGACTCGAGACATGTATAAGTCTTCGAAAAAAGAACGGACCCCTGTGCCAATAAAAAACATTTTTTAAAAAAGAGGCGACACCTGTTGTATTTATTTGACATTGTGACTACATGGTTCTATTCTTTTCTTGTCAGAAGGGTATTTTTTTACCCACAAAAGAATACTTTTCTGGTGTAGAGGCGTTTCTTTTCCTCGAGAAATGACTCCACGTCCCTCATTCTTTTGCAAGAGGGAAGAAAAATAGGGGATACATGTAGGAGAATAAAAACATGAAAGAAAAAAAGAAAATGGGACCTGTAATGACAACCGTCATTGCATCTGTCCTCCTCCTCTTAGCTTGCATCATCGTAGGTGTTGGTGGATTAGCTGATTGGATTCCAGCCGGTGGTGGAAAGCTTCCATACGGCCTTCTTGCCAGCATTGCCATTTACGGTAACGCCTTCATTGGCGATTTCAGCTCTAAATGGTCATTCGGCGTCTTACTTGTCGATGCCGTTGTTCTCGTTTTGTTTATCGTTTGCACCGTAAAATTAATCCACAAAAAACAACCTAAGCTCATTTATTGTGCATTTGCTGCTTCGTTAGGAATTGCCTATCTTCCTTTCTTAGGCATCCTTGCCTATCGTTTAATGGCAACTGGCCATGCAGAAGTTGGAGCAATGTGGATTATTGTTATCTCTTTCTTGCTTGATTTGGCCGGTATTTTATTAATGGTGATTGCCTCTTTAACTGCAATCAAAGCAAAGAAAGAAGCTGAAGCAGAACCAGTCGTTCGCGAAGAAGCTTTAAGCGAAGATCAAATTCGTGTTATTGTTCGTGAAGAAATCGAAAACTACGAAGCTGCTAAACCAACGGTTAAGACTCTTACTAAAGAAGATGTCAATAAAATTGCTGAGGATGTCTCTAACAAAGTCGCCAAGACTGTTGCAGATGAAACTGTTGCAAAAGCCTTAGAAAAACATGTTGAAGATTTCCACACTCAAAAAGAAGAAGCCCCTGTCGTAGAAGAGGCCGTAGAAGAACCTGTCGCCGAAGAACCTGCGGAAGAAGAAACTGAAGCTGAAGCCCCAGAAGGTGAAAATGATCCATTTGCCGCTTTAAGAAACAAACGCCGCGCTTCTTTTGAAACCCGTTTAAAGAATGCTGATTTCGACTTACGCCATAAATATTATGATTTACGTGACCATATTAAGTCCTATGGCTTAAGCAACCGTCTTTCTATTCCTGGCGATAGCTTCTCCGCTCATCGTAAGAGATATGTTTTCATCACCATTAATGGCAAACACTTAAAAGTCTATTTTGCCGCCAATCCAGATGATTACAAAGATACACCAATCCCAGTAGAACGTACTGAAACCAAGAAATATGAAGATTTACCTCTTCAATTCAAGGTTCGTTCCGACCTTTCCTTCCGCCGTGCCGTTAAGATCGTTGATGACATGTTGACCAAGGAAGGTTATACAAGAGAAGACAAACCAGTCAAAAATACACAAAATCCACAAGATAAATAATCAGGATTTGTAATTTAAGGGCTCAGAAATGGGCCCTTTTCTCATATTCAAGCGATAAATTGTTGACACAAGTTAAAATCCTTATTATTCTTATTAACGCGCTTGAAAGAGCGCAAATGGGTCATTAGCTCAGCTGGGAGAGCGCCTCCATGGCATGGAGGAGGTCATCGGTTCGATCCCGACATGATCCACCAATTAAAATTTACGGGTCAATTGGCCCGTTTTTTTGTATTATTGGCTGTTTTAAGTAAAATAGATGAAGTTGTTTAAGCTCAATAAGGATCTTTCCTATGAAAAAAACTTTGCAAGAAAAAATAACTTCACGGAAATATCACGTTCCGAATCGTTTTCTTTATTTCGTTTTAAAGAAGGTTGTCATTGATAAGGTTCTGGCACCCAAATACAACATCCATTATCAGATCATTGATGATATTAATGATGAAAAAGGGCCTTGTTTCTTAATCTTTAATCACCAATCTCGTATTGATTATGTTTGGAACGTTCAGGCGGCCTATCCAAAAAGATTGAATTTTGTTTGTGGCTATAATGAATTTTTCCGTTCTCATTTAAAATTGATTCTAAAGATAGCTAACGCAATCCCTAAGAAGAATTTTGTTATTGATATGGCTTCCATGCGTGGAATTGATTCAATTATCAAACAAGGTGGAGTTGTAGCGTTTTCCCCCGAGGGAATGTCTTCCATTTCCGGCCATAACCAACCGGTTGTTTCAGGGACTGGAAAATACTTAAAACACTACAGGATCCCCGTATATTGTCTTAAAACGGCTGGTGCTTTCTTAACCAATACCAAGTCTTGCCTTGATGAAAGAAGAGGCAGAATTGAGGCTAAACTCTTTAAATTGTTCTCTAAAGAAGATTTGGAAACGCTATCTCCAAACGAAATTGAGGAAAAGGTAAATGAAACTTTGACCCACGACGATTATCTTTGGAACGAAGAAAAGAAAATTCATTATGAAACTCATGGGCATATTGCTAAAGACCTTCATTATCTTTGCTACAAATGCCCTTCCTGCGGCGAAGAATTCGCTATGACCGATTCAGAAGATAGGCTTTATTGCAAACGCTGTGGTGCAGGGGTACAAATAGACGACACATATGCTTTAACTCCTTCCAAAAAAGGCATGAAGCCTCCTAAAAATATTTCGAACTGGTTTGATTGGGAAAGACAATGTGTCGTCAAAGAAATTTTCTTGAATGATAATCGTGAGTCGTTATATGATAGAATCAACAAACGCGTTGATAAAATGCTAGCAGATGGTTTAATTGAAGAAGTTAAAAATATTGGTATTAATAATTATTCAATGACTTCAAAAGTAGCAATAGGTTACAAAGAAGTAATTCAATATTTAAATAAT
>JABLTL010180946.1_pt1 | contig 12731 bp, 7 predicted proteins | sample 7160151 | NCBI WGS metagenome assembly JABLTL01 (sample SAMN14651223, study PRJNA627086) | human gut metagenome | isolation source: feces | host: Homo sapiens
GAGGGTGGGATTCGAACCCACGGTACGCTATAAACGCACGCCAATTTTCAAGACTGGTGCCATAAACCAACTCGACCACCTCTCCATATTAACTTAGGACAGTACTAATATTAGCATTTTTATTATTATTTGTCAATATAATTTTTATAAATTTTTATATTTTTTTTATAAAAATTATATGAATGTAAAAAGTCAAACTTGGCAAAAGTTGTTGAAAAAATGGGGATTTTATTATATAATATACTAAAAGAAGAATCTAAGAAGGGAGAGAAAAAATAATGATAAAAAAATTTTTAATAATTGTATTAAGTAGCTTTTTTATAATATTTAGTATAGGATTTTATAATACTGATGTATATGCAGCTTCGAGTTTAGATTCTATTATTTCAGATGCAGATAGTTTTATAGCAAGAGGAAGTAAGAAAGATGTAGTAGACAATGCAGGATTAAAAAAATTATCAGATAATACATATAGCATGTTAATGTTAGTTGGAATGGTTATAGCAGTTGTAGTTGGGACAATTTTAGGTATACAATTTATGCTTTCTTCCGTAGAACAAAAAGCAAAAGTAAAAGAAATATTAATTGTTTATTTTGTTGGCTGTGCAGTATTAATAAGTGCATTTACTATATGGAAAATAGTAATTAATATTATGAAATAATATAACAAAAGAATTACAGTTTAATTACATTTTTGTTTTGTTATAAAAAGTATACACAAAAAGGAAAAAAATTGTTATAATTAAAGTAATTATAACAATTTAAGGAGGATTTTTTATGGGAACATATAACATTCCTAGAAATGTTAAAGGAGAAGGAAGGATTTTATATATTTTTTCAACAAAAGCATTAATGTATACATTTTTTGGAGCAATATTGGGAGCGGTATTTTATTTTATATTTAAATTAATAGGATTGACATTTATTGGCTTAATTTTTATTTTAATATTTGGAGTGATTGGTTTTTCTATAGCTACATTTAAAGTACCTAAAATTAGAATGATTGATAGTTTGAAAGATGTAAGTGGAGAAAATATAGATGATGCAATAAAAAGATATATAAATTTTAAAAAGAAAAGTAAAAAAAGATATGTATTATTTACAAAGGAGGAAAAATAATGGATGAAGGACAAGTAGGTAATTTCTTGACAATAGCGCTTGTTATATTAGGTTGTTTTTTGGCATTTTTAGTAGTAATTTATATTATATTATTATTAAAAACTAAGAAAAAAGAAAAAAAACAAGAGAGTCGAACAGATTTTAGTAATAAACAAGAGACAGATAATAAAAAAGAAAAAAGTAAGGATAAAAATATAGAAATAGTTAATATACAGGACTTTATGGAATTTGAAACTGTTGAGGATAATATGATTGTTCAAAAAGAAAATTATAAATATATTATGGTAGTAGAATGTCAAGGAGTAAATTATGATTTGATGTCAGGAATTGAAAAAAATGGAGTTGAAGAAGGTTTTGTTCAGTTTTTAAATACTCTAAAGCATCCTATACAAATATATATACAAACTAGAACCATAAATTTAGAAGGTAGCTTAACTACATATAGAACTAAGGTCAACAGAATTCAAGCTGAAATGTATAGAAAAGAACAAGAATATCAAATTTTATTAGAAGATAGTAAAGCTTCAGAAGAAGCTAAGCAAAAAGCATTATTTGCAGTAACTAGACAGAGAAATTTATACGAATATGGTATAGATATTATTAGGGATACTGAAAAAATGAGTAAGAATAGTAATATCTTAAGTAAAAAATATTATATCATAATTCCATACTATGTAAACAACGAAATGGGAGAAGAAGAATTTGATAAAAAAGAAATAAAAAATATGGCTTTTTCTGAATTATATACAAGAGCACAATCAATAATAAGAGCATTAGGGTCATGTAGTGTTAAGGGAAAAATATTAAATTCTAAAGAATTAGTAGAATTATTATATGTTGCATACAATAGAGACCAAGAAGAAGTATATGGATTAGATCAAGCTCTACTAGCTCAATATGATAAGTTATATACAACAGGTGAAGATGTATATAAAAAGAAAATTAGAGAATTAGATAGACAAATTGAACAAGCTGCTGTAGAAAAAGCAAAGGAAAATATCGATATTGCTAAAAATGAGATTGAAGAAGAAATAAAAGAAAAAGAAAATAATATGGAAGAATTAATTAATGAAATGGCAAAGATTATACTAGATGGAAATCGTAATTATATTGAAGAAGATGTTGTAGATAAAGCCATAGAAAATATAGAAAAATCAACTAAAACAAAGGAGGAGAGAGATGAAAAAGAGAAGAAAACAAGAAAGTCAAGTAGTAAAAAATGATATTGCTAAACAAACTTTTCTACAAAGTACTACAATAAAAGATTTAATAGCTCCTTCAGGTATCGATGTTTCTAATTTAAATTATATAGAAATTATATCAAATATGAGAAAATTTGCTAAAAGTTTTTTGGTTACTACACTACCAAGAATGTGTACTTTTCCAGAATTGTTTAGAGATATGTATATGTTTGGAGACATAAATGTATCAATATATATTTCTCCAATTGCAGAATCTAGATCTCAAAATGAACTAAATAGAGTAATAAATGAATTAGAAACTGAAAGAATTGTAGCGGCAGATAAAGGAAATATAAACAGAGAAAGTACATTAACACAAAAAAGACTTGAAGCAGAGCAATTAAGAAATGAAATAGCAGCAGGATTTAATAAATTATTTGAGTCATCTATTATAGCAACTTTGTTTTCTAGTAATTTAGATGAATTAGATAAAGAAACTAAATTATTAGCGACAGAGATGTCTAAAAATTTAGTAGAAATAAAAAGTGCATGGGCGATGCAAGAAGAAGCATTTCAAAGTAATTTACCATTAATGCAAGATAAAGTAAAAAGGATACATACATTTGATAGAAGATCTATGGGAACTGTTTTTCCATTTACAACTTCAGATATTGGACATCCAACAGGTGTTCCATTAGGATTTAATAGACAGACAGGAACGCCGATATTATTTGATAATTTTCACCCATCATTGACAAATTATAATATGGTTATTTTTGCTAAATCAGGAGCTGGAAAATCAGTTACAATGAAAACATTGATTTCAAGGTCATCTGTTTTAATGGGAATAGAAAGTTTAGCTTTAGATGCAGAGGGTGAATATTCGATAGTGGCTGAGAGTTTGGGAGGAATAAATGTAGTTTTAAGTCCAAATTCAAAGACTGTAATAAATTTATTTGATGTAGAATCAGAAAATATAAAAGATGAAATAACTGGTAAAAAAAGGATTGTAGTGAATATAGAAAATAAAGTTGAAGACGTTACACAAGCTTTATTAACAATGGCAAGGGGAAGTACAAGAAGTACAGATGTAAATGAATTAACAAAACAGATAATTGCAGAATCTGTTGCCGAAGAATATGCAGCAAGGGGAATTAATAACAATCCTGAAAGTTTATATGAAGAAAGTTCACAATTTAATGCAGAAGATAGATTGTATAGAAGTAGAAAAAAGATGCCTACAATAGGATCGTGGTATAAAAGAATACAGGAAAAAGCGAGAGATAATTCTAATAAAGATTATAGTTTTCATTATAGTTACTTATTAAAAGTTATGAAACAGTATGTTAGAGAATTTGATGGGCAGATGGCGTATTTTGATGGACAGTCAACATTTGAATTATTAGATGGAGCTAGTTTTATAAATTTGGATATTTCACAATTGGAAGAAAGATTTGCTAGACCATTAGCTCAACAAATATTATTATCATGGATATGGGAAAAGTATGTAAAGAAAAATAGTGAAGATAGAAGTGTAGCAAGAAAGAAAAGAGTTATTGTTGATGAGGCATGGATGTTATTACCATATCCAGAGGCAGTAGACTTCTTGAATACAATGGCAAGACGTGCAAGAAAAAGAAATGTTTCATTAGCAATTATATCTCAAAGATTTCAAGACTTTTATGAAAAGCCAGAAGCACAAGCAGTATTAACATCTTCAGATACTAAGTTATTTTTAGCACAAGATAAAGCTGAGATTCAGTATTTAAAAGAAGTATTTAAACTAAGTGAAGGAGAAGCAAATTTTTTAGTAACATGTACAAAAGGTGAAGGTTTATTGAAAGTTGGTCAAGATTCAGCAATATTGCAAATAACACCAACGCAAAAAGAATTTGAATTTGTTGAAACAAACTTAAATAAATTAGTGGAAATAAGAAAAAAGAGAGAGGTAAATGGTTAATATGAATAAATTTTATAATAAAAGCATTTCTAAAGTAATAATTATTCCTACATTGTTCATAATTATTTTCAATTGCATATTTCCAACAGTTTCAAAAGCAGATTCGGGAATTGGAGGACAGTTATTTAAACCATTAATGAAAGCAGTACAATCAATAGGAGATTCAATTTTAAATGTATTGCAAGATGTAATGATGCCAGGTTCACCTAAAGCAGTTGTAAAAAGAAATATGGCAGATTTATCAGCAGATGAATTAACAGGTCTAGGATCAACTTTAACATCAGTTGCATCAGGATTAACAAAGGTACCAATTTTAGGTGATGCTCTAGTTTTTGTAGATAATGGTATTTCGAATGGAATAGAATGGGTAAAAAGTAAATTTACAGGAGATGAGCCAGAATATGATCAGCTTAAAGAATTTTATAAAGTTCATGTATTGCCTATTATTTTATATAGTCCAGCAACAATTTTTTATAATAGAGTTCCTGCACTAGATGTAAATTTTATAAAACCATCAGTAACTTATGCAGGAGGAAAAGGTACTTATACTACGGCAAATAAAAGTTCTATATTAAATACTCCAAAGTATACTGCAAATAAGGCAAGCTCAAATAATGCAACTAAGTATGAGAATAATACTGCATATCAATTAAGAGATACAATAGCAACATGGTATACAGGATTTAGAAATATTGCAATGGTAGCGTTATTATCTGTTTTGATATATGTAGCAATAAGGATTATTTTGTCTAGTACAGCAGGTGAAACGGCTAAATATAAACAGATGCTTCAAGATTGGGCATTAGCAATATGTTTACTTTTTGTAATGCATTATATGATGGCTCTACTAATGGATTTAACAGATTCCTTGACAGATATAGTTGATGATAAAAATGTTATATCTCAAGATACAGGACAAGATATATTTATGCAAAATATGAGAATACAAGCTGATTGTGGATATGATAGTGAAGGTAAAGAAGATATGAGCTTTCAGTTTGGATATACTTTAATATATATAGCTTTAATATTCTATACAGTTATATTTACATGTAAATATCTAATAAGGTTAGTATATTTAGCATTTTTGACAATGATTGCACCATTAGTAGCGGTTTCTTATCCATTAGATAAAATTGGTGATGGTAAAGCTCAAGCGTTTACGATTTGGTTTAGGGAATATGTATTTAATATATTATTACAACCAATGCACATGCTTTTATATACTATGATGGTCTCATCAGTTAGTGATTTTGCTCAAAAAAATCCAATATATGCAGTTGTAGCAATAGGATTCTTATTACCAGCTGAAAGATTAGTAAGAAAAATGTTTGGTTTTGATAAAGCGCAAGAAGGAGGTTTATCATCAGCAGTTACAGGAGCGGCTGTAATGAATACAGTGTCTAGCATTGCAGGCAAAGCAAAATCAGCTATTCCTTCAATTTCAACTGGAGGAAAGTCTTCTAGTAGCTCAAGTAGTGACAATTCTGGTAAAATTAGATATAGTGATAAAGACAGTGGAGAACTATTATCTGGTTTTAAAAATGGTGGAAATCAGACCAGTATAATTGGAGGAACAGGGACATCAGGTACTACTACAACGGGAAGAACACTAAATGGAGGAGGTAACGGTAGAACAATAACATCTGGATCATCTAATAATAGTAGAAATCAACAAACTAGAAATAGAACAAATAATAGTCCTCAATTGAAAAAAACAATTCCAATTGCTAAGAGAGCACAGCAATTAGGTATAAAAGCTGCTAAGTTTCCAGTACGAACTGTTAAAGGTGTAGGAAAAATGAGTGGAAAATTTGTGAAAAAAGCAGCAAAACCTACAATTAAATTTGCAGCTAAAGCAGCAGGAGGTGTAGTTGGAGGCACTATAGGAATGGCAGCAGGTCTTACTCAAGGTAGTCCATCAGCAGCAATAGGAGGTGCAATAGGAGGTGCAGTAGGAGGTTCAAAATTGACTGATGAAGCAATGAATTTAGGTACAGCAGCGGCAAATTTTGCATCTGACAGAATAGGTGATTTTAAAGAAGGATTTTATACGGATGAAGAATTAGCAGAAAAAAATCAAAAGAAATATAATAAAGAGATGGAAAAACAGTGGAAGAAAGATAAAGATATAATTAAACAATTCCAACAAGAATATGGCAAGGATTACAAGAAAAAAATGGATGAGGCATTAGAACTAAAACAACAAGGAGTAGATGAAAAAGATTTGATGTCAGCATTAAATTTAATGGATAGAAATCAAGGTTTATCATCAGAACAAGCAGCAAATATTATAGATTTTTCAAAAGGATTAAACAAAAAAGATTTGTTAAATAAAGATACAAGAAAGTCATTAAAAGAAAGAGCAAAAATGATAACAGGAGATGATCAACAAGCAGATAAAGTAATGGATCTTGTTGAGCAGAAACTTAAACTTAAATAATAAGATTAGCAATAAATTTAATTGCATAAAATTAATATCCATCAATATTGTAAATTTATTGATGGATATTATAGTATAAATATGAAAGGAAAAATTTAATGATAAATGATTTTAAAATTTGGTTTAATAGAAAAAATAAAATGATTTTTTCAGTAATACTTGGAATAATAGCGTTAATATTAATATTACAATTTTTAAATAATAAAGCCAAAAAAGAAAATAATACTGAACAGATACAAAATAATGTAAATGAAACAAAAGTAAGTGAAAGTGTGAATTTGAATGACAGTAATACGGTTTTAACTGGAGATAAAATTTCAGATACACAAAAAACAACGTTGAATAAAATAAGTGAGTTTATAAATTATTGTAATGAAAAGGATATAGATAAAGCTTATGATATGTTATCTGATAATTGTAAAAATCAATTGTATCCTGAAAAATCAGTGTTTGAAGAGGCATATTATAAAAAAGTGTTTAATGGAAAAACAAGAAGAGCTAATATTGAAAATTGGGTAAACAATATATATAAAGTAAGTATAGAAGATGATTATTTATCAACAGGAAAGTATACTAGAGGAAATGGGATACAAGATTATATAACTATTGTGGGAGATAAAATAAATATAAACGAATATATTGGCAAAAAAGAAATTAAAAAATCTAATGAAAATGACAATATAAAAATAGAAATAGAAGAAGTAAATAAATTTATGGAATATGAAATATATAAATTAAAAGTAACAAATAAGTCCAAATATACAATTTTACTGGATGACAGGAAAGATGTTGATGCAATGTATATAAAAGATCAAAATGATGTTGAATATCATGCATATACACATGAAATAACAGATTCAGAGCTAACTTTAGATCCAAGGCAAACAAAAGAAATTGAGATAAAGTATTATAATAAATATGGCTCAGATAAGAAAATTGAAGAAATGGTATTTTCAAGGATGATATTAGATAATGATGCGTATCAAATATATGATGATAAAACACAATATAAATATTATTCAGAATTTCATATTGAAATAAAATAGTTATAGGAGATGGATATGAAAGAAGAATTAAAAGATAAAGCTAAAGAATCAATAAGAGATAAAGCCATAAAAGCATTAAAAAAAGCATTAAAGATGTTGTTAAAAGTAATTTGGAAGCCTTTGATAATAGCGTCGATAGTAATGATTTTAATGACAGGATTCTTATATATAATTAAATTAGATGATGGAACATTTAAAAAAGATGATAAATCAAATACACAATTTGCAGCTAGTCAACTTATCAATAGTGCAACTGTTGATGAAAATGGAAAACTAACAACATCACAAACAGCACAAGAGGTATGGGATGAATTAGTAAAGAATGATAGTAGAGTAACATTATATTTAGATGGACCAGAACAATTGGCTAAAATGATAAATGCACAAATGGTTACACAATATCTAGATACTAGACCTAAAAATGAAATAGACAAGGAAATTGATTGGAATAGCATTACAGACATAAATTCAAAGACTACACAAGGAATTGTAAAATTGAAAAGAGCTACAGAGGATGGAAAGACAATTACGATGACTTATGTTACTCCAGAAAAATTCCAATCATATATAGATGCATATAATGAAAGTGGATCAGAAGCTGATAAAAAAGCAGCTTTAGAGCATTTTACTTTAGAAGAAGCTGGAGCAGATGCTACAGATACTACGGGAGGACAACTTCAAACTATTGATGGTGTGGATATGCAAGTATTAACTACAAATGGGCTAATTACGGTTTACAATGGAGATGGTTCAGCAATAGAAGGTGGAAGCAATGACAGGCATGGACAGCCATTAGCAGATGGAAAAGTGGCAGCTAGAGGAATAGCACCAGATAAAAGTGTAATATATATACAAAGTAGAACATCAGGAGAAGGTTCTCATGCAAATGGAAAATTCTATTATATATGTGATACTGGAGGAGGCCTATCAAGTAATCAAGTAGATATTTATGTAAAAGCTTCTCAGTCTGTTATAAATAGATCACCTTATGGTTCATATCATAAAGCCAAAATATCATTAGTAGAAAAAAATGTTACATGGAAACAATATTTAAGTAAATACTATAATAAAACAGTAGGAAATGGAAGTACAAGTGGAACATCTTCAAATAGTGACAAAACAACAGCTACATTTTTAGAAAAACTTAAAGAACAATATCAGCAAATAGATTCAACATGGAAATATAGTCGTACTCAATCAAATAAATCTAAAAAAAGAGCTAACTGTGCATCAACTGTAAGTTGGGCTTTACAAGAAATGGGAGTATTAAACAAAGGTCAAAATGTATATATAAATGGTCAAAACAAAGTAAGTAATGAAAGTAAATTACTAAAATACATGACAAAAATTGATGGACAAGGAAAAACTATGAAGCAATTGATAAAAGAAGGAAAGCTACAGGAAGGTGATATTGTATTTTGGAAAAATGTAGTTCATACAAATGTATATGCAGGTAATAAAAAATGGTATGATTCTGGATCATCAGCCACAGATAGTAAAACAAGACATTATATTAAATCTAAACTTATGAATCCTAGAAAAGTAAGTTATTTAAATAATGGAAGTCAAAAAATAGCAGCGATTTTTAGGTTTAATGAAAAAGGTTCAACCACTTCATCAGAAACGACTGATACAACAAATACAGAAAGTAGTGATAACTCAAACCAAGATACAGCAAAAACAAATACAACCAAAACTAAATATGTAGCTAAAGTAGCTACATGGAATGAGAGAACAGAAAAAGTTGAAACAAATGATCCAGATTCTGAATCATCAAATAGAACAATCTATGATATGACATCAACAGATGTTAATTATACAGATTTAATTAGTGGATATACAATGCCTTTTGATTATTTATGGGATTTATTAGTAATGAGTGAAGACAAAAGTTTTGTTATGGATTTAGCAGATTTAGTATTAAATAGTAAATTAGAAATTACTGTACATGATAATGTAACAACAGATACAAATGTAAATGTAAAAACATATACTAAGAAAAAGAAAACAGTGACAAATGCTACAGTAAAAGTTGAATATGAAGATGACAGCGGAGGTAAACATTCATATTCAAGGTCAGGTGGACCGTGGACTGATGAAGAAAGTAAAAATTATAAAAATACATGTACTACTATTACAAAAACTAATAATCTAGATATTAGTTTAACAAAAGCAGATGTATGGATAGTAGATTATGAACAAGAGTATAAATATGAGGTACCTAAAAAGACAGAAACAAAAACAACTAATAAATTAGATGATACACTATATCCAGATAATCCGAATGATACCGGAAGCTCTGATACTTATGGACATGCTTCTACATTATTGAACGAAGAAAAATCGAAATTAAATGGAACATATAAGAATATTAGTGGAGATATAAGTTCTGTTGATGAGAAAATGTATAATGCAACTGTTGATAAAAAAGAAAATATTACAAATACAGTTGAGACAAAACAATATGTAAAACAACCAAAACAAGAAGACGGACCACAAGAAAAGACTAATCCTAAGTCAGATAAACCTAATTTTGTAACAATCTTTTTAAAAGATGAAAATGAGCAAGCTTATGATAATATATTAAGTGCACCTGATTGGCTATTTGAAGTATTGGCTAAGAATGAGTCAACAGCCAATATGGTAGACTTGACTAAATATTTATTATATAAAGCCACTGGTGATACACAATTCTGGGATTCAAAAACGAAATTTGATTTTAGTATCTACGACCCTGACAATTTTGTAACAACATCTGAAGCGGGAGGAGATTTTGTAGTAAAGACAGATGCAAGTGGAACAGCACCAGTAGTTACAGATAAAGCAAAGTTAGAAAAAGGTTTAAAGAAATGGTTAAAATCAAATTCTAAACAGAGAAATAATGCATTATCCGTAGTAGATACAGTGTTACAATGTCAAGAAGAAAATAAAGTGAATGCAGTGTTTGTGTATGCATTTTTAAGACAAGAGACAGGTATTGGTTCAGCTAACACAGCACATGTAAAAACAGAAAACAACTGGGGAAGTTGGAATTTAGGTCATGTATATAGTAGTCCGGAAGAGAATATAAAAACAATTACAAATGGAATGCAAAATGGAAATATATATTTTAAAAAAGGGAATACGACTGTAAGTAAAATAGGTGCAATTTATTGTCCAAATGAACCAAGCCATCCTAACCAAGGTGATGATTGGATACAAAAAGTTAGCAAAAATATGTCAGATTTATATTCTTGTATGGGAATACAGATATCAGTCAATGGTGGCTCAGGTTCTGTTGCTAAAGGAGGAGCAGGAACTACAGGTGTATATACATCAACAAAAGGTAAAAAATACAATTTATATTTACAAGGAAGTGGTGCACCATGGGCCAATAATGATTATGGTGATTCTCATAGTATGGCCTATGCTGGTTGTGGACCAACAGCAGAAGCGATTATTGCTAGTGCATATAATGCTAATATAACACCAGAAACCGCAAGAGCAGATATAGTAAAACATTTAGGAAGAGGAAATCATTCGAATGCTACTTGGATAGGACAATCATTTAAAAGATTAGTTCCAAATGTAAAGACGAGTGTTGGAAATTTTGATTCAACTAAAGTAAAAAGTTGTTTAAATAGTGGCGGACAAGTATGGTTAGTAGTGCAGAACTGTAAATATACAAGTGGAGCACATTGTATGGCATTAATTGACTATAAAGAGAGCAATCAAGTATATGTAGCACACGGAAATTCAAAACGTAGGCCATCTGGCTGGGATTCAATAAGTGCTATAAAAAGCTATCTAAAATATAGTAGTGTATTGTATGTAGGAGGAAATTAGTGTGAAAAAAAGCTTAAAAATAATGATTATTGTATTAGTCATTTTGATTATAATAATAGCATTAATATTACTAGGTTGGAAGAGTAAAAATTCGGAAGGGATAAATAAAGAGGAAAAGATAAAGGATAGTGAATTTGAAGTAAAAGAAGAAAGTCAAATTACAAAAGTTACAGATGATCAAGAATTTTTTAGAGCAAGTAATTGTGTTCAATTATATTTAGATTACTTATATGATAATAATGAAGAGGCAGTAAAAACTGTATTAGATAAAAATTACATAGAAAATAAGAATATATCTGAGATTGACGGTTTGACAGGAGATATCAAGGAAGTTTTAAAAAATCAAGATACAGAAGGTGTAAAATTTATTCCACAGACAATAAATAGAGTTGAGAAAAGTATAGATATTTCAGTATATTTTATAGAAGGAAATATTACTGATAAAAACTATCAAAATGAAAAGACAAGTAATTTTACAGTAATAATTGATACATCTAAAAATGTATTTTCAATCATACCTGAAAACTTAGAAAAAGAAAATGATTATAATTATAATTTAGATATAAAAGATGATACTACAGATTATTATAATGAAATTGATAGTGAAGATATTTCTACTGTAAAAATATTAAAAACATATTATGATTATTATCAAAATTTGGCAATAAATAAACCAGAAAAAGCATTTGATTTGTTAGACAAAGATTATAGGGAAAAAAGATTTAATAATGAACAATCAAAATATGTAGAATATTTAAATAACATAGATATTAAAAACTTAAGACTTAGTAAATATTTATTTAATGTTTATGATGATTATACTGAGTATGTTGCAAAAAACAATGATGATAGTTATTTTATAATTAATGAAAAAGCACCAATGGATATAAGTTTAATTTTAGATACACATACTATAGATGTAGCACAATTTACTAAAAAGTACAATGAAGGAAATGAGCAAATAAAGATGGGAATGAATATAGAAAAAGTTATTGAAGCAATTAATCAAAAGGATTATCAATATGTGTATAGTAAATTGGACGATACTTTTAAACAAAATAACTTTCCTACATTAGATAGCTTTATAGAATATATTCAAAGTAATCTCTTTGAATACAATAAGGTAGAGTATGATGAATTTACTCAAGATGGAGATA
>JABLTL010104405.1_pt1 | contig 12709 bp, 9 predicted proteins | sample 7160151 | NCBI WGS metagenome assembly JABLTL01 (sample SAMN14651223, study PRJNA627086) | human gut metagenome | isolation source: feces | host: Homo sapiens
AGGTAGAATATGTCTTATCCTACATTGGGAGCAACGAGCCTTGTTCTTTGCTTTAAGGGCTGTTCGCCCTTGTGCCGCTTACCGCGGGAGACATAAGAACATAAGCTACATAAGTAACATAAGGCTAACGCCGTGGTTTTTTACATAAGCTGAGACTGGGCTTTCCGCCCAGCCTAAGATACATAAGGGCTGACGCCTGATAAAGAGAACGCTTTAATTGTGTTCCATTATATTATCACGACAAACTACATTAGAGCCAACGACACGGCGCCAGCCTTATGTCTCTTACAAGCAGGGCGGAAAGCCCTGCCTAAGCTTATGTAAAAGAACACGGCGTCAGCCTTATGTAGCGTACTTATGTCTTCGCGGTAAGCGGTACAAGAGCGAACAGCCCTTAAAAGAGCGAAACAAGGTTTGCTTCTTTGCTTGCGTCACCCTGCGTCACCCGATTTAATTACGTAACTCGTTGATTTTCAATACGCACTATATGATGGCGCAAAAAAGTGATGAAGTCAGGAGCCAGGCACCTATATCATAGCAACTCACAACAGCACCGCCAAGGTCATTGTACAGTAAGGTGCTGCAAGACATATATACACGCAAAATCCCTTCCACATCAAGAGCAGACGATGTGGAAGGGATTTTCCTATAATTGTAGAGTCAGACTAATGTCAGTGCCTTTTTAGGCATCTTGACCACCCGTTAGTCAGCAATAATAAGCTTTTGTCCGTCAGAGTCAAGTGTCACCTTGTGAGCAAACGACGTGCCGCCACCCTGGCTAATGGCCGAAAGGTCAATGCCCCGCCGTTTCAGTTCGTCAATAAGTGCCACGTCATGGCAAGCACGAGCTGAGCCCCAGCCCCTGCAGCCTACTTGTGCATTAAAAGAGTCAATGAGAGATTGAAGTGAAGCCTTCGCAAAACGCGCAGCAAAATCTGCGTAAAGAGAATTGTTGTTCATGTCAGGAAATGTTTGAAGTGTTTTAATGAATATAGAAAACTTCCACATCGTACCTTAACCACCGTGGTTCCTGTAAACTCGGTTGGTGAGTTTGCCACCATCAGCAAATCAATGCTGCGTAGCAACTGCTCTTGATGTTTCGCCTGCAAAGGTATAGAAAATATTTTACGATTCGTGCCCCAACATAAACAATTTGCGCTTTTATGTGTGTAAAAACGTGCCCTTTCATTTGCGCCTATTCACTTTTTGCGTGTTAGGCAACAAACCAGCGATGATGCCGAGAAGCGGCAGGAAGGCACTTACTTGAAAGATATACTCAATGCTGGTTTTATCGGCGAGCCAACCGAAGAAGGCAGAGCCAAGTCCCCCCAATCCAAACATCAGTCCGAAAAATATGCCCGCTATCAGTCCCACCTTGTCAGGCATCAAGTCGGTGGCATAAACCACGATAGACGAGAACGCCGAGGCAATGATGAGTCCCGACAGGAAGGTGCAGATAATGGTCCACGTTAAATTGGCAAAAGGCATGGCTATAGCAAATGGCGCGGCACCTAAAATGGAGAACCATATCACATACTTCCGGCCAAATTTATCGCCCAACATGCCCCCGGCCACGGTTCCGATAGCAAAGGCCAATAGGAACACGAACAAACAAAGCTGCGATGTTTGTACCGAAACGCCGAACTTGTCTATCAAGAAAAACGTGAAGTAGCTCGTGATGCAAGCCGTGTAGAAATACTTCGAAAATATGAGAAGTATAAGAATAAGCAGAGCACCATATTTGGTTCGTCTTGAGATGTCGTGATTGATGAGAGGTTGCGCAGACTGATGTGTCACCACATAGGACAGTTTGGTTTTATACCAAGTTCCCAACCGTATCATGATGATAGCCGCTAACAATGCCGCCAAGGCAAACCAAGAGATGGCATGCTGTCCGAAGGGCAGAATAATGATGGCTGCAAGCAACGGGCCAACAGCCGAACCGCCATTGCCTCCCACCTGGAATATGGACTGTGCCAAACTCTTTTTGCCTCCCGAGGCCAGTTGTGTGACAAGTGAGGCTGTAGGGTGAAAGATAGAAGAACCAAATCCCACCACGCTCACCGCCAGGAGTATAATAAAGTAGTTCTCGGCGAAGGCAAGCAGTAACAATCCTATCAAGGTAAAGCACATGCCCACCGACAGGGCGTATGGTCGTGGGTGTTTGTCGGCATAAAAACCTGTGAAAGGTTGCAGAATAGAGGAGGTCATTTGAAACACCAGTGTAATGATGCCTATCTGTGCGAAGGAGTAGTTGAATTTGTCCTTCATGATAGGGTAGATGGCAGGAATGATAGATTGAATCATATCATTCAGAAAATGCGAGATGCTGCATATAACGAGCATCGAATACACCGTACCCTCCACCATCGTAGGGTTCCCCTTCAATTTACTGCTTATAGCTTTAATATTCATGCGTAATAGTGTTTATTTCTTTATGCCGGGCCGTTGCTTGTTTTTGGGCTAGGAAACAGACATGGTGGTTCCGTCAACCCCATTTCGTTATGGTAAACACATGCTTTTTGTGTGGCATCAGCATAGCAATGACATCAATATTTACCTTACCTTTCCACGTCCTTCCCGTTCGGTAACCTTCAGGGTTTTAAGTGTATCGATTACGCTTCAAATCGCGGTCAATGATCGCAATGGCGCAAGTCTAATAAAGTACAAGTTATTATTTTTGCACAATATAAAGCTCGTTATCATTCTTAACAGAGAGGACTATAACCCCAGACCGCCACCAAAGAGATCTGCTTCTTTCTTATCCTTCAGTCTGTAGAAGTTACGATTCTTTACCTTCAGCTTTTCTACTTGTGGCATTGCGTCAAGGAATCTGCTCATCTTATCCGATTTCCATGTTAAGGACAGACGATCGAGGAGCTCCTTCGGTGAAATCATGTCAATGCTTTGGAGTATGGACTCAATAGTGGTGCAGAGTTGTTTGTGTTCCAACTGTTCTGGAGTCATTCGTTCGTTAGGAGAAAGAGTCAACTCCGTGCCGATTATATCTACAGCATTTGCACCTTTTTGGATGAGTCGCATATTGGCGTTTTTCTCTTTATGTTCTGGATATCTCACGTAGATGGGACGCCCTCGTCGGATTCCTTCTGTTGCACCAGCCCAAGTGCCACCAGTACTATCGCTTTGAGCTACGTAAATCTCTGATGCCATACCATATATTATGGAATTGCGTGCCATGGCAAACTCTACTGTCCATGGGGCTTGGGGCGCGAACGTGCTCATCACGAGGAGTTTACCTTGCACGATGTATTGAAAGTATTGTTTAAATCCTGAAGCAAATGTCATGATGCCTTGGGGCAATATGATGATGCTCTTTCCCCCTGCTTCGAGTGCGGCATCCAGTGCTTTGCGGTCCACACCTTTGGCAAACCCGCTTACGATCAATTTGCTCTCGCGTGTGGCTTTACGTGCTAGATTCTCTGTGAAAGTCAGAGAGATGGCTTCTGCTTTTCGCGAACCGACGATAGCTACGGATGGCGCTTGCAATAGAGACTTATTACCTTTAGAGAATACTACCACAGGGGCACCATACTTCATGTTCTTCTTCAGTAACTGGGGATAGTCTGCATGAGTGATTGGAAATATATCGTATCCTTGCGCTTGAAGTTCTTCGATGAGGAAGGAAGTGTTAGCAAGTTGCAATTTCGCTTCTCGGAATAACGCTTTTTCTTCATCATTAAGCCCTACGACATCCCATGTAGTGGGGTTTTCAAACAATTCAATGATGGATATCTGCGGATTATGAGTAAAACAAAGTGCATAAATCTCATTCTTGCGCTTGGTATATATTTTGGGGATTAGGGCAAGGGTCACCCAGTAAGTTAGTTCCTGCTTGATCATAATGTGCCTCCTACAGTTTTTGCTATAACGATTGGTACAATGTATTTTGCTCCTTTGCGAGTAAGTACGGCTCCGACTTCCTTGAGCGTTGCTCCGCTATCGTAGATGTCGTCTAGCAAAACGATGGTCTTTCCTCTGACTTCGCTCTCTGCTATATCAAACGCTCCCGCTACATTCTCATGCTTGCTATAAGCATTTTGGAAAATCTTCTGCTCATCTGTAGTGCGCACCTTTATCAGATTGTGACTGATGGGGAACTTCATTTCTTGAGCAAACTTCATGGCAAAGTGTTTCATCAAATCGCCTGAATGGGTTGGCGGTATATATAGTACCAAATCTGCTTGCAAATTTATAAATTTCTTACCATATACCGATAGAACTTTCTGAAGCAAGAAGTCGGGGAAATCACCACCATTCTCGTATTTGCATCGATGCAATGCTCTTCCTACATTAGACACACCATAGTACGAAGCTGCATATCCGTTCACCAATCGAGACGCTTTCTTTAACAGAGTCTTGATGATTTCGCCTTCTGTGGAAGTATACTCCGATAGGTTTATTTTGTCTTTATATTCAGCGACAGTTTTATCAGCATTTTCTTTTGCGTATTTCTCTATTAGTACGATCCCTGGCGTTGGGAAGCACAAGCGTAGCCCCTCCCTTCTAGGGGTCCATGAAGCGAGATCTAGTGTGGGGAAGTAAGTATTCCGAAACTCCTCGAGTTTGGCTTCTTGTATTGGATCGATGGTAACCCGTATCTTCGGTAAATTTGTGTTATCACAATTGGAGTAGGCAACATGCTCTTTACTATCAAGGAAATCACAGAGATACTTCATTCTTGGTTCGCTCGTATAGACGTACTGCTCCATGGCATGGAAATCTCTCAACTTCGATACCCTCAACATTTCGAAATGCTTGCTGTCGAGTTCGGGTGCATTGTATTGATACTCAAGTCTCTTGGTCTTACCATACATTACCTCTTTGATGATGCCTTGATCGATTAAATCCGCCTTGATTACTCTAACTTGAGTGGTTTTAAGATTAGCTTCCTTGATGATTTCTCGTTCCGTTAGAGGCTCAATCTGTAGTAGAGAGATCACTTTCTGATATTTGTTGATAGAAGGGCGAGCTCCATCGATAAAGGAGAGTGGTAGTTGCGAATCAATAGCAACGCCTGTATCAGCATCTTTCTGCTCATTGTAGAGCAGCACGATGCGCGTCGGTTTTCCATCGCGCCCAGCACGCCCTATCTCTTGATAATAATGAATAGGCGATGTAGGCATCTGCGTATGGATGATGAAGCGTATATCGGGTTTATCGATTCCCATACCGAGCGCATTGGTCGATACTATGCATTTCCACTTATTGTGCATCAGTCCCTCCTCTACAACCTTTCGTGTATCGGGGTCGAATCCGGCATTATATTCTGTCGCACGGATTCCTACATACTGTAGCCATTTTGCATAGATCTCCGTACTCACGCGAGTGCCTGTATAGATTAGTCCCGTTCCCTCAAATTCATTAAGATGAGCTGCGAGCCACATTTCCTTCTCATCCTCCGACTGCACCCTTACCACTTGTAGCTGCAAGTTCTCCCTTATCAGACTTCCTCTGATTGTCGTAAGATTGCCACCTATCTGATCTTCTATATCCCGTTGTACCCTTTTCGTGGCAGTAGCCGTAGTAGCAAGGATTGGGAGACTCCGAGGAAGCAACTGTACGAGATTGATTATTCTGCGAAATGCGGGGCGGAAATCATGTCCCCACGTAGATATGGTATGCGCTTCATCTATGACTACCATGGACAGATTAATTCTTCGTGTAGCATCTATCCAGTCCGCGTTTTCTTGCCTTTCGGGCGCTATATAGAGTATTTTTAGTTGGCCATTGAGTGCCTGTTGTATTATGCGCTGATTATCCTCTACCGATTGTTCGGAGTTGATATAAGCAGCGGGGATTCCTTTTGCACAAAGCTTCTTTACTTGATCGCGCATCAGCGCTATCAGTGGCGAGAACACCACCGTAACGCCAGGGAACAAACTTGCAGGGAATTGGTAACATAATGATTTTCCAAACCCCGTTCGTTCGATCAACAGTATTCTCTCTCCTCTCAGAATTCTTTCTATCGCCCTCCATTGGTCATTGTAGAAATGCTCCAAGCCGAATTTTTCCTTCAAATGTTGCTCGGCTTGCTGACGGTTTATTTGATAGTTCATGGGTCATCTTTTTATTATAAGGTCTACATGTGTTGAATACTTAGTTACAACGTTCTTTAGATCAAAAATATGAATTTTTCTCATTAGAAAGAAAATGTTGTTGCTATTTTTACCCGGTAGAGTGGCAGGGCAGAGTTAATGCCTATTAGATTCGAGACAATAGTAGAAATTCTTTTGGTTTATTAGCCCTTAAAGTGCTGCACCAAAGCAAACTTGATGCTGATACACTCTGTGAAAACGCTGCCAATCTGCGATGTCCAAAATAGTAGACAGTTACCATATAGATATTCTTTCAAAGAGATTGTCGTCCTTATTTATCATTTGTGATTGTGCATTTTCCAATTCTTTTTTGATTTGATTTGTTTGCTTTTTAAGTTCATCAATAAGACTTTCCGCTTCTTTGTTCTTTTTTTTGAGAGCTTCTACAGCTTTTTGACTTATCTCATTCTTTTTGACAATAGATTGATAGTCTTCTTTGATTTTTGCCAATTCATTCTCCAATTTAGATAATAGAAGTGCCTGAAGGATTATTGTCAAGCATTTTGTTTTTAATTCTTTACATATCTGTATTTTTTCTGTTCCTAATTGAGAAATCTTGTCATGTAAAAGTTTCTCTGTTCCTATATTGTCTTTTCTTCTGTTTCTTTCTTCTTCTAATTCCTTTTTGGTATAATTAAATTTTCCTGTTATATTCTGTCTGTCTTTCATTAAGTCTGATTTATCTTCTTTAAGTTTGGATATTGTTTTGTTTAAGGTCCCTATTGTTCTTAGATATCCGTTTCTTTCTTCTTTGAACTTCTTCTTAACAATGTTCAAATGCTCTTTGCTCAAAAACACAATTACAACTAGTGCAATAAAAAGTAAAACTAATAATGATGTTATTCCCATGTTACTTAATCTTTTAAAAGATGACCACTAAAAAGATAATAGTCCTGATGCTCTTTGTCAACACCAAATACACGTACAATCATGTATGAGCAAGACTTGTCTGTATCACATTCTTCAATCATAGATAGTTCTCGATAGGAGATAGGCATATTTTCCTGTGAGGATTTGTCTCGTGTTGTGGCTTTTACCTCTAAATATACTTTCACTCCATTTCTTGCAGTGAAAGAAATGTCGTATTTTCCATAATTGGATTTGCAGAAATAAGTTTTTCCATTCAGTAGAATACGTTGTTCGTAATCTTCTTCTGTGGAAATTGAAAGACATTTAGGATCATATCCCATTGCAATTAATTTTTCATAAACAAGAATTTCACCCTTGAATCCGGTCCTTATGTTACGTTCTTGTTCACTATAGTTTGGTGAATATCCTCCCAATGTAACTTGTATTGTACCGCTTTCTGGTTGAATATCCTTTTCCAAGAAAGATGTGTTATAGCCTTTGTCTTCAAGGTTCTGGCGAATGCCTTCATAATTCTCTATTAACATCATGAATAATTCTCGTTCCTTGCCTTTTGTATCAAGGTATTTGCATAGGGGATTTAATAAGGGTTCAATGTTGGCAGGCCTTAAACTCCCTGTATAATAAAACTCATTTTTACAGCCGAATGTGTTTTTCTCAATGGTGTCGTTGTTGTTGCCGTATGTCAGCAGTATTTCTTCGCAATGGTAGAAATGGGTATTATTTATTAGGAATTGTAATCCTTGTTTCTTCTCATTATAAGAGGTTTCATTTGTTTTTTCTCCCAAGGCGATAATTGTAAGTGGGGATAATATGTTCTTGAGTAATTCTTGAAGCTCTTTTGTTTCTTTTTTACCATTGAATGAAGGTTTGATGTTCTTTTCGGTTATTACTCTAACACCCATTAAAGACAATAATTCAATAACCTTTTCTTTATTTGAAGTAGAACCTATGTATACGCGATTACCTGACTTAAAACCATCTAATGTGATATGATTTAGATCTTTTGGAAACTTAAATATTCCGTCCTTTGAGAGTATTTTGTTGTCCTTAGCCCAGTCCTTTATTTGCTCTGTTTTATTAGGAGATGTAAGACAATCTAAATCAACTATCCTTTGGTATATTTTTGATATACGTTCCTTATTTTCTTCCGCTTTTTTTTCATCTTTGGAAATGTTTGATAGAAGCTTGAGATAATCTTCTAATGTAGGATTTGTTTTAAGAGATAATAATTCATTCCAAGAATTGTCGATTTCGCAATCTACATCTATAAAAGGTAAATATTCTCCAAATAATTCTTTAATAAATGAAGTGTTCTTATATAATTTGTGAGCTGTAAGCATTTCGCCTGTTGAAGCTGGAAATGTTTGATGATGTTTTATTATCCAGGGTAAAAAATTCATTCCTAAATAATCATGTTCTGGAGATTTATCGCACAAAAATCCTTTTTTATAATATCCACAACCTGTAGGACCGTAAATATAGTCATTGGATCTGTTTAATTCAACTGGTTGTGACAGTATGTATGACCATACTAATTTACTCAATTTTAAGTCAGTTGATCTTACACTAATGTATGGAACATATTTAACATTAATATATGAAAACCTCATATAATAATTGCCTCCTGTCCAAGAAGAATGATTATATTCATGCTCTTCAGCAAAAGAAACATAGTGCTTTAGTAAATCATATACTTCAGATTTTTCATCGAACTTTAGTTCATGAAGACATATATCGTCGCAAATATTCATGTCACGGAAAAAATTGCGCCATTTCCTTCGTGTCGCTTCAGATGTGTTTTCACAATATTCATCGCTTATGAATATGTCCACATTACAGGCAGCCTGTAGGTCAAGTGCGGGATAATATTTGCTGCCTATATATAGTTCATCAGCATTTTTTAAATTCCCATCATTTGTAATAAAACGTAATTCAGACAATTTATAGGTCGGTATCTCCGTTATAAAATTCTTTTTCTCCCATACCCCAAATAAGTATCTTCCAATTGATAAGGCGTTTCCACTTGTTATATATCCTTTTTTACAAATAATATTCTCAATAAAAGTCAAATCTGATAATTCTTTTACTCCAAGTCGTGAAATCCATTCAAGCTCTTGTCTGTTTTTGCTGAGGTGTTCATTTACATTAGAGTGTAAGAATACAGCATCTTCTGCCAGGTGATTAAACTCTTTGTATTGTGAAGGGAAAAACAAATCATTGGGACAACTCAGTTCCCCTCTTTCGTCAAGTAAGAAATGCGTGTCTTTCAGAACATTAATAAACTCCTCCTGTTCACTATGGTTCCGTAAATAATATTCATACAAGAAATCTATGAGTTTTACGTCAAGGGTTGGGTCAATATTTTCAAAAGCATTTCTGTCATCAAATAGTGCTTTTAATTTTTGCTTGTCAAATATAAATACTCCATAGTCTTCCAGTAATTTAAGGCCTTTCCACACAGGATCAATATAATCGTTGTCGGAATAATCTTTATTATAGGTCTTGTTTATATGAACTACAAGCAAATGTTTTGAAATCGCTTCTGATAGTCCAATCCTATCCATAACAGCAGAAGATGCAAGGACCTTTGATTTGGCATCACTAGCTCTTGGAATAAAGGCTATATTGTTGATTGCTTTTACCATTTCAGAAGCAAAAATTTCTTCTAACGCATTGTTGTTGCCGTACGATTTCTTTGGTAACACTTCATAATAATTGTTGTAGGTGGATGATATATCCTTCACCCAATTCAAATATTCCGAAGGAATCTTTGAAAAAATAAGTTTGTTCCATTCGGAATCCTTATGCAATTGCTGGCGCCCAGCATCTGTAATGAAATTGGCGTTTACCAAAAAGGGAAATCCTTCATTTCCAAATTTAAATGAAGTTGGAAGGTATGTATAGATAACAGAATCTTCTTTATCTAAACTTCTGATTTTACTATTATTGTCTATTCGAATCGCAAAAGAAAGGTCAAACGTTTTTGCATCTTTCAGTTTTTGAGGAGTATTTATATCTGCTTTGATGTCATTATATAGTTCCTTGGGAACCTTCACTTCAGGATTTGTGTATGTCAGCCATCTACTGTCTTCTTTTCCATTGGAGGAAAGAACAACTATATTGCTTGTACATTTTTTATTTACGCTCCTTAAAACTTCATTGTGTGAGACAAATGTCATTTGTATATTCTTGCATCTAAGGAAAAGCAAGAACTGACTGTTTGAAAGTAGTTTTGTTATTTTCTTTTCCAATGACGACGACTCTGTTATCTTTATGTAGGTAATAACATTGTACTTTGATTTGTCAACTGAAATAGGAGCATTTGTTTCTATAGGAATAATTTGCCATGGCATTAAATATGTCTTTTCTTCACTCTTTATGCCATATTCTGTTTTCCAATTTTTTTCCCAAAAACCTTCCCAGTATTCTTTGTCGAACTTAAAACAATACTCGCCAGTTTCCACCGTGACACAGCTTGAACGCATGAATACTGATTTAAAACCAATTCCTTTATATCCAATTTTCTTTGTGTCTTTTGTCTTGTTCCCGTTGCCGATGTCGCAAATACCTTCAATGTCTCTTTGTGAAAAAATTGCCCCATTATGCATGAATACTAAATAACCGTCTTCTATCATAATATTGATAGTTAAGGTCTTATTTTCCTTTCCATCGTATGAATCTACGGCATTTTGTAATAGTTCAAAAATAAAGCGTTCTTCTTCCGTATAAATACCAGATGATAATTGCATAAGCCCTTGCTCTACTGTTGTGGCAACATCTGGATTCGTTTTTAATGTATAGCGTTCTGCTAAATCTTTCAATAATTTATTTGCCATATATGTTATATTTTTATTGTCAAACTTTCCTCATCGCCCCTTTCGGCACATACGCCGTAGCCACCAGGCACCCGTCAAACAACTCTACAACCACACGTTGTTGGCCGGCAATTCTTGCCACCCTTCCATGAATACCTTTGAATTCACCATCTGTCACGACAACATGATCACCTAATTTGAATTGGATGTTGTTTGAAGTGATTGGAATGATGTGAGGGCTCTTAATGAAGGTAAGATGAATGAAGTTGCTCATGGCTTCATCTCTGATTGTAAGTGGCGGATTTCGGTCGGGATTGTCTTGACGATGGATAGTGTGGTCAAAGTAGTAGCTTAGCAAAGGTCTGCTTTCATTTGTTACTACCTTGTTTTCGTGGAGTAAAGCTTCAATTTGTTCTTCTGTCGTATGAATAAAAATGAATGACGGAAGAAGCGGTTCGATGATGATTCGCTTCTTGCATTGTTTTTTTATCTCTTTGTATCTTAAAGGAATATAGCATTCCAAACCTTTAGCTTCTACAAATGTCTTTGCTTTGAGAATGCGTCCATACGAAACGCGTAGAACGAACCATTGCTCGTTCTCAGTGGGCACACTTCTTACCGACACCCCATTTCCGACATTCTCAGATATGGAGGGCGTACAGGAGGTAAGTTCTGCACTCGGACACGATAAGCTTGTGTCGGTTGGCTGCCCATTATACAATGAGGCATCGGCCGTTGAAGGCTGGTTGGTTGTATCTTCCAATATTGTTGCTCAGAGATAAAAACCAATAGACTCTTCCTTGGTGGAAGAGTCAATAATGATTACAAAGATAAATAATCTTTCTCAGACGAAAGAACAAATAATAGGGAAGATACAACAGAATTATTTAACACCCCATTGCCCCCAAAGTGCAGACAGTTTGCACAAAAAAAGTGTGGAGGGGGTGTGGGGGCTTTCAAAAAATGTGCGTAATATTGCACTCGCTTGTTGGCTCTCGGTAAGCAAGGGGGCCACAGCAAATAATGCAGTATAAAAAACAATAGAGAATATGATACTATCTACATTGGCAGAGAGTGGGCGCGTAGAGCATTTGCACCCGGCTTTCAAATTGGTTTTAGATTATGTCAAGTCGCACGATTTGACAAAGGTGCCGGCAGGACGCATTGCGCTCGATGGCGACCGCTTGTTTATAAATGTTGATGATGCGACCTTGCGCACAGAGGCGGAGCAGGCTCTTGAGGTGCATCGCCGCTACATCGACATACATTTCCCGCTCAGCGGTAGCGAAAGGGTAGGGTGGAGTCCGCTTGAGGCTTTGGTCGCAGAAAGTAGTCGCGAACCCTTTGATGTGGCACGCGATTTTGCCCTTTACGACCTGCCGGCTGCCACTTACTTTGATGTGGTGCCGGGGCAGTTCTACATCATGTATCCCGAAGATGCCCATGCCCCTATTATTGGCAGCGGTACACTGCGCAAACTTGTGGCAAAGGTGAGAATAGACTGATGAGGTGATGAGGCTGCAAAGTCCAAACGCAACTATTGCTGTATGGTAAAACTATTCTGATTTTATCGCTCACGGATAGCACCGATTACACGGATTTTTTTGCTTGTGCAACGTGCTTTAGCACTACGGAGATGACGGATTTTACGGATTTTGTGAGCATTGCATGCTCACTTCGCTATTAGCTCGTTGCTGCGGATAGGTACCTTACTACATAATTTGTGCTAACGTATTTCGCCACGGATACGTTACGGGCCAATAGCGAAGTGAGCATGCAATGCTCACAAAATCCGTAAAATCCGTCATCTCCGTGGTGCTAAAGCACGTTGCATAAGCCAAAAAATCCGTGCAATCGGTGCGATCCGTGAGCGATAATATCAGAATGGGTTAACCGGACAGCAATAAA
>JABLTL010089559.1_pt1 | contig 12705 bp, 6 predicted proteins | sample 7160151 | NCBI WGS metagenome assembly JABLTL01 (sample SAMN14651223, study PRJNA627086) | human gut metagenome | isolation source: feces | host: Homo sapiens
AATTAAAGCATAGTTTCCCCCTCCCCAGAATGAACGGGCTTTTGACGGAGTATTCAATTGTGTGCCTGAAAGACAACCTCGGCATCGGGGAACAGCGACTGTGCCTCGGTGATGTAGCGAGCCCAGCCATTCGCATCCCGCACCTCCGCGCCGCGCAGCGTGTAGAGATTGTGCATGGTTCCGCTGCAGTTTTCCGCCATCCAGAGGGCTTTGCTGTCGGGGAAATAGGTATTCATTTCGGCGGGAGATTCCGTTCCCGGCGTCTGCTGGAAGATAGCGGTCACGCCATCAATGGTTGTTTCATAAATCGAATCCGCAACCTCGAAGGTCGGCGCGATATAGCCGACACCGGTCTGCACTGCGGTCAGACCAATGCCCACCGAAAGGCGTCCCTGTTCGCCATAGGGAAGCATGGAGCCGTACTGGAAAAACGCCCGCCGCTTCATCGCCGTGCCCACAAAGACATTTTCCTTCATTACCGCGTCCGTAAAGCCCTTCGGCACAATAATTGCGGTCTTGCCGGATGCAATCTGCTCGTCAAGCGGCAGGCTGCTGTCCGCAGCATCTTCGGGGGCAATCAGCCCTTCAATGCCGCCGTAGTGATCCACATGCGCATGGCTGATGACAATGGCGACAATCCGCGCATCGCCCATCTTGGAGCGGAAGAGTTTCAGCGCTTCCGCCGCGGTATATTTGCTGCTGCCGCAGTCCATGATAATCCATCCGTGTTCGCTGCGGACGAAGGTAATATTGGAAATATCATAGCCGCGCACCTGGTAGATGCCGTCAGTAACCTCAAAGAGACCGTAAATGTGGTTTAGCTGCGTATTCCGCCACAGGCTGGGGTTGGCGGTATCCGGCGCGTCTTTGTCAAGAAACGCATATGCGTCCTGCGTCCACACGATTCTCCCGTTCTCGCCACGGAGATTCAGTGTGTCCGGTGCGGCGATGAAACCTCGTTCTGCATTCTCAAGCTCCGACGTATCCTCAAAGTTCAGGAAGTCATATACCTGCCGATTGACCTCAATGGTGCTTTGGGTTGCCGGCTTCGTCTCTGCATTGAACACGGCGGCAGTGTCGCTGCTTTTCTCGGCACTGGCGCAGACCGTCAGCGTGGCAGCCAGCATGGTCGGCACAAGGAGTAAGCTTAGCAGTTTCTTTTTCACAGGTGTTCCTCCTTTACTCGGACAGATTTCCCCATAGGGAACTGCTACGAAAGATGACATTGCTCACCTTCCGTCCTTTTCTGTTCTTATGTTTTCAGTGTAGCATAACTTTGTTTGAATTGCAACATACCTTGCGTGAACATCGTACAATCCTGCGCGAATGACGTTTTTTCTTTGCGTTGAATCTTGCATTGCATCTGAAGACATGGTATTCTGTAATAGTATTTTATAATGGTGGAGGAAGAGCTATGAGATTCAACGATATTTCCGTTATTTCCAACCGCAGGCATATCAGCTTGCTGACAGAGGACATTCTTTATATTCAATTGTCAGGCCGCCAGTCGATCATCCATTTTTCCGATGGCAGAACCTACGAAACCTATGCCACCATCCATGAATTGAAAAGTATGCTTGGCAGCGGCTTTATCCGCGCCGACCGCGCCACGCTAGTATCTATCAAGGGAATCCACGACATTGGAAAGGAGATTGAACTCGTCAACGGAGAAACGCTGTATTATAGCTGTCGAAAGAAACGAGAGCTCAAAGAACAGCTGCGCGCCGGACGGCGGCAGATTGCGCAGAGCCTGTCTGACAGCGACGCGCCCACCACACAGGAAGAATATCAGCGGCACTATGCCAGCTATGACAGCGCGCCCTTTGCGTTTACCGACATCGAGATGGTGTTCAACGAGGAGCGTGCCGCTGTGGACTGGATCTTCCGCTACGGTAACGAGGCACTGGCTGAAATCGAAAAAACGCCGCTGCAGCAGCTCATCAACCACTCGTTCGGCAGCATTTTCCCCAATATGGACGAAAAGTGGCTGCGCGTCTACGAGCGCACAGCGCTATTCGGTGAAACGCTGGAAATTGTATATTACAGCCCGGAGATTGACACAAAATTGAAAATCATCAGCTTCCCCACTTTCAAAGGGCACTGCGGCTGTATGCTGTTCAAGCAAGCGGAAATTCAGACGGTGGGTGAGTACGCCGCGCCATAACGAACTGCGCAGATGCGTGTCCCTGCTCTCAAACATGAGGACGGGCGCTGTTCCACCGCATTTCTCATGTGTGTTTTGCACACATACTGTTGACTTTTCAATTCTTTTCTGCACGCAAACAGGCGCTGGCAAGAATCTCACCCTGCCAGCGCCTGTTTTGTATTCAGCTTTACTGCCGCTGCACCGAAATTGGCTCATCCGTCAATTCCAACGTCTCGCCATACACCTGTACCGCCAGTTTGTCCCCCTGCGTCAGCTGGAACACGGTCTTGTCCGCGCCCATGCTGATTGCAATCACACGCCCACGGTACATGACCGAGAAGGTCAGCTGCTTCCAGCGCTCCGGCAGACGCGGGGCGAAACGCAGCATCGTGTCATCGCTGCGCAGACCTGCGAAGCCGTAGACGATGTTCGCCCATGCCATCGCAATGCTCGTGATGTGCAAGCCCTCGCGCGTATTGCGGTTATAGTTGTCCAAATCAAGGCGCGTCGCGTAGCCGAAGAAATTGACTGCCTCGTCCATCTTGTCCAGTTCTGCCGCCAGAATGGAGTGAATCGCAGGCGAAAGGGAGGATTCGTGAATCGTGCGCGGCTGGTAGAAATCGTAGTTGATACGCTTCGTCTCGGTATCAAAAGACGAATTGTAGAGGTAGAGGAACATCAGCACATCCGGCTGCTTAATCATGTCCGTACGGTAGATGCGGTCGTACGCCCAGTGGTCGTAGAGCGGGAACTCGCTGACCGGAATGCTGTTGATGTCCGTGTGCGGCAGCTCAAAAAAGCCGTCGTGCTGCTCAAACAAGTGATTGGGCGTTTCCGGAATGTACATGTTGTCGGCAATGTGCCGCCATTGCGCGGGTTCGTCCGATGCAAGCTGGACTTTTTCGCACAGTGCCGCATAAGTCTCCGGCGCATCCGCCCGCATTGCATCCAGCACATCCGCCGCGCAGCGCAGGGCGCGCATCCCCATATAATTGGTATACGCGTTGTTGTTGACCATCATGTGGAATTCGTCCGGGCCCATCACGCCGAAGAAGCCATATTTGCCGATTTTCTCGCTGAAGCCGACGCGCGTCGCTTGGAATCGGGCGATTTGCAGCAGCATTTCCGCGCCGTAGCGGTACAAAAACGCCTTGTCGTCCGTCAGGTGCACATAATGCCAGATGCCGTAGGACACCGCCGTGCTCGGCTGCAATTGCAGGCTGGCGTGCTGCCAGAGCGGACATGCCTCGTCGCCGTTAAGCGTCGCAATCGGGTAGCATGCGCCCTTGCAGTCCAGCATTTTTGCGCGCTCCAGCGCCATCGGCAGCGTGTTGTAGCGGAAAAGAAGGAGCGATTTCGCGGCTTCCGGGTTCGTGAAGAGATAGAACGGCAGGCAGCAGGATTCCGTGTCCCAGAATGCATGACCGTTGTACGCCTCGCCCGTCAAGCCCTTCGCGCCAATGTTGTGGCGCATACTGCCGCCGTTGTAGGTCTGCGCGAGCTGGAAGGAGCAGAAGCGAATCCCCTGCTGTTCCGCTGCGACGGCTTCCGCCATGCTTTCATCTTTCGGCTCAATGCAGATGTCGGACGTGTGCCAGTAAGCATCCCAGTACGCGCGCTGTGCCGCCTGTGCGTCATCGAGCGAGACGGCTTTGCTCTGCGCCATCGCGTCCTGCCCGCTCTGCCAGAGGTCGTCCCCCTGCTGACCGTTGAACAGGACGACGGCGCGCTTGTCGATTTGCACGGCTTGCCCCGGCGCAAGCAGAACATCCGCCGTCGCGGTGACGGTTTTGCCCTCGGCGGATGCGGTGGATTCGCCGGGCCACGTCAGCCACGCGCCGCAGAATTCCTCCTGATTCGATAGCGTCGTGCGGGACTGCGCCATCAGGCAATCCGGCTTCGCGTCGGTGCGCGTCTCCTGCCAGAAGCACTTCTGGCGACCTTCATGCACCACATCAAAGGACACGCCGGACGTGACTGTCGCGCTGCCCGTGAAATTGAGCGCTTCGAGCGTGATGCGCTGGTACGCGCGTTCGCGGTGCACCATATTGAGGAAGCGGAGGAAGGTCAGGCGGATTTGCTTGCCGCTCTTCGTCGTCCAGAGGAAGCGGCGGGTGAGCGTGCCGGCGCGGAGGTTGAGTTCGCGGGTGAAGTCAGAAAACTGCGACTGCCCCAAATCGAGCGTTTCGCCATCGACGGAAATCGTCGTCATCAGCCATTCCGCCGAGGGAATCATGAAGTGTGTTTTGTCGATGATGCCCTTATAGGAGCGGCTCAGCTTCTCCATATCATAGATGCCATTGGTATACGCCCCGCGAAGGCTATCGACATGACCGCCCTCATCGAAGCAGCCGCGCACGCCGATGCTCTCATTACCCAGCGAAAAGATGGATTCACTCACGCGCGCGTAGGCGGGGTCGAAGCCCTGCTCAATGACCTTCCACGGGTCTACTTGGAAATATACGTCAGCGGCTTTTGCCATTGTGCGTCCTCCTGTCGGTTCTTTCTTTTTGGCAAGAAAGAAGTAGAAGCTCTTTTTTTCGGTATTGCAGGTTGTCTTCTTTTCCGTGAATGGGCTGTTAAGCAAGTTCCAGAGGGCAATGAAAACAGACGAAGTCTGCGGTCGCCCTCTGGACTCCTTCGGCGCCTCCCATGTTACTGGGTGACTATCGAAGTTTTTTATAATGTCACCCCTTGATGCCCACAGACACGGCGTTTTCGGTCAGCTGCTTCTGGAAGATGAAGAAAAGGATGATGGGCGGAATCATCGAGAAAACGACGGAGCGCATCATCGTGTCGGCGTTGACGGTCTGTTCCGTGCTGAAAACAAACAGGCGCACCATCACCGTTTGCAACGCGCTGCCGCGAAGCACCAGATACGGCAGGAGGAAGTCCGACCATGCGGCGTTGATGGCGAAAATCGCAATCACGGAGCAAATCGGCTTGGACAGCGGCAGGACGATGTAGAAGAACGTTTGCAGCTGCGTGCAGCCATCAATCCGCCCGGCTTCGATGATGGAAGTCGGCAGCGATTCAAAGAACTGCACGAACAGGATAACGTACATGGCGTTCGCGCCATAGCTCAGCCAGAGCGGGACGAACGAGCCGCCGAGATTCAGCTTCTGGATGTTCATGAACAGCGGCACGATGCTGATGGTCGTCGGCAGGAGCAGGGAGAGCATGACGAGCTTCTTGACGATGCCGTAGCCCTTGGGTTTCAAAATCGCCAGCCCGTAGCCCAGCAGACCGTTGAACACAATCGCGCAGACGACGCTGCCCGCGACGGAAATCAGCGAGTTAAGGTAGTTCTGCGCAATGCCCAGCTGCGACCACGTTTTCGCGAAGAGAGAAAAATCGAACACCTCCGGGAGCAGCTTGGCGGACGACATGAACTCCTTCAAGTCCTTGAAGCCCGCCAGCACAACCCAGATAATCGGGAAAACCGCGATGACCGTCATAATCAGGCAGAAGAAGATGATGAACCCATACCCAACCCGGACAGACGCGGAGTGCATATCGTAGTCCCGGATGACGCCAGTGCGCTGTGCTTTTGCCATATGCGTTCTCCCTCCTTAATCCCAGTCGGATTCTTTGCGGTCGAAGTAGGAGTAAATCGCCGTCATGACGAGCAAAATCAGCGTGACAATCACCGCGACGGCAGATGCCTTGCCATAGTTCATCGATCCGCCGAACGCGTACTGCCACATCAGCTGCATCAGCGACAGGGACGCATTATCCGGGCCGCCCTTCGTCAGCACCATCGGTTCATACATAATCTGGAACACGGAGATGATTTGCAGAATCAGCAGCGTACCCGCGAGCTTCTTGATGGCAGGAATCATGATGTGGATGATGCGCTGCCAGATGCCCGCGCCGTCAATCGCCGCCGCTTCGTACAGCTCCGGGCTGACACTGGACATGCCCGCCATGTAAATCAGCGCCGTCGCGCCCGCGCCCTTCCACGTCGCAATCAGGATGATGATGGGGACGACCCACTCCGAGCGCGTCAGGTACGTCTGCGGCGCAATGCCCAAGTGGCTGAGCAGGATGTTCAGCACGCCGGACTTCTCGCCGGAGAAGAACGTCGACCAGAGGATGACGACCGCAAGGCCCGGCAGCATGTTCGGCAGATACGCCACCGTGCGGAAGAAGCTCTTGCTCCGCACCGTCTCCCCAATCAGCAGCGCCAGCACCATCGGCAGAAAGAAGCCCAGCAGCAGCGACCAGAACGTGTACGAGAACGTGTTTGTCAGCGCCTGCAGGAAGTCATCTTTGCCCATGACGCTGATGTAATTTTTGAAGCCGATGAAGTTCACCAGTTCGATGTTGCGCGTCTTATACAGGCTCATCACCACGCTCTCGAACAGCGGTTCCCAGACAAAGAACAGCATCAGCACGAGGCTCGGCAGCATAATCAGCCAAGCATTGAGGTGGTCAACCGTCCGTGCGCGCAAGCCGACTTGCGCCTTTTTTCTGCTCATAGGCGTTCCTCCATGCTTCCGTTGGGCTTTTTCTTTGATTTTGGGTCAAAAGAAACCGGCATTGGCTGACCGCTGCCGGAATCTTTTGTCCAATCAGGAATTAGTAATCGTTGATTTCATCATCCAGATACTCCTGGAAGGAATCCTGCGCCTTCTGCAGCGCCTTGCGCACATCCGCGCCCTCGCGGGTGATGACGCGCTGAATTACAGCGGTCAACTCGCGGTACAGCTGCTGCGCAAAGACGGGTTCTTCCGAGCGCAGCGTAATCGTGCCCTGCGTGATGGAATCGAAGAAGTCGTTGTACAGGCGCATATCCACGTTGCAGTATTCGTCAATAATCGCCTGCTTCGCCGCGTTGTAGTCCGCATCGTTCCACGCGCTGATAGCGGGCAGGACCGGGGCACCGCGGTCGCGCTTGGCAGCATAGTCCGCGCGCATCCCCTCGATAATCTGGTCATTCAGGTACGGCATCTTGCCCAGCACGGTCAGGTATGCCATCAGCGCCGTCGCCTGATCATCGGTAATGTTCGGCGCGAACATGTAGCAGGTGCCGCCCGCCAGCGCATAGCGTCCCGCGTCGCCCGCCGGGAACGGAATCAGCGCGAAGTCCTCCACCGGCAGACCCTTGTTGGAGGTCGGCTGGTCAACCGAGTCATCCGCCGCGAAGTTCATCGCCGCTTCGCCCGTGCCCAGCAGAGAATGCGCGCCCGCCCAGTCGGTCGTGGTCGCGTCGGCATTGAGGATGTTGTACTTCCAGCGCAGGTCGCGGATGTACTCCATCGCCGCCACGCACTCGTCGGATGTGAAGTTGCACACCCAGCGGCCGTCTTCATCCTGATATTCCAGCGCGTTTTCGCCCACGCAGCCGAAATTCCACGCGATATTGGTGAACAGCCAGCCGCCATACGTCTCGCTCGCCGGGAACACAAGACCCGCCTTGCCCGTCTTTTCGCGGATAATCTGACCATATTCCGCCACTTCCTGCAAGGTCTTGGGGTAAATCGGCAGACCTTCCTCGTCCACCAGCCCCGCCTCGCGGAACAGGGCGACATTGATGTGCATACCCAGCACATAGCCGTCGCGCGGCAGACCGTAGATGCGGCCGTTCTCGTCGGACAGCATTTCGAGGTACGACGGGCTGAACTCATTCAGCACGCCCGCGCGCTCCAGCGCATCGGTCACGTCGCCGACCAGATGCTGGCTGATCAGCAGCTGCGGGTCGGTAAACGGCGGCTGGAAGATGCTCGGCGCCGTGCCGCCCTTCGCCATCGGAACGTAGCTGCTCAGGGTGTAGGAGTAGTAATCCGGCACCAGCGTCACGTTCGGGTACTGCTTCTTCATCGTTTCGCGGTAGCTCTCAAAGAGCGCCTTTTCCGCCTCCGCCGCCGTATCCGCGGGCCAGTTGCCCAGCGTAATCGTGCAGGTCAAGTCCGCATCAACGACCTCTTCCGCCATCACCAGCGGCAGCGCGCCCAGCATCAGGCACAGCACCAGCAGCATGGAAACCAATTTCTTCGACCCTCTCATGGGAAAACCTCCTTCACGAGTTCGTGGCGTATTTTCGTTAGGTTTAACGCTCAACCTTGTCTCTATTATAGTGTATCAAGCCCATTTTGTCAATCCTGTTTCGAGATTTTTTTGAAAAGAAAAGGGGCTGCTTCGGAGAAGCTGTGTCCCCGAAGCAGCCAAAGGAATGTATTATTTGCTTTCCTTGAAAACGACCATCAATCCCTGTGCATTTGCCCAGTCAATCACCTGCTGATTTTCCGCGTCGCAGAGAATCACCGGATGGCAGCCGCTGAAGGCATCATCCGCCAGCGTTTGCACACTGTTCGGGATAATGACCAGCCGCAGCAGCGAGCAGTCTGCAAAGGCGCGCTTTCCAATCGCAGTAACGCCCTCCGGAATATTCACCTGCTGCACCTGCCACATGCCGGCAAAGGCTTCTTCCTCGATTGCCTTCAAATTCGCAGGCAGCTGCAGAATGTGATCCGACGCAATTGCATACCCATTGCCCAGCCATGTATCGCAAATCCGGCAGACTGTTGCACTCACCAGACCGTCTTCCGTCGGTGTTGCAGGCCGTACCGTCTCAATGTACGGCGTATGCGGTATGTCGATGCGGCTCGTAACATAACTGTGTTCCGATTCCACATAGTTGTCCGCTGTCTGCGCAATGTAGAGAGCATATCCCAGGTCGCAGCGAAGCGCCGAGAGGTCAAGCGTAATTTCGCGCTTGCCGTCCGGGTAAAGTTCTGCACGATCCTCCACATAGAAGTGCGTTATAGGAGCACTCGATATGCCGTCTTGCGGCCAGAAAATCAAATCCAGCTGCGCATTCTCCGGGAAAATGTGCGAATCCGAAAGCGTCAGCGTCAGCTTGTTGTCCACCAGCTCCGAAACATCCAGGATGCGCGGCAGCTGGCATTCCAGCACCAAGTCAAATTCCGTCGGTGCCAGTGTGTTAATGTACTGGCTCAGGGTCGGGGTGAAGGTCGCATGATAGACCTTTCTGCCAGTAATGGTCTGCTTCTTTTCTATATCTTCTCCCCTTTCTATGGTGAACAGCGCCACGGTTGCTTCTTCGGTGCTTTCCGTCAGCGTCAGCGTGCCATCCACATTCCAGTCGCACAGCATCGCCGTGTATTCCGGATCATCCAGCCGCACTTCCGCGCCATACGGATAGAGCGTCTGCGTATTCACCGTCACTTGCGCATACTCGCCCGTCAGGTCGTCACTGAGCCAGTAGCCGTTGTTTGTGCCAATGATAGTCGGCTCAAATTCGCCCTGTGCGTTCTGCCAGTCCAGCGTATCCATATGCCGCCCTGCGAAGTCCAGCACATACGCATAGCTCGTATCCATCAGTTCCTCAATCGGCTGAACTTCCGCATACACCAGCTTTTTGCCCTCTGTAAAGGACGCAGATGCCTGCGCCACAACCTCCGCCTCAACATCCTTGGAGTACGCCTGATACAGGAAGGTCTGGTCGTAGTTGTCGCAGGCTTCCACGTTCGGATCATCCCCAAACGACAAGCGATACGTTTCTCGATTGAGCATGAAGTAGCGTGCCTTTCCGAAATGCTCCACAAAGGCAGGATGCGTGAAATACCATTGCCCGTCAATTTGAATCATATTCACGGCATCGCCGTCAAAATAAGAAACAAACACCGAGCTTTGATCACCAATGCCCTCGCCTTCAACGATGCCCTTCGCATTGAAGTAGATATCATTGGTAACATTTGCCGCATTCAGCAGTGCTTTGTATGCAAATGCCCAGCCCCAGCGCGTACCTTTACGCAAAGTAAGCACCATTTTGCCGCTGTATGTGTGCGGCAGCATGTCTGACAGCTTCGTTTCGCTGAGCATCCAGTCTACCAGCGCTTCTGCCTTCTGATAGTCTGTCATGTCATCCGTAATTACCTGCGCGACAATTTTTGCTGCCAGCTGGTCAGCCGTGCCGAGGTATTCTGCCGGAATCGACTCATCCAAATGCACAGGAATCTGATGCGCCAGCGCGTATTGATGCGCCGCGCTGCCCGACGGCGTGTAGAATTCCACAACCGCTTCGCTGAACGCATCATCCGCAATTTCCGTAACCGATGCCGGAATTTCCAGCAGCAGCATCGCGTTTCCAAATGCATTTGCGCCGATGCGCTCCAAGCCATCCGGCAGTTTCAGCGCTGCCAAAGCAACATTGCCGTGGAATGCCTGTGTGCCAATGCTGCGCACACCCTGCGGGATGGTAAGCGTCTGTATCCGCGCGGCCTGCGCAAACATCCCTTGCGGGATTTCCGTCAGTGATTTCGGCAAATGCACGGACAGAATGGCATAATTCATCCACATCGGATTGATGCCGATTTGCTTCACGGTATCCGGGAAATACATGGACGTAACGGACGTGGAAGCAAACGCATAATCCCCGACCGTTTCCAGCGAATCACCCAGAGAGAAGGACGGAACCGCTTTGCAGACGTTGAATGCCCGCTCGCCGATGTACTTCACATGCGGCAGCACAACGCCCTTCTGCGCTGCCGACGGCGAAACGCGCTTCAGTTTCTTGCAGCCATCAAATGCATAGTCTGAAATTTCCGTCAAATTCGGCGAAATATTGATTTCCTCAATGTTTTCGCAGCTCGTGAAGGCATGTTCGCCAATGGACTGAATGAGCGCACCGCCGTTAATGGTTTGAAGCGCCTTGCAGCCGTAGAACGCGCCGTCTTCGATAGTCGTAACAGAACTGGTAAGCGTTGCTTCCGTCAGCTTTGTGCAGCCAGTGAACGCTTCACTGCCAATCGTTTCGACACCGGGTGCAACTGATACCTTTTCCAGATTTTCGCAAGCAGCGAATGCCCCGGTACCAATACGCTTTACATCTCCGGGAATGGTAATCGAGGTCAAACCGCTTTGACGGAATGCTGTTTCTCCAATTTCCGTTAGGCTTTCAGGCAATTCCACAGTTTGGAGCTTGCTCGCGTTCCAGAAGGCACTCTCCCCAATCTTCTTCAAGCCATTGGGGAGCGTCAGCGAACGGAGTTCTTCATTATAATAGAATGCCATGTCCGCGATTTCGGTCACATTCGCCGGGATAACAACTTCAGCAATCGGAACACTTCGGAATGCTTCTTTTCCGATCGTGGTCAACGCAGCCGGGAAGTTAACATCCTTCAAGGCAAAGCAGCGTGCAAACGCAAGGTCTCCTATGTTCGTTACCCCATCCGGCAGATGAATGCTTTCCAGCGACTTGCAGTTTGCAAATGCTTCATAGCCGATGCTCGTCACACTGTCCGGAATTTCAATAGTTCTCAGGGACGTACAGTCCTTAAAGCCATGCACGAACGTGATGTTCTTCGGCAAAACGACCGTAGTCAGGGACGTGCATTCCGTGAAGCATCCGCCTTCCATGCGGAAAACCTGCGGCGGCAGAATTACTGTCTCCAGATTTTCGCAGTTTGCAAATGCCCACTCCATCAAGTCAAAGTCCGTCGATGTGATTTCCACAGACTTCAGCTGATGGCAATCAGTAAATGCAAAACTCCCAACGTGAAGACCCGGCTGCGAAAGTTTCAGCGATGTAATGCCGGAATTGTAGAATGCATTTCGTCCAATCAACTCTAATTTTTCCGGGAAGTTGATATCCGTTAGTGCTGTGCAGTTTTCAAAAGCATAAGAATCAATGACAGTGCAGCTTTCCGGCAGCGTGACGCTCGTTAAGCCTTTTCTGCCCTTGAACGCCCCTGCGCCAATTGTCGTGATGCCATCACGAACGGTTACATTTCCCGTAATCGACGCATTCACAAACAAGATGCTGTTGTCCTGCGTATCATATAAGATACCGTCTTCGGATACATAGCGCACAGAACCAAACGCTGTCGTTATCGTTTTCAGCTTGCTGGGCCACTCGCCGCTGATGTCCGCCAGCTTAGCAGGCAAGTGTAGAGTTTCCAGTGAACGACATCCTTCCACAACGCCGTTCATCATGTGGGTTAAACCACTCGGCAAATTCACGGTGCGTAAAGAGTAGCAGGTTGCAAATGTTCCCGACATAAATGTGATGCCTTCAGGCACGGTTATTTCTATTAAGCTATCGCAGGAGCGGAATGCGCTGTCGCCCAAGCTCTTTAATCCTTCCGGCAGCACAACATTTTCCAGTTGTGTACAGTAGGCAAACGCCAAACCATCTATCGTTATCAGCCCTTCCGGGAAGGTAATTTCCTTCAGTTCCTTGCAGAACTGGAATGCGCAATTCCCAATTTTCTGCAAAGAATCCGGCAGTTGAACAGATGTTATCGCATGTTCCTTAAACACATCGTCGCCAATGCGCACCGTGCCGTCACGAATCACTACATCCCCCGACACATCCGGCAGAGCATAGCGCAGCGTCTTTGCAGGAATGTCGTAAAGCAATCCGTCCACCATCTCATAGGTTGGATTTCCTTCGGCTATAGACAGTGATGTCAGCGCTGAACAGCCTGAGATAAACGAGTCTCCAAGGCTGGTTACATTGACCGGTATCGTCAGTGACGTTAGACCAGAGTATTCAAATGCTTGCCATTCAATTGTTGTCAGCGTATCCGGCA
>JABLTL010183041.1_pt1 | contig 12692 bp, 5 predicted proteins | sample 7160151 | NCBI WGS metagenome assembly JABLTL01 (sample SAMN14651223, study PRJNA627086) | human gut metagenome | isolation source: feces | host: Homo sapiens
AAGATTCTCGCACTGGTACTGGCGTTCGCTTGCGCGTTCACTATGTTTGCCGGTGCGGCGTTCACGGATCAGGCCGACATCAAGGTCGACTCTGATGTTGTGGACACCCTGGTATCCCTCGGCGTAGTTAACGGCTACACCGACGGCTCTTTCAAGCCGAACGATACCGTAACTCGTGCGGAGATGGCGAAGATGATCTACGTGCTGCGCACTGGTAACTCTGACGCTTCTGCGTACAACGACGACTACTCCACCTTCGCTGACATCAAGGGCCACTGGGCTCGCGGCTACGTCAAGTACTGCCAGTCCCTGGGCATCATCGCTGGTCAGTCTGCAACCAAGTTTGCACCGGACCAGACCGTAACCGCTCAGGAAGCTGCTAAGATGCTGCTCGTAACCCTCGGCTACGATGCTAAGAAGGCTGGTCTGGTAGGCACCACTTGGGCTTCCAAGACCAACGCTCTGGCTGACGAGAACGGCCTGCTCGAGGATGTTAACACTTCCTTCACCGGTCCGTGCCCGCGTCAGTACGCTGCACAGCTGATCTACAATGCAATCGATGCTCCCACCGTTGTATGGCGTGACGATGCTTACACCACCAACAACTATGGCAACGGCGACAACCCGACCATCGGTGAGAAGTACATGGGTCTGCACTCTGTTGAAGGCATCCTGACCTACTTCCAGAAGGAAGACGGCAAGGACACCTACAACGCTACCGTTGAGAACATCACCAAGAAGGACGGCACCGCTCTGTCCGGCAAGAACGTTATCGACGAGCAGAACTTCTCCAAGATTGCTAAGGACTTCTACTCCCTGAAGAACCAGAAGGTTAAGGTTCTCTACAAGGAGACCGACAAGGTTTACGGCATCTTCGCTCTGACCGACTCCAACACTGTTATCTCCGGCATGCTCGGCGATTTCGGCGAGGACGGCGGCAAGCTGAAGTACGACGGCAAGAAGTACTCTCTGGCTACTAAGAATAATGTATACCTCAACGACGAGGATGTAACCGGTTCTTACAACGTTGCAACCTACGCTGATGCTGCAAAGGGCATCACCAAGGCTTACGACGCAACCGCAATCTCCAACAACGACAGCTCCAAGATCAGCCGTCTGGACATTGCATCCTTCGCAGTTGGTCAGGTAACTTCTGTTGGTTCTGACTACATCAACGTTTCCTACAAGGCAAACAATGTTGCAGGCATCAACGGCAAGGGTACTTTCGCTACCAAGCTCGAGGCTGACGACGCTACCTATCCGTCCGACCTGAAGAAGGACGACTACGTAGCAGTTACCGCAGCTGTTAACACCGCTGACGGCAACATCGGCGTAACCAAGCTGGACGTTGTTTCCGGCAAGATCACCACCACCAAGGATGCTACCACGAAGGACAGCTACAAGATCACCATCGATGGCAAGACCTATGAGATGGCTGGCGTTCCCGCCGACGACACCAAGAAGATGACCCTGAACGACACCGTTGCTATCGTTGTTAAGGGCGACTTCTGCCTGTACCTCGACGACGCGAATGCTGAGGCTAAGGACATCGGCCTGCTGACCGAGCTGTACAAGACCGGCACTCGTTATGAAGGCACTCTGCTGAAGGCTGACGGCTCTGAGGAGAAGATCACTCTGAAGAAGTCTGAAGCTATCAACGGCAAGACTGTTGAAGATGCGGCAAAGGCTAAGATTATCAAGTCCGATATCGCGACCAATGCATTTGATGCAACCGCTTCTGACAAGGCTCTGCTCGTTTCCTACACCAAGTCTGGTTCTGAGTACAAGCTGACCGTTATGAGCACTTCTGAGACCGCTGGCTACGACAAGTTCGAAGCATCTAAGGATGCGAAGAACACTGTCAAGAACAAGCGTTTCGTTGCAACCACTGTTAAGGCTATCGACGACAGCGCAACTGTATTCGTTCGTTACAAGATCGATAGCTTCAAGGTTATCACCGGTAAGGAACTGAAGAACTGGAAGGATACCTCCGAGTTCGCATCTACCGTACTGGCTGACAACTCTAACGGCGTTCCGTACGCTAAGGTTGTATATGTTGACCGTGGCACTCAGAGCATCTCCGGCGGCTCTGATGTAAACTACGCTTACGTTTACACCGTAGAGGCTGGCTCCAATGTTGACGAGGACAAGTACGACGTATACTACGCTTGGAACGGTTCTGAGACTGTTGAGCTGTGGAGCGATGACGGTAAGAATGTTTCTACCGGCAACGTAATCGAGTACTCCATCGACGGCACTGTTGAGACCGCTAACGGCGCTAAGACCGAAATCACTGTTGATGACGTTTACGGCGCAGGTCAGAACAACAAGGCTTGGAAGATGGCTGCTATCCTCGGCGGCGACTACGGCACCGACAAGGTTGGCACCGCATACTACGTATACACCACTGGCAAGGACACCACTGTTGCTAAGAACGCAGCTACCACCGACCTGACTGTTGACACCGATGATGATGCAATCATCCTGTTCGTCAACACTGCAGATGATGGCAAGAAGGACGCTGGCACTCAGCTGTCCGCTAACATGGACCTGTCCGATTACGCTCCGCTCAAGGGCGACGTTTATGCAGCTAACGCTGTAATTTACCAGGGCGCTAACGGCAAGAACATCATCGTTATCGACACCACTGGCGAGCTGGACAGCGGCTTCATTGCTGACCAGGTTACCCTGCCGCAGGTTATCAAGTAATCTGCCGACTGAATAACTTTGGATTTCTAAGCTAAGCAAGACCCCCGAGGGAAACCTCGGGGGTTTTCTTATCCTCTACCGACCCAAAGCAAAACCCCCGGCTTACTTGCCGAGGGTTTCGTTATTGCTGAACTTGAATACCGTCATAAACAGGATTTTGATGTCAAACAGCAGCGTCCAGTTCTCAATATAGTAAATATCGTGCTCGATGCGTCCCTGTATGGACGTGTCGCCGCGGAAGCCGTTGACCTGCGCCCAGCCGGTGATGCCCGGGCGGACCTGATGCTTGACCATGTACAGGGGGATGCTCTCCTTGAACCGGTTGACGAAAAAGGGGAGCTCGGGGCGCGGCCCGACGAGACTCATGTCGCCCTTGAGGACGTTGAAGAACTGCGGCAGCTCGTCGATGGAGAATTTGCGGATGAACGAGCCGAATTTCGTCTTGCGCGGGTCGGAGTTGGTGCTCCAGCCGGTCGTCTGCCGGTAGTTTACGCGCATGGAGCGGAATTTGTACATGTAAAACGGCTTTTTGTTCAGTCCGACGCGCTCCTGCTTGAACAGGATGGGGCCGGGCGAGGACAGCTTGACGCCGACCGCCGCGAACAGCATGAGCGGCGAGGTGCAGACGATCAGTATCAGCGACCCGATGATGTCCATGGCGCGCTTGAGGAAAGCGTTGCCGATGTTGTCGAGCGGGATGTGGCGCAGATTGACGAGCGAAACGCCGCCGATCTCGTCGATCGCCGGGCGCGAGGGCATGAATTTGTTGTAGAACGGGATGAGGGATACCTTGACGCCGTTTTTCTCGCTGCTCGCGATGATGCCCTGTAAGTAGGTGTATTCGTTCGCCTCGAGCGCGATGACGACTTCGTCGGGGTTCTGCCGGTCGAGAACGTTCGCGATCGCGTCGTAGGTGCCGAGGTAGGATATGCCCGGCAGGCAGTCGCGCGGCGCGAGATAGTGGTCGATGCAGAAGCCGAGCGTGCGGTCGGCCTGTACCGCGCGGCAGTACGCCTGCGCCTGCTCGCCGCAGCCGACGAGAAGAACGTGCTTGAGGTTGTAGCCGTGCTCGCGGAACCGGCGCAGCACGCGCCGCAGCATCCATCGCTTGACCGCGACGGAAACGGTCGCGAGGAGGAAAAAGATGAACAGCGTCCACCGGGACAGGTGAAACTGCTTGCAGACGAACAGAAACGCCAGCAGCACGCCGAACAGGATGACGTTGCTGCGCAGCAGCAGACTGAACTCGCGCAGGAAATTCTTCGAGCGGAACGAGTCGTAAAGCCCCATCAGTCCGTACATCAGCCAGAACAGCGGCGCCATGCACAATATAGTCGTCATGTAGTACGACAGCCCGACGTGCCCGGGGATCCCGTGGAACAGATCGAAGCGGATAAAATAGGCAAACGCCATGCAGGGGAAAAGTATAAGCGCGTCCGTCAGACCGTTGATCTGGTTGAGCGCGCGCTGATTTTCCTTAATCAAACTTGCAGCCTCCTGAAATACTTAAATTTATAATTTATTCTACCATAAATGGCAGGAAAATTCCATCATCTCCTTGACAAGAACTATGCTCTGGGGTAAAATTTTTAGAGTAATATGGAAAAGTTTCGCAGACCGCGGCTGGCGGACAGACTGCGGAAAACGACGTTGTTTTTTGGCCGCAGGTGCAGTTGCCTGCGCTTTTTTATTGATGGTGGTGAGATAGAGTTTGAAAAACAGCAGAAAGGTGCTGTATGTTGCCTCGACATTCGGACATCTGGCATCTTTTCACAAGCCATATCTGGCGTGGCTGGCGCAGCAGGGCGCAGCGGTGCACGCGGCGGCAGGCGGCAGTACGGCCGAGCTGCCGGGCGTTTCGCGGTATATCCCGGTCTCGTTCGAGAAGAGCATGTTCTCGCCGCGCAATTTCGCCGCAGTGATACAGCTGCGCCGCGTTCTGCGCGAGGAGAAGTACGACATGATCAGCGTGCATACCTCGCTCGCGGCGTTCTTCACCCGGCTTGCGGTGATGACCTGCGGAAAGCAGAGGCCAATCGTGATGAATACCGCGCACGGCTACCTGTTCGACCGCGATACGCCGCCGCTGAAGCGCGAGATTCTGCTTGCGGCGGAGCGCATGACCGCGCCAGTGACCGACTGGCTGCTGACCATGAACCGTCAGGATGAGCGTATCGCGCGGCAGTATCGCCTGGGACGGCATATCGTGCCGACGGACGGCATGGGCATCGATCTTGCGCGGTTCAGCCGCCCGTCCGCGCCCGAGCGCACCTGGCTGCGCCGTCAGCTTTCGCTGAGGGACGATCAGCTCGTGCTCGTCTACGCGGCGGAGTTTTCCGGCCGCAAGCATCAGTCCATGCTCATCGAGGCGATGGCGGAGCTGCCCGAGCGCGTTGTGCTGCTGCTGCCCGGACGGGGCGCGGCGCTCGACAAATGCAAGGCGCTGGCAGACCGGCTTGGAGTGCGCGAGCGCGTGCGGTTTCCCGGCTTCGTGTCGAATATCGAGGACTACTACCGCGCGTCCGATGTCTGTGTCTCGTCGAGCCGAAGCGAGGGCCTGCCGTTCAACGTCATGGAGGCGATGGCGTGCGGCCTTCCGGCGGTGCTGACGAACGTCAAGGGGCATGAGGATCTGGTTCGCCCCGGCGAGAACGGCGAGCTGTATCCCTATGACGACCGGCAGGCGTTCTGCCGCGCGGTTCGGGTCGCAAGTGAGCCGGCGGTACGCCGCATGATGAGCGAAAAAGCGGAAAAAAGCGTGCAGAAATACGGTCTGGATACCGTGTTTCCCGCGCTGACCACATTATATTATGATGCGCTGACCGGAAAAACGGGACGCGCGGCATCTGAGGAGGAAAACTGATGAAACAAAAACCGGCTCAGTCCAAAAACGGACAGGCGAAGGGAGGCGTTCAGGCAAAGCCCGCCGCGCCGAGCAGCGCCCGTTGGGGACTGTACACCATGGCGGCGATCGCGCTGTGGATCATCACCTGCTTCGACAATAACGGCAGCTATTTCACGCAGAAGGTGGTCGGCGTGCTCTGCACGGTCGGTACGCTGTTCATGATGCTGTTTGCAGGCAAGGACAAGGTAAAGCGTCTGCTGACGCCGCCGGCGTTTGCGCTGTTTGCGTACATGCTGCTGTCGGGCGTATCCACGCTGTATGCGCGCTCGCGCAAGTTCGCGATCGCAGAATTTGCGGTCTTTCTTGCGGCTTTTGCGGTCTATCTGTGTATCGTTCTGTTTTCGAATGACGGCAGGACCGCCTTCCGCCGAGCAGCGGCCACGATCGCTGCCGCGGCGGCTCCGGTCGGTCTGCTGTCCATCGACGCAGCCTCCTGCAATCTGCTGATGCGCCCGGTGCGCGTCATCATGGAGGCGATCGGCGCAGGCTACGGCAACACCGGCGGCTACTTTTACTCCCGTCTGAACACCATTTTCGGCAACCCGAATACCTACGCCGGCCTGATGTCGATCGCGTGCCTGTTGTCTATCTGGCTCGTCATCACGGCGGCGAGCCGCAGCCAGAAGATCCTGTGCACCATCCTGCTGATGGTCAACGCAGTCTCCTATCTGCTCGCGTTCTCGATGGGTTCGCTCGGCGTGTTTGTCGTGGCGTGCCTTGCGATGCTGGTACTGAGTCCGGCAGAAAAGCGCATGGATCTGTTCCTGCTGCTCCTTCAGACGGCAGTTGTTGCGCTGATCGTCGGCGCAGTTTCGGTCAAGGGCTTTGGTGATGATGTGACCGGCTCGTTCCTGCCGATGATCATGCTGATCGTCGGCTGTGCCGCGGCGTGCGTGCTGGAGATTTTTGTGCGCGAGAAGCTTGTCGCGCGCCTTGCCGACAAGGGAAAACTGCTCATCGGTCTGGTCGCGGCGGTTGCTGTGATCGCTGTTGTCTATCTGGTTGCGGCGCTGAATGTCACCGGCTCGTACACCTTTGGCACGGAGGGTGAGTTCCGCCGTGCGATTTCCCTGCCGACAGGCGACTATTCGCTCTCCATGCAGGCGGACGGCTCGACCTCGGTGCGTGTCACCTATAAAAACACCAATAATCTGGTTCAGAACAACGAAACCGACCTTGCCAGCGGCTCGGCAGATGCTCCGGTGACCTTCACCGTGCCGGAGGACAGCAAGCTCGTGTTCTTCTACTTCGGCGGCGAACAGGGCGCGACGCTGAACGAGGCGGCTTACACTGGCGCGAAGGACGGCAGCGTAAAGCTCGGCTACAAGCTGCTGCCCGCTTTCATCGCGGACCGTATTCAGGACCTCACCGCAAACGGCAACGTCGTACAGCGCGGCGTTTACCGTCAGGACGCTATCAAGCTCTGGAAGACCTCGCCGGTCATCGGCCGCGGTCTCGGCGGCTTTGAAAACGGTGTCGTTTCGGTGCAGGATTACTATTACGAGACTAAATACGCCCATAACCACTATGTTGAGTCGCTGTGCGACCTCGGTATTCTCGGTCTGGCGGCCTTCCTTGCGATGCTCGGCACCTCGATCTGGGTGCTCGTCAAGAGCCGCAAGGAGAAGCCGCTTATCGTCATGCTGCTCGGCGCGTGCGTGCTTCAGATGTTCGGTCAGGCTGTCAGCGACGTTACATGGTCGGTCGGCTGCTGCGTACCGACGTTCTTCGCGGTGCTCGCACTTGTGACGCTGCACTGCGGCGACAGCCTGCGGCTGAATGTGCCGAACAAGAGCAAGGGCGGCGCGGTCCGCTGGCCGATCACGGCGGTTTCCACTGTCTTTATCGTGCTCATCGGCCTCAATCTGATCGCGCAGAGCAAGTTCTCGAGCGACGAGCTGACGCTCGATGATCTCAAGCAGTGCGCGTCCATCGACCTGTTCGAGACTAACGACTACAAGCTGTCGTATCTGATCTCGGGCGGCAATGAGGAGGGCGTAGCCGACCGCTATGCGGCCGATCTGTCCCGCGTGGACTCCAACGCCATCGCCATTCCGCTTGCGCAGTATTACGCCGGTGTGGGCGACTACACCAAGGCGCTCGATGCGCTCGACCGCGGCGCGAAATACACGCGTGCAAACGCTGAGGTATGGCAGAAGATGTTCAGCCTGTACGAGCAGATGATCGATCCGGTCGGCGGCAGCATCGGCGCGGCGCAGTGGCTCCAGGATGATACCTATCTGAACCGCATGGTCAAGGGCTACGAGACGCTGTGCCAGGTCAACGCGGATCAGCTTGATGATGTGCTGTTGACGGCGGAGAACAATGCGTTCCTTAACAAGCTGCTTGCGGCAGACGCGCTCGACCCGTATGATTTCGTTGACGCGCTCACCATTTTCTCCTCGCTCGGTCTGGATACGGCTTATCTGCCGGATGCGGACGGAAACGGCGTGCCGGACTGCGCGGAGGTGCAGGAAGGCAGCGTAACGTGGAACGGCGGTGCATTCACTGCGGACTCGGACAGCACAGTCGTGTTCTCGACCGTGCTCAAGAACGAAGGCAGCTATGAGCTCACTGTCGAGAGCAGCGACCTTGGCGGCGTTGCGGAGGCAGACGTAGACGGCGCGGTAGTGACGCTGGATGCTTCCGGCAAGGCTGTCATCGAGGCGGACCGCCTCGGCGACAGTGATGAGCCGGTAACGATCGCGCTGCATGTCAGGGCCGGCACGACGGTCTCCCATGTAACGTGGAACAAACAGTAAAAAAGAAAGGTCATCCTTGAAAAAGGATGACCTTTTTACGCTTCAGCGCGCACAGAAATGAAGTTTTTTCGACAGCTTTAAAATCCCATCGGATGGCTGCGGTGCCAGTTCCATGCGGTTTGCAGGATGGTGCTGAGTGCGCTGTAGCGCGGCCGCCAGCCGAGTGTGCTCTGCGCCTTCTCCGAGGACGCAACGAGCCGCGCCGGGTCGCCGCTGCGGCGCGCCTTCTCCGCGGCAGGGATTGCATGACCGGTAACGCGGCGCGCCTCCTCGATCACCTCGCGTACGGAAAAACCCTGTCCGCTGCCGAGGTTGAAGGCGGTGCTTTCGCCGCCGCGCAGCAGGTATTTGAGCGCAAGAATATGCGCCTGCGCCAGATCGCACACATGGACGTAGTCGCGGATACAGGTGCCGTCGGGCGTTGGGTAGTCCGAGCCGAACACCGAGATCTCGCTGCGCTGTCCGTTTGCGACCTGCAGGACCAGCGGAATGAGGTGGGTTTCGGGGAAATGCGCTTCGCCGAGCGAACCGTCCGGATGCGCGCCGCAGGCATTGAAATACCGCAGCGCGGCGTACCGCAGGCCGGTCGCGGCCGCCGTCCAGCACATCATGCGCTCCATGACGCGCTTGGTCTCGCCGTAGCAGTTAGTCGGATCGAGAGCGGCAGTTTCCTCAATGGGAATCTGTTCGGGTTCGCCGTAGACCGCTGCGGAGGAGGAAAAAACGATCGTTCCGACGTCATGTGCAGTCATCTGCTCGAGCAGTACGCGCGTGCCGCTGACGTTGTTGTCATAGTAGCGCAGCGGCAGTTTGCCGCTCTCGCCGACCTGCGAGAACGCTGCAAAATGAATTACGCCGTCGATGTTCTCCTGTTCGAACAGGCGGGCGAGAAAGGCTGCATCGCGAATGTCGCCCTCATAAAATCGGCAGGCCGCCGGTACGGCTGCGCGGAAGCCGGTGCTGAGGTTGTCGGCCACGACCACCTGATAGCCGGCCTCGAGCATTGCTCGCACTGTGTGCGAGCCGACATAGCCTGCGCCGCCGGTCACTAATATCGTCATAAGTACACATCCTTGATTCTACTCATATAATTTTATAGTAGTGGCAGACCGACGGTTTGTCAATAGAAATGGTAAAAAGTGCAGGGACAGGAATTACTTCCTGCCCCTGCTGTGCCCGGTAAAACGATACTTGCAGAATGAAAGATATGATTCGCGGTTTACCGAATGCCTGTTGTTAAATTTACTTTTCGAGCAGCGTCCAGTCGCGTGCGTCGCGGATCTTGGTCCACTTTTCGTACTTGTCGGCGTCGCTCTTGTCCGAGTAATCGTGGCTGTTGGTAGCCTCCTGCACGGCGAGATAGTACCAGACGGACGCATCCGCATTATCCGGCCACTTGATCATGTCATCGAGCAGATCCTCGCTCTTTTCGGGCAGGCGGTTGAGTACGCGGTTGACGAGCGTCATCGCCTCGGCGCGGGTGATATACTGATCGGGGCGGAAGGTGCTGTCGGGATAGCCGTTGATCCAGCCCTTGTTTGCAGCAACGCCGATCTCGTCCTTCGCCCAGTGAGAAGCGATATCCGAGAAATTCGAGGTGGTGTTCGTATTCTTGTCGTCGAAACGAGCTGCAATGGCTGCGAATTCCGCACGGGTGATCGGTGCATCCGGGTCGAAGGTGCCGTCGGGGTTGCCCTTTACGATGCCCATCGACGAGAGCGTGGAGATCGCATGATTGAACCACTGACCGCGCGAAACGTCGGACAGGCTGTTGGACTGGGTGGAGTTTGCGGTGCGGACATCCTCGGTCAGCAGACGGAAGAAGATGGTCGCGACCTCAGCGCGGGTGATGTTGCCGCCCGGATTTACGTTGCCGTCCGGGTAGCCGACGATATACGCAAAGTGATCGTCGCCGTTCAGACCGGTCGGTACGTCATCCGGGATGTCGACAGTCGGCTTGCGGCCGCCGCCACCGCCGGAGCTGCCGCCGCTGGAGCGGTAGGACCATACGCCGACGAGATTGACGTTCTGCTGAATGTCCTTGATCTCGGTTACAACATCGCCAACGCCGTTGATACGCCAGCCGCTGAACGTGTAGCGGCTCTGCGAGGTGGTCTGTGCGGGCGCGACCGTGTAGCTGCCGCCCATCTTGACCTTGGCAGGAGCCGGAGCAGCGCCTGCGTCGGACGGGATATCGCCCGTTACTTCATAGGTGACATTGCAGAATTTGCCGTGCGCGGCCTTGAGCGCGAGCGCATCGGAAACGGCCTCTGCCTTGACTTCATACTCATCGGCGTAATACTCAGTGTCTTTACCATCACCGTTCCAGCGCTTTTCCTTGCCGTCGTGATACCAGCCGACGATCGGGTCGTTGCAGCCGTCCAGTACCCAGTTTTCGCCGACAGGGGAAAGGGTGAGGGAGCCGGTGTAGGTTACGGTGTTTTTGTCTCTGTCCATGCCGTCGCCGGTAGTGTTGTAGATGTCATCGCCAGCAACGCTAGCGCGGTTGTTGTATACCTTGGCATCGGGGGCAATGGTAATATCACCGCGGTTCTGAATACCGCCGCCGTACAGAGCCTTGCTGCCGTTGTTTGTGATAGTTGTACCCTTGCCGATGTAGAGCGTACCGTCGTTGTTGATAGCGGAAACGGCGTTGTCGACCAGATTTACCGATGCACCGTCAGCAAAGGTGACGTTTGCGGCATAGGTATTGTAGTAATAATATACGGCGAGAGCGCCGACGGAACGATCATCGGTATTATCCAGATCTTTGCCTGTGCCGGTGATAGTGAGCGTCGTGCCGTCCTGTACGTCGATATTGCCGCCGTAGAGGAAGATACCGGCAGAGTTATTGTCCTCCATCGTCAGAGAAGAACCGTTTTTCATCGTCAGCACATCGGTCTTGTTGTAACCGGAAATACCGTAATCGTTGCCGCTGATTTCTGCCGTAGAATCATCAAGCGTCAACGGGCATCTAACCAGACCCTGATTGGCGCAGTTCAGAACACGGAGAGTCGAACCAGTGACGGTCGTAATAAAACGAGTCATGCCGTTGATTGCAGAATTTTCAATCAAAAGATGAGAGTCGTTTTCGATGTTCAGAAGTGCGTAATTTTCGCCCATCATTGCCGTATAGGTTGTGTTCCGAATGATCAGCTTAGAGCCGCCTTTTACATTGATAGATGTATTGGGAGTGGCGTAAATACCATGAGTTTCAATGGTGCAGGTACTGCCTTCATCCAGTGTCAGTGCGCCGTTGCTGTTCAAGGTAGCAGACCAGATGTTTTCAGCATTGAGGTTATTGGCAAATTTCACGTTCGTATTGTTAAATGTCAACGAAGCAAAGATATCGAGTGAACGATGCTCTGTCTTTTCCTGATCAGGAATAGTAACAGTATGACCTTTGCCGTTAATAACAATATTCTTTCTAATTTCATTAACGGTTATTAAACCTTCATCATTACCAATCTCAATCGTAGCGCCGTCCTGTGCAGCGTTGATTGCCGCATCAAGCGTCTCATACTCCGTACCGTCGATTTTCGCGGTAAACGTCGGGGCAGGCGTGCTGTTCTCGCCGCCTTCGCCGTTGTTGTTGGCGGAAGGATTACTGTCGGAGTTTCCCGCCGTATTGGAGCTGCTGTCGCCCTGCTTGTCCGAGCTGTCATTCGACTTGGCTTTTTCAGCTGTGCTGTTCTCGCCGCCTTCGCCGTTGTTGTTGGCGGAAGGATTACTGTCGGAGTTTTCCCCCGTATTAGAGCTTCTGTCGCCCTGCTGGTCCGTGCTGTCATTCGACTCGGCTTTTTCAGCTGGGCTGCCCTTGTCGTCATTCACCACATTTGCAGTGCTGCTATTCGGCGTTTCGGAAACGGGTGCGATATTCTCCGCCGTCAGCGTCGTGGTTCCGTCTGCTGTGCCATCTGCGGCCGCGAGTGCGGTCACGGGCAGCATGGTGAGCATCATCAGACCGGCGAGAGTGCCGGCGAGGAAACGGTTATTTCTTCTTTTCATGCAAAAACCTCCTCTGCGTGCATACAGACGCAAAGGAGGTGATTTTCTGCTGTTCGGCAACCGGCTGTCGTGCGGAAAAGTCCGTTTAGACCCTGTGGCTTTGCGGCACCGGCTTTCGCAGGCTGTGCCTTTTTCTGTACAGACACGCCCTCGGCGCATGATGCACAGATCAAGTTGTCTGAGCTGAGCGAACCGGTCATTCCGGGCACATGGAAGTTTGTGGGTTCGCCCGCGCAACAGTAAATCCTGTTACTCCCTAATTTGCCGTTCCCGATTTTGAGATATGCCCTGCGGATATTGACGAGACA
>JABLTL010048070.1_pt1 | contig 12661 bp, 9 predicted proteins | sample 7160151 | NCBI WGS metagenome assembly JABLTL01 (sample SAMN14651223, study PRJNA627086) | human gut metagenome | isolation source: feces | host: Homo sapiens
AAGTTTCCGCATGGGAACTTTCGGACGACTCGTGTTCTGCGTTCGTCAGAACACAGATTGTCGGAAAAACGAAGTTTTTCGACAGTCTCTAAAAAGTGCCTGCCGCCCGATACGGGAAGAGTGTATCGGACGGCAGGCTGCAAAAGGGGATCGCATGTAAGGAGAAATGAGATTGTCAGAAAGGATGAATGAGATTATGCAGCGATGCGCTGAATGATCGTTGCGAGCTCCGCACGGGTGGTGTTGCCGGCCGGTGCGAATACCTTGCCCGGGTTGCCCTTGACGAGGCCGGACTTGGTGCAGTATGCTACGCCGTCAACTGCCCAGCTCGAAATCTTGGCACTGTCAGCGAACTCGTTGATAGCGGCCTTGTCGGCGGAAACGTCCTCGCCGGACAGCTTGCGCTGACGGGTGAGCAGGGTTGCGATTTCTTCGCGAGATACGCTGCGGTCAGGCTCGAACTTGTTGTCGCCAACGCCCTTCATGATGCCGGTCTTGGCCGCCCACGCGATGGCGGTGCGTGCCTGATGGGTCACGGGAACGTCGGTGAAGGATGCCAGTTCAACCTTGGGCTGACCTGCCAGATTGTACAGGGCGGAAGCGACCTCTGCACGGGTCAGAGCCTCGTCTGCGCCGAATACATACGGCTTCTCGCCGCTCATCAGCTGCTTGTCGGTGACGTACTTGGCAGCGTCATAGTACCATGCGTTCTTGGAAACGTCGGTGTAATCGGTGACCTGCTTGCCGGTCTGGAGGTTGTTGAGGATTTCGTAGCTGTCTACTGCCTTGAAGCTGTTCCAGTCGTCCGGGTCCTGCTTCTGGTAAGCGGTGCCCTTGATGGAATCCTCGGAGAACTCGATGACGGAGAATACCTGCTTATCCTCTTCATCTACATAGAAGTCGGTGGAGTAATCCGAACGTGCCGGCATGTACTCATAGAACTTGTTGCCGACCGTGCCGCCGGTGATGTAGGTGGTGCCGTCGCCGGTGTTGACCTTGATGTCGTTCTTGACGGTGGAGCGGATGTAGATGTGGTCGTGACCGTTGAGGAACAGGTCAACGTTCATCTTGTCGAGCGAATACTCGCTGTCGTTGATGTAGTAATCGCGGACATCGAGCGGATCGTGGTTGGAGGTGTACGGGCCTGCGTGGGTCATGACGATGCGCCACTTCTTGTCGGAAGCGTCGAGCACGCTCTTGCACCACTGCAGCTCCTTCTTCATGATTTCAGGCTTCTTGTCGGCCGGAGTAACCTCGCCGTTCAGGATGACGAAGATCGCGTCGCCGTACTCAAAGTAACCCATGGTACGGTCGAACTCGGGGTAGCCGGTCTTTGCGCCGGACATATTGAAGCGCTGTGCGAAGGAAATGAAGTTCCAGTCGCCCTTCATCTCGTGGTTGCCTGCGACCGTAACGGTCGGGTACTTCGCGTAGTAGTCATGCATGACTTCGAAGCATGCTTCCCATTCAGTGGACTTGTAGCCGTTCTGGGTGGTGTCGCCTGCGGAGATCATGAGGTCGGGGTTCGGGCAAACCTTGAGCGCCTGGTCGATGGAATACTTGAAGCTCATGTAGTTCTCAACGGACTCAGACTGCGGGTCGGAGTAGAAGATGACCTTGAAATTCTTGTCGTCTGCGGACTTCGGTGCGGTGAAGGACTTCTCCTCGCTCATGAACTCGCCGCCGTCGCCTACGCGGTAGACGTACTCAGCGGACGGGGTCAGGCCGGTGATCTCAACGCGGTGAGCAGCCTTTTCCTTGTAGCCTGCGGTTACGGACTCAACATAAGAGGTGCCGGACTTGCTCTCCCACTTGGAGGCGCCCTTTACCTTGTACTGGATCACGGTCTTGGTGACGCGCGGATCGGTCAGCCAGTTGAAGCGGAGGCCGCCCTGCTTGGTGTCCGGGGTGATGGTGATCTGGTCGGGGTCGCCCTTTACCTTGCCGTCGTCGATGTTCAGAACGATGGGTTCTGCGCTGTTGGTCGGCTTGGTGATGGTTTCCTTGTCGGTCTTGACCGAGATGTAGTAGAACATATCGCCTACCTTATCGGTCGGCAGGGAAGCGGTGTAGGTGTCGCCGGAGGCCTTCATGGCAACAGCGGTATCGACCTTGGCGGAATCATAGCCGTAGTACAGGGTAGCGCTCTCGATCTTGTCGGTGGAGACGATGCGCGCGGATACCTCAGCCTTGCCGTTGTGGGGGGCGGTGTTGAGTGCGCGGGAGATGATGCGCGTGCCGCTTACGGTGTAATCGACAGCCGGGAAGATAGAAGCGTTAAAGCCGCGCAGGACAGGCTGCTTGCTGCTTTCGCTCCAGTCCCAAACCTTGCTCATATCCCAGCCGAGACCCTCGTAGGTCGCCTTGCTGGTCATTTTTTCAGTGGAAACGTCCTCCCACTTGATGGGCTGCTCGGTCGGCTCGTTGCCGGTAAGCTGCGTGCCTTCCCAGGCGATGTTGCCGGTGATGTTGGTTGCAGCTTCGTCATCGAGCTGGCCGACGATCTTGTCGACGTCCTGCACGCCCTTGATGAAGGACTGTGCGGAAACGCTGTCCTTGAGCGTCTCGCCGGCGTTGAAGGAGCCTGCGATGCCGCCTGCGTGGCCTACCGTGCCGCTCGTCGCGGTGGCATCGACCGTGCCGGCTGCGAAGCAGCGGGCCAGATAGCCGCCGCCGTCCTGAATGCCTGCGATGCCGCCTGCGTCATACGGCGCGGAAACGTCGGCGTTGACGTAGCAGTCCTCGACATGGCCGACGATCGGGCCTTCGCCCTCCTTCAGCTTGCCGCAGATACCGCCCGCGGTATGCGAGTTGGACAGATCGAGGCACTTGACCTCGCCGGTAACGACACAGTCGGTGATCGTGCCGTAGTTTACGCCGGCCAGAGCGCCGACGTTCTGCTGACCGGTTACATAGCAGTCGAGCAGAGCAACGTTTTTGATATATGCCTGGTCGTTCTGATTGCCGACATAGCCGAACAGACCGGCATATTTCTTTTCATATTCAACGCGAAGGCCCTTGATCGAGTGGAACTGGCCGTCGAACGTGCCGGTAAAGCCCTCGGCTTTTTTGGATGCGATCGGCTTGAAGCCCTTGACGCCGGTCATGTCGATGTCGGCGGTCAGGACATAGTGTCCATCGCGCGGAGCGCCGTCTTTCCATTTGCCGGCAAGATATAGGAGCTGGGCCGGGGTAGAGATCTCATAGCAGCCGGTTGCGCTGTTGTAGGTCGGCGGAGTGCCTGCGTCCTTCGCCGCGAATGCAGTTGCGGGAACCATTGACAGCACCATCATGGCGGACAGTGCGAGACTTGTCAATCGTTTTTTCATCATAGAACCTGACCTTCTTTCCGTATCGGTGATGCAGCGGAGCGCGAAACTGTGTTTTCGGCTCGGTCTGCACGGGGGAATGTGCGTTTCAGCGCGGGGGATTGCCTGGGAGAGCCTCCTTTCTGCTCAGCGTCTTTGCACAATACGCTGTATTTTACAAAATCGCAAACGTTTGCGATTGGATATATTATATAATAATTCAAGAGACCTTGCTTGTCAATGACGCAAGTTACAATTTTTCAGAGCAAAAAATAGCACAAATGACCGAGGAATATGAAATTTCATAGGAATTCAATTTACGCAAACGTTTTCTGGTGTTAAAATTCATATGAATTTAATTGTGAAAGTGGATTTAATGGGACTGTTTGGTTATACTATCTAAAAATATTTTTCGCCGCTTGTATATTCCGTACACGTTTGCGCTTGCGCATCGCGTCCCGCCGCGCTATAATACTACCAGAATAAAAAATGAGCTGAGGGAACACGAAAGAGTGCTTCCCCACAAGAAAGAGGTAATGAAAAATGAAGAAGAATTTTCACAATTTCCTGATGGGTTCCGCAATGTTCGAGCTGGCAAACGATCCGGGCACCGCAAAGCTGTTCGCTGTTAACCGCAAGACTCGCTAAGAACTCGAAGAGCAATCAAAAGGCACGCCTCAGGCGTGCCTTTTTCGTTTGTCGAAAAACTTCGTTTTTCCGACAATCCGTGTTTTGACTTCGCAAAACACGGACGTCCGAAAGTTCCCATACGGAAACTTTCTCCCTCTCAAAGTATCCAAACCGAGGTACACGCCCCCGGTTTCTCTCATTGAATATTTTTGAGGATAGAGGCCTACGGGCGCATGCGTTTGCGCAGCAAACGCTTTTTCATGCGCGCTGCCGCGCGGCTGCCGTTCCTGCATGAAAATAAACTTTTTTCGTTATTTCCTGTTTTTCGGGAACGTCAGCGTGATCCTGGTGCCGACATTCAGGGTGCTGTCGAGCGTGAGCGCCGCGCCGTGCAGGGCCGCGCCGTGCTTGACGATAGACAGGCCGAGACCGGTGCCGCCGGTCATTTTGCTGTGGCTCTTGTCCACGCGGTAGAAGCGCTCGAAAACACGCTTCTGGTCGGCCGGGGCGATGCCGATGCCGGTATCCGAGACGCGGACGAAGGGGGCGCCGTCGCTGTCCGTGCCGGTTTCGATCGTCACGCTGCCGTTCGGGCGGTTATACGCGAGGGCATTGTCCGCAAGGTTGAACACCATCTGCTCGAGCGTTCTGCGCTGACCGGAAACGGTCGCGTTTTCGCCCGCGCATTCGATCTTCAGACCCAGACGGTCGGCCTTGCTTTGCAGACGGCTGCGGACCGTGCAGCAGAGCGGCTGAAGCTCGATCGGCTCGAACGGGATCTCTTCGCCGCCGGCGTCGAGCTGCGAGAGACGGATGATGTCCTCGATGAGCGAGAGCAGACGCTGCGCCTCGGTGCGGATCTTCCCGGCGAAGGGAACGACGTCGGTCGGCTTTGCGATACCTGCCTCGATGATCTCGGCGTAGCCCATGATGCTCGTCAGCGGCGTTTTCAGCTCGTGCGAAACGTTCGCGGTGAACTCCTGCCGCTGCTGTTCGGCCTGCTCGCGCTCGGTGATGTCAACGATGAGCAGCACGGCGGCATGGCCTGCGCCGTCCTCAGCGACCGAGCTGGCCGCGAGCGACCAGATACGGCCGTTTTTCTCCATTCTCGTGTGCGCGCTTCCGCCACGGAGCGCCTGCTCGACCGCTTCGACATAGGCCGCGTCGCGGCACAGCGTCAGATAATTGCCGGCGGCCTTATCCTGCGGAAACAGCTGATGGATGACATTGTTCGCGAACAGAATGTCGCCGGAGGAGGAGAACAGCACCAGACCCTCGTCCATGCGTGCGGTGATGTCATCGAATTCGGCCTGACGGCGGCGCAGCTCATCCATCTGGATGCTGATGCGGCGGTTCTGGCGGTCGATGCGGTGCAGCAGGGGAGAAAGCTCGTCGTATGCCTCGTTTTTCAGCGGATCATGCAGGTCGAGCGATACGATCGGCGCGAGAAATACGTGCGTGAGGCGGCTTGCGAGCAGCGCCGCCACGAGCAGCGCGAGCAGCACGACGAGCACGATCCACGGGGACGCGCCCGCAAGGGCGCCGAAGGCACTGTCGGCGGTCGCGGCAATACGCAGGATGTCGCCGTTTGCGAGACGGAGCGCATAATAATACGTCTGGGTCTCGAGCGTTTCGGACAGGCGGCTGTCCTCGCCCACGCCGGTCTCTGCCGCCCTGCGGATCTCCGGGCGTGTGCCGTGGTTTTCCATTTCGGCGGCCGGCGTTTCGTTGTCATACAGCACCGTGCCGTCCTTCTTCACGAGGGTGATGCGGTCCGCACACAGCGTACCGAGCGCTTTGATCTCCTCCAGGTCGCGGTCGGTGGAGACAGCAGCGGCGATATATCCGCCCTCGCGTGCGAGCCTGCCGCGCAGGTCGCGGGTCAGTCCTGCGTGTACCACGAGCAGGAACAGACCTGCGGTCAGCAGGAGCGTTACGATAGCGGTGAGGAAAATGCTGCCGAAAACGCGCTTTCTCATGCGTTTCCTCCCATGCGGTAGCCGACGCCGCGCACGGTCTCGATGAGTGCGCCGCCGTCGCCGAGCTTCTGACGCAGCGTGCGGATGTGCACGTCGACGGTGCGGGTCTCGCTTTCGCTGCCGTAGCCCCAGATGTTTTCGAGCAGCACGTCGCGCGTGAGCACGGCGCCCTGATTTTTCATCAGCAGCGTCAGCAGCTGATATTCCTTGAGCGTGAGCTGGACGGGCTGACCGGAAACACAGACCGTATGCGCGCGCTCGTCGAGCGAGATGGGGCCGTCGGAAAGCAGAACGTGCTCGGCGGGCGAAACGGCGTCCTGCGTGCGGCGGAGTACGGCGCGTACACGCGCGACAAGCTCCATCATGCCGAAGGGCTTTGCGATGTAGTCGTCCGCGCCGCTGTCCAGACCGATGACCTTGTCGTACTCGGTGTTCTTCGCGGTCAGAAGGATGACCGGGAGCGCGGCGGTGTCGGGCAGGCTGCGCAGACGGCGCAGGATGGAAATGCCGTCCTCGCCGGGGAGCATGATGTCGAGCAGGATGAGGTCGGGCTTTTCGTTCCGCAGGACGGAGAACAGCGCCGTGCCGTCGGCGAAGCCGCGCGCCTCCATGCCGGTGTTTTGCAGGGTATAGACAACAAGCTCACGAATGCCTGCATCGTCCTCCACGCAGTAGATCATTTGGTTTCTCTCCTTAAAATGTTGATAATATACGGGAAAAGAGGGGATAGACGAGACTGTCGAAAAACTATCGTTTTTCCGACAATCTGTGTTTTGACTTCGCAAAACACGGACGTCCGAAAGTTCCCATACGGAAACTTTCTCCCTCTTAAAGTATGAAAACCGAGGTACACGCCCCCGGTTGCTCTCATTAAATATCTCTTGAGGATAGAGGCCTACGGGCTTATGCGTTTGCGCAGCAAACGCTTTTGAATGCGCGCTGCCGCGCGACTGCTGTTTTGGCGTGAAAACAGACTTTATCGACAGGCTGAGACCCACGAATTTCGTGGGTCCTGGCTTTTTATACGTGCGTTTCGCTCTTGTGCGTTCCGGTGATGGAGAATTCCACCCATTCCGCGATGTTGGTCGCGTGGTCGCCGATGCGCTCGAGGTATTTTGCGATCATGAGAACATCGAGCACGCGCTCGCCGTCCGCGGGGCTCTGCGCGATCTCCGCGATGAGATCCTGCTTGCACTCGTCGAACAGGCGGTCTACCACATCGTCGTACTCGATGACGCTCCATGCAAGCGTCAGGTCGCGGCGCACGAAGGCGTCGAGACTGTCTGTGACCATTTTAATAGTCGCCTGCGCCATCTGGTCGATGTGGGCGTTGTGGCCGCACGCGCCGGACAGGCAGGTGACGATCTCGGCGATGTCGCTCGCCTGGTCGCCGATGCGCTCGATGTCGGTGATCATCTTGAGCACCGAGGAGATCAGACGCAGGTCGCTCGCGACCGGCTGCTGCTGGAGCAGCAGCTTGAGACACATGGATTCGATCTCGCGCTCCTTGCGGTCGATCTCGTGGTCGATGCGGATCGCGGCGGCGGCGAGCTTGGTGTCGCCGTCGATCAGGGATTTCACTGCGCTCGCGATCGCGTTCTCACACAGTGCACCCATCGAGATCAGTTCATTGTTCAGCTCTGCAAGCTGGTTGTCGAAACGGTTTCTCATATCAGCCGAACCTCCCCGTGATGTAGTCCTCGGTACGCTTGTCGCGCGGCGTGGAGAACAGCTTCTCCGTATCGTCCGCTTCGATCATGTCACCGAGGAGGAAGAATGCAGTCGTATCCGAAACACGGGTGGCCTGCTGCATATTGTGCGTGACCATAACGATAGTATAATCCTTTTTAAGCTCGAGCACAAGGTCCTCGATCTTTGCGGTCGAGATCGGGTCGAGCGCGGAGGTCGGCTCGTCCATCAGCAGGACCTCCGGATCGGCGGCGAGGGCGCGCGCGATGCAGATACGCTGCTGCTGACCGCCGGACATGGAGAGCGCGGATTTGTTCAGGCTGTCCTTGGTCTCGTCCCAGATGGCGGCGTGGCGGAGCGAGGTCTCGACGATCTCGTCGAGCTTGACGCGGCTGCGGATGCCGTGGGTGCGCGGACCGTAGGCGATGTTGTCGTAGATGGACATCGGGAACGGGTTCGGCTTCTGGAATACCATGCCGACGCGGCGGCGCAGCAGGTTGACGTCGCAGTTTTTGTAGATGTCCTGACCGTCGAGCTGGATGTCGCCCGTGATGCGGCAGCCCTCTACGAGGTCGTTCATGCGGTTGAGCGAGCGCAGCAGGGTGCTCTTGCCGCAGCCGGACGGGCCGATGAAGGCGGTGATCTCGTTTGCCTTGATGTCCAGGTTGATGTCGTGCAGGGCGTGGAAATCGCCGTAATACAGGTTCATGTCCCGGATCTCGATTTTATTTTCACTCATGTAAAACCCTCTTTTGTCTTGTTCATGGATGGTGCGCCGGGCGCGGCTTTCCGCCCGGCGCAGAGCGATCTCGCTGTCGCAGTCCGCCGCGGTCGCGCACAGGGGAGCGAAGCGGCGGATGGAATGCATTTCATGGTTCATATCACTTTTTGGTCAGCTTTCGCGCCGCAAAGGCGGACAGCGCGTTCATCAGCAGCACGACGATGAGCAGTACGACGGCGGTCGCGTTGGCCTCGTTCATGTGCAGCGCCTCGCCGGAGAGCACATACATATGGATGGCGAGCGTGCGGCCGGACTGGGTGAGGCCGGGGATCTGCGCCATGGTGCCGGCGGTGAAGATGAGCGCGGCGGTCTCGCCGACGATGCGGCCGATGCTGAGGATGATGCCCGACAGGATGCCCGGCACGGCGGCGGGGAGCACGATGCGGAACACGGTGCGCAGGCGGCCGGCGCCGAGGCCGAACGAGCCCTCGCGGAAGGAATCCGGCACGCTCATGAGCGCCTCCTCAGCGGTGCGCATGATGAGCGGCAGGATCATGATGGCGAGCGTCATGGCGCCGGCGATGAGCGAGTAGCCCCAGTGCAGCCGGGTGACAAAGAACAGCATGCCGAACAGGCCGTACACGATGGAGGGGATGCCGGAGAGCGTTTCGGTCGTCACGCGGATGACGCCGACAAGCTTGTTGCCGCGCTTTGCGTACTCGTTGAGGTAGATGGCCGTGAACAGGCCGAGCGGGACGGCGAGCAGCAGCGCGAGCGCGGTCATCTCGACGGTCGTGACGATGGCCGGTATCATGGAGACGTTCTCCGAGGTGTAATGCAGGGAGAACAGCGACGGGGTGAGATGCGGGATGCCGGTCACGAGGATGTAGCCGATGAGGAACAGCAGCACCGCGAAGGTCAGGATCGCGGCGGCGTAGACCAGACCCTTTTCGATGGCGGCGGAAACGCCGCCGCAGACGCGCTCGGAGCGCGCGTTGTCCCGGGGAACGGAGACCGTTCCGGCAGCTTCTCTTGTCATGCCTGTTTCCTCCTTTTCAGGATCGAGAATGTCAGATTGATGATGAGGATGAACACGAACAGCACAACGCCGGTCGCGATAAGCGCCTCGCGGTGCAGTCCGGTCGCATAGCCCATTTCCATAACGATGTTTGCGGTCATGGTGCGGATGCCCTTGAGCATATTGCCGGTCAGGCGCGGCTGGTTGCCTGCGACCATGATGACCGCCATGGTCTCGCCGATGGCGCGGCCGATGCCGAGGACAACGCCTGCGAGCACGCCCGACTTCGCCGCCGGGAGCATGACCGTGAACACCGCGCGTTCGTGGCGTGCACCCATGGCGACCGCGCCCTCATAGTAGGCGGAGGGAACGGCACGCAGCGCCGCCTCGGATACGCCGATGATGGTCGGCAGGATCATGATGCCGAGCAGGATGGACGCCGCGAGGATGGACGAGCCGGAAATATCCACGTCGAACAGCGCGGCGACCGTGCGGATGCAGGGCACGATGATGACCATGCCGAAGAAGCCGTAGACGATGGAGGGGATGCCGGCGAGCAGCTCGGTGCAGGGCTTGAGCAGACCGTAGAGCTTTTTCGGGCAGTAGTACGCCATGAAGATGGCGGTCAGCAGGCCGATGGGCACGCCGATGACGACCGCGCCCGCGGTGATATAGATGCTGCCGAGGATCATCGGCAGAATGCCGTAGATGTCGTTGCCCGGCTTCCACTTCGCGCCCGTCAGAAAGTCGAGCAGACCGATTTCACGCATGGCGGGCACGCCGTTGGCGAACAGGAACACACAGATGAGCACGACCGCGGCGATGGAGGTCAGCGCACACACGAAAAAGACCGCGTGCATCAGATTTTCTCGGAAGTTTTTCATAATTTCACTCCATATATGGGGAAAGGGACGAAGTGTTTCGCCCCGGATTTCCCTGTTTGGTTGTCTTACGCGAGGTCGCTCCAGTCGGTGATGTCGCCGACATAGATGCTTTTGATCTGGTCCATCGAAAGGTCGTCGATGGTGTTCGCCGGGTTGACGATGACTGCGATGCCGTCCAGTGCGATGACCGTGCCGGTCAGCTGGGCTGCTTCCTCGTCCTTCAGCTCGCGGGATGCCATGCCGATGGCGAACGTGCCGTCCATCGCGCCGGTCATGCCGGAGGTGGAGTCAGAGGTCTGGAGGTCGATGGAGGCGTTCGGGTTGACCGACTTGTAAGCCTCGATCAGCTTCTCCATGACCGGAGAAACAGAGGAGGAGCCGCCGACTGCGATCTGGCCGGAGGAGCCGTCGGATACGAAGGACTCTGCTGCGTCGTTGACTGCGATGTACTTGTTGTCGGTGACAACGGCCTGACCTTCCTTGGAGAGGATGAAGCTGATGAAATCCTTGGCTACGCCGGTCGGCTCGCCCTTGGTCGCGATGTTGAACGGGCGGGACAGCTTGTAGGCGCCTGCCTTTACGTTGTCTACGGTCGCCTCAGCGCCGTCTACCTTGACAGCCTTTACGGTATCGTTCAGAGCGCCGAGCGAGATGTAGCCGATGGCCTTCTCGTTGCCTGCGACGCTGGTCAGCACGACATCGGTCTTGTTTGCGATCTCCGCATCGGCGGTGGTGTTGTCGACCTTTTTGCCGTCAGCGGTCTTTTCCTCGACGCCGGTCAGCTCGATGAACGCGCCGCGCGTGCCCGAGCCGTCCTCACGGGAGATGACCGTGATCGCGCCGGAAACGCCGCTGTCTGCGCCGTCCTCAGTCTGCGTGCCGGAGGCGGAGGTGGAAGCGGAGCTGCCGCAGCCTGCCAGTGCGCCGGTCAGCATGAGCGCTGCAAGCAGCATGGATACACTTTTCTTCATGATTGTTTTCTCCTTTGTCATTCGTTCACTTTTTCAGTACGGTAACAGCTTACAAAAGCTGTGTAAAATCCAAAAGAGGAGCTTTGTAAAACATATGTAAAATGAAAAAAATCTGAAAAAACGTTTGTAAAAACGCACAAAAAAGAGCGCGGACTTGCGTCCGCGCTCAGGTAAAGTGCTGTGTTAAATGTTTTATGCTTTTCGCGTTTTTCGGAAGTATCCGAGGTAGAGCACGGCGGCGGCCATGCTCCAGAAGTAGGCCATCATGTACGGCACCTCGAAAATGTTCTCGAAATAGCAGTGCACCATGACGCCGCACATGCCGGAGAACAGGGAGACCGCGAGCACGCGCGTGCGGTCGGTCTCGCAGAGCTTGGTGCGGCCGATCGAGCGCAGGCACCACAGCGACATGCCGACGAGCAGGATGATAAAGGCGATGAGGCCGACATAGCCCATCTCGACGAGCGTCTTGAGGTAGTAGTTGTCCATGTAGAAGTAGGAGAACTCCTCGTTCTGCTCGATGATCTTGTTCTGCATGGCGACCGCGCCGCCGAAGCGGCCGAGGCCGAAGCCGAGGAGCGGATTGCTCTCATGCAGCAGATCCAGACCGGTCGCCCAGCGCACCATGCGGCCTGCGCGCTGGCTCGCAGCGGCGTAGTCCGAGGTGAACATATAGGTGATGCGGTTGGCGATGGAGGGGATGGCGAGCAGAGCGCCGCAGCCGGCCACGCCCATCAGCGCGATCAGACGGCGGTCGAGGAAGATCGCGAACACGAGGACCGCGACCACAAGGCCGCCCCACGCGCCCTTGGAGAACGTGAAGATGCAGCACATGCACATCATGCCGGTGCCGCAGACGGCGAGCACCTTGACCCACATTTTGCGGCTGTAATACGCCAGTCCCGCGACCATCGGCGCGAACAGCACGAGCAGGCTGCCCATGATGTTCGGGCTGCCCGTGAGCGAGTAGACGCGCGTGCGCACGTTCTGCTCGGTCTGGGAGACCCAGGAGGCCGGGATGGGTGCGGCGATGATGAACTGGTAAATGCCGTGCAGCGCGATGCAGAGCGCCATGGTGATGAGCGCGCCGTAGAAGATCGCGAAGTCGCGGTCATCCTCGATGAGCCGCGTGACAAGGAAGAACCAGAACAGGTACTCGACGACGGCGCGGTAGCCGGCCAGCGCGATAGACGGGTAGGGGGAGACCGCGCACATCAGGAAGAAGCCGACGGCGATGAACAGGATGAGGTAGGCGTCTACGGGCGTGGTGCGCAGCTGGAGCGGCGCGCGCTTCATCGCGGTGTGCCACAGCAGGTAGCAGGCCGCCGCGAGCATGAGCATTTCATCCCAGCCGGAGGCGATGAACGAGGGCAGATAGCCCGCATTCGCGGCCAGACGGATAAAATAGTCGAGCGGCAGGTACATCGCCAGACAGATGAGCAGCAGGCCGCGCATGCCGGC
>JABLTL010171793.1_pt1 | contig 12659 bp, 9 predicted proteins | sample 7160151 | NCBI WGS metagenome assembly JABLTL01 (sample SAMN14651223, study PRJNA627086) | human gut metagenome | isolation source: feces | host: Homo sapiens
CATGAAGGAGCATCTGCCGGCGAGGAGTGGCGCTTCGTCACCGTGCTGAGCGCCGCAGACGCCGCGCGGCTGCAGAAGGGACAGGCCCTCAGCCTGCGCGCCGCGACCGGCGTGGACTTCGATCTTGACGTCACCGTCGAGCGCATCGGGCGTGAGGAGAACGGCCGCGTGATCGTCGTCCTGCGCGGCAGCAGCCATCTGGCCTATGTCACGCTCCTGCGTGCGCAGAACGTCGAGCTGATCCTCGCGCGCTACGAGGGACTGCGCATCCCCAAAAATGCCCTCCGCGTGGACGCGGACGGCAGCAGCGGCGTCTACTGCCTTGTGGGGCTGCGCGCCTACCGCAAGCCGGTGGAGGTCCTCTGGCAGGGCGAGGATTACTGCCTTGTCCGGCCCGTCGGCATCGAAACGACCAGTGAAAGCCTGCGCCAGCTCTACACGCTGCGCGCTGGCGACGAGGCGATCGTCTCGGCAAACGATCTATATGATGGAAAGGTGGTCGAATGAACATGAGCATTCGGGAAAACATTCAGCAGGTACGGGAAAACATTGCCGCCGCGGCGCTCTCCGCCGGGCGCAGGCCCGAGGACATCACGCTTGTCGGCGCGAGCAAGATGAACGACGCCGCGGTCTGCCGCGAGGCCATCGACGCGGGCATCGACGCGCTCGGCGAGAACCGCGTGCAGGAGATGACGCAGAAGCTCGCGGAGAACGCCTACGACGGCGCGCCTCTGCACTTCATCGGTCATCTCCAGCGCAACAAGGTGAAGCAGGTCGTCGGCAAGGTCGCGCTCATCGAATCCGTCGGCTCCTATGAGCTGCTTGAGGATATCGACCGGCAGGCCGAAAAGCTCGGCATCGTCCAGCCCATTCTCCTTGAGGTCAACGTCGGCGGGGAGGAGGCCAAGAGCGGCTTTGCCGTCTCCGAGGTCCGCGCCGCCGCCGAAAGGGCCAAGAGCCTCTCCCACGTCGTGCTGCGCGGGCTGATGACCATTCCGCCGGTCGCCGAGAGCGAGCACGGGAGCGTGCCCTACTTTGAAAAAGTTCATGCGCTTTATGTTGACATCAACGCGAGTTTGTATGATAATAAGCTTGATATATTATCTATGGGCATGAGCGGCGATTATGAGGACGCCGTCCGCTGCGGCGCGACGATGGTGCGCGTCGGCACGGCGATCTTCGGCGCGCGCCACTATACGCTTTGATACAGGGAGGTTTTTTCCATGGGACTCATTGACGATCTGAAGAAATGGGCGCATCCCTACGAGGATGAGGACGAAGAATACGAAGACGAATTCACCGATCTCGGCTCCCGCGACACGGGTGCCTTTGCCGACGAGCGGCCCAGCCGCCGCGAGCGCGACCGCGACGAGGACCGCCGCAACAAGGTCGTCAACATCCACGCGACGACGCAGCTCAAGGTCGTGCTCGTCAAGCCCGAGCGCTTTGAGAATGCCAGCGAGATCGCCGACCACCTGAAGGAAAAGCGCACGGTGGTCATCAATCTCGAATCCACGAACAAGGACATTGCCCGCCGCCTGATCGACTTCCTCTCCGGCGTCGCCTACGCGGGCGAGGGTAAGATCAAGAAGGTCGCGGCCAACACCTACATCATCACGCCCTACCACGTCGATATCATGGGCGACCTGATCGACGAGCTGGAAAACAACGGATTGTACTTATAAGAGACGGAGGGCTGCACGATGCTGACACCGCAGGAGGTTTCCAACCACGCATTTGCCAAGGCCGTCATGGGCGGCTACAACATGGCCATGGTCGATGAGTTCCTTGACGAGCTGACCGACGACTATACCTCTCTTTACAAGGAAAACGCCGCGCTCAAGGCGAAGATGAAGGTGCTCGTGGACAAGGTCGAGGAATACCGCTCGACCGAGGACGCCATGCGCGCCGCGCTGCTGACCGCGCAGAAGATGGCAGACAGCATGGTCGCCGAGGCGGAGGAGAAGAAAAAGTCCCTGCTCGAAAACGCCGAAAGCGAGGCCAACCGCAAGATCGGTGCGCTGCGCGATGAGGTCGCGCAGGAGGAGCGCCGCCTGACCGCCGCCAAGGCCGAGACCGCGGACTTCCTCGCCCGCGTGCGCGAGCTTTACGAGCGTGAAATGAAGCTCCTCGAGGAGCTTCCCGAAGCGGACCTCGCCCCCGCGGCTCCGCTGGAGCTCGCCAAGCCCGCCGCCGACGTCAGCGAGATCGAAAAGAGCATCATGGATTCCTTCAAGCTCCCCGACCTCACGAAGGCGGCGGAGGTCGAGCCGGAGGCCGAGGAAGCGCCCGAGGAGCCGGAGGAAAGCCCGGAGGAGGGCAATCCCTTCCTCGATTCCGCGACCCGCGCCATCAAGCTCAGCGACCTCAAGTTCGGCCGCAACTACCACGGTGAAGAATAAACGCACTTCAAAAGAGCGGCTCTCTCCGAGCCGCTTTTTTCACAGGAGGACACCATGACCAAACGCCCTATCGTCGCGTTCCTTTACGACTTTGATAAGACCCTCTGCACCACCGATATGGAGGATTACGCCTTCATTCCATCCCTCGGCTACACGCCCTCGGAGTTCTGGGCCAAGGCCAACGGCTTCGGCTATGAGAACAAAATGGACGGCCTGCTCGCCTATATGTACACCATGATCCGCGAGTGCGCTGCGCAGGGCATCCGTCTCGACCGCGATTATCTGGTCCGTTCGGGCGAGGCCATCGAGCTGTTTCCCGGCGTGCGCGAGTGGTTCGCCCGCATCACCGCCTACGGCGCGGACCTCGGCGTGGATGTGGAGCACTACGTCATCTCCTCCGGTCTGCGCGAGATCATCGAGGGCAGCGGCATCGCCCATGAGTTCAAGCAGATCTACGCCTGCGAGTTCTATTACGACGAAAGCGGCCTCGCCGCCTGGCCGAAGCTGGACGTCAACTTCACGAACAAGACGCAGTTCGTCTACCGCATCAACAAGGGCATTCTTGACATCGCCCGCGACAAGGAGCTCAACGACTCCATGCCCGACGACTCCAAGCGCGTGCCGTTCACCAACATGGTCTACGTCGGCGATGGACTTTCCGACGTGCCGTGTATGAAGATGATGCGCGCCTACGGCGGACAGGCCGTCGCGGTCTATCAGAAGAGCAACCGCGCGGGCGTGGAAAAGCTTTTGCAGGACGGGCGTGTAGACTTCATTTTCCCCGCCGACTACCGCGAGGGAACGGAGTTCGATAAAACGGTGCACAACATTCTGCGCAAAATGGCAGTCTCCGACGCGCTGAGCGAGAAGAACGCCGAGCAGCTGCGCGCCATCGGGCAGGGCGACGACCCCGACCAGGTCATGCTATTCTAAGAGGAGAACGCTATGGACGAAATGAACACCGTCGGCACGCTCTACATCGTGGCGACGCCCATCGGCAACGCGCGTGACATGACCGAGCGCGGCCGTCAGATTTTAGAGACGGCGGACATCATCGCGGCGGAGGACACCCGCCGCAGCGTCGTGCTGCTCAACAAGCTCGGCATCCGCGGCAACCAGCTCTCCGCCAACCACAAGTTCAACGAATACGGCAAGGCGAAGTGGTTCATCGAGCAGCTTCAGCAGGGCAAGAGCATCGCCGTCATCACCGACGCGGGCACACCCTGCATCTCCGACCCCGGCAACGAGCTGATCCGCGCCGCCATCGACGCGGGCATCCGCGTGGTCGGCGTGCCCGGCTGCTGCGCCGCGGTCACGGCGCTGTCCATCTCGGGCTTCGACCTTTCGACCTTCTTTTTCTTCGGCTTCTTCCCGCGGGAGGCTGCCGACCGCCGCCGTGCGCTCGCCATGATGCGCCGCGGCGACACGCGCACCTACTGCTTTTACGAAAGCCCCAAGCGCATCATGGACGCGGTGGAGTTCTTTATCTCGGAGCACGCCGGCGTGCGGCTGTGCCTGTGCAACGACATGACGAAGCTCCACGAGATGACCTTCCGCGGCACGCCCGCCGAGGTACGAGATCAACTGCTTGCCAAGGGCAGCTACGATAAGGGCGAATACGTCCTGCTCTGCGAGGTGGAGGAGGATTATCTCATCACCGAGGTCGAGCACGTCTCCTCGCCCGAGGCGCTGCTGGTGGACTGCATGGTGCAGCATGACTGCACCGCCAAGGACGCCATCAAGTTGCTCCTCAAGGACGACAACAACACCTACAGCAAAAACGAGCTCTACGCCGCGCATCTTGCCCTGAAAGAGAGGTTCGGCGCATGAGCATCGTGTTGGACGACCTCACCGCGCGGCTCGACACGCTCACCAAGGCCGTGCTTTCTCAGCCGCTCGCGCGCATCGGCTGCTCCAGGGTGACCATCCGCCCGCTGTCGCTGCGCGGCAAGGCGTTTTTTCAGCTCGAATACCAGCAGGGGCAGAAGGTCACGCACCGCAACGTGACGAAGGGCGAGCTGCCCGGGCTGTTCGCGCAGGAGCTGGACGGTCTTTATCTTCAGGCCGTGCTCTGCACCGAGACGGAGACGCGCCAGTACATCCGCAAAACGAACGGCAGCTACAAATGCACCGCGAAAGGCGAGACGCAGCGCACCGCCGCGCCGAAGGCGCATGACCGCCGAAAGGAATACATCCTTGCCGAGGGCGAGAACATTCCCGCGCTCGTCGACCTCGGCGTGTTTACGCCGGACCTCCGCATCGTCAAGGCGAAGTATGATAAGTACAAGCAGATCAACCGCTTCATCGAGCTGGTGGACGACGCCTTCCGCGCCTCGGAGCAGCAGGAGATCACCATTCTCGACTTCGGCTGCGGCAAATCGTACCTCACGTTCATTCTTTACTACTATTTCACCGTCAAGCGCGGCGTGAAAGCCACGATACTCGGCTACGACCTCAAGGAGGACGTGGTCGAGCATTGCAACGCCATCGCGCAAAAGTACGGCTACGACGGCCTGCGCTTCGTCGTGAGCGACGTCACGCGCGACACGCTCGCCGATACCCACGTCGATATGGTCGTCACGCTCCACGCCTGCGACACCGCCACGGACTACGCCCTCTGGTACGCCGTCGAAAAGGGCGTGAAGCACATTTTCTCCGTTCCCTGCTGCCAGCACGAGATCAACGCCACCATCCACAAGGGCGGCGATTTCGACGTGCTGCTGCGCCACGGTCTTTTGCAGGAGCGCTTTTCCGCGCTGCTGACCGATTCCATCCGCGCCGCCGTGCTCGAGGACATGGGCTACACGGTGGACGTCATCGAATTCATCGACTTCGCCCACTCGCCGAAAAATCTCATGCTCCGCTGCGTCAAGGACCGCCGCGCGGGCGAGAGGAACCTTTCCGCCGCGCGGGAGCTCGCGGAAAAATACGGCTTCCGCCAGGCGCTTCTGGAGCTTGCGGAGAAAAAATGTCACAGCGCGCAAAACGCCGCCTTTTAAGCGGTGTTTTCTCTTCTTGACAGGGAAATCCTTTCGCAGTAAGATAATGCCCGCCGTTCCACAAAACGGCGGCAGGAGTGATATTCATGGACTATTATCTATTGACAGATATGGCCGCGCAGATCGGCTATGAGCTGGCCGCCGCCGGAGCGGAGACCTTCCGCATCGAGGAGACGATGCGCCGCGTGCTCGCGGCCTACGGCATCGAATGTGAGGCCTTTGCGATCCCCAACTGCGTCATGGTCAGCCTTGAGGCGGACAACGGCAAGCCGCTGATGGTGATGAAGCGCGTCGGCTTCCACGGCAACGATCTTGACGCGGTCGAGCGGCTCAACGCGCTCTCGCGCCGCATCTGCGCCGAAACGCCCGACCCCGCCGTTGCCGCGCAATGGCTGAAGGAGACGAGCGCCGCCCGCCGCACCTACCCCATCCCCGTCTACTACCTCGGCAATTTTCTCGCCGCGGCGGGCTTCTGCCCCGTGTTCGGCGGTACGCTGCGCGACAGTCTGTGGGCCGGTCTGCTGGGGCTTATCATCGGCTTCGTCACCCGCCGGATGGACAAGCTCGAGGCCAACCCCTTTTTCAGCACCATCGCCGCCGCCTTCGCCATGGCGGTGCCCGCCTACCTCGCCGCCGCTTTCGGGCTGGTCGACTATGTGGACGCGGTCATCATCGGCTCGCTGATGATCCTGGTCCCCGGTCTGCTCATCACCAACTCCATGCGCGACATCATCTACGGCGACACAAACTCCGGCGTCAATCGCATCGTGCAGGTGCTCCTCTCGGCGCTCGCCATCGCCATGGGCACTGCGGCCGCGTGGCACATCACATCCTCCCTCTACGGCCAGACCGCCGCCAGCACGCTTTCTTATCCCTTCTGGCTTCAGGCCATCGCCATCGCGGTCGCCTGCACCGGCTTTGTTATCCTCTTCAACGTCCACGGCTGGGGGCGCTGCCTGTGCGCGCTCGGCGGCGTCGTGACGTGGATGGCGTATCTGCTGTGCGGCGAGCTCGGTCTCGGTCCCTACGGCGCGAACTTCATCGCCGCCGCGGTCGCCGCCGTCTATGCCGAGGGCATGGCCCGCGCCCGCAAGTATCCGGTCACCTCGTATCAGGTCATCTCCGCCGTACCGCTGCTGCCCGGCGCCGGTATTTACTACACCATGTCCCTCGGGCTGAACGGCAGCACCCAGCTCGCCCTCCAGCGGGGCTTCGCCACCGCAGGCATCGCCGGCAGTATCGCCGCCGCGATCCTGCTCGTCTCATCCGTCGTCCGCCTGTTCACCGCGCAGCGGAAAAAATAAGGCAATATAAGGCAAAGGGAAGACACGCGCTGCGTATCTTCCCTTTATTCTTTCTTCGCGCGGCGGAATGAAGAAAGGGGACGGGCATTGCACCCGACCCTGCCGGTATGGCGGAGCGTGACTCGCAAGCGATCCGTTCAATCCAGAAAATACATATTTATCTGCGCGCAGGCGACGAGCACGCCGGTCTCATCGGTGATATCGACTGCAAAAAAGCCAACGTGTCCGCCGACCTTGATCTCGCGCCCGACCGCCGTCAGCGTCTTGCTGTGCGTGGTGGGCCGCAGGTAATTCATCGAGCCGTTGAGCGTGACGTTGCGCCGCCCATACTTGATGCGCGCAAAGGCTCCGGCGGCGGTGTCCGCCATCGTGTAGAGAAAGCCTCCGTGGACGCTGCCCCAAACGTTGCGGCTGTTGTCGGTGATCTCGGCCTCCAGCACGCTCCTTTCCTCATCAACGGAAACGATGCGGATCCCGTTGTGCCGGATAAATCCATTGGATTCGTGCTTGATTTTTTCTGCATAATTCTCTATCATAGCTATTGTGCTCCTTTGCTCTTCGGATATACTTCTACCAAAGATCATAGCAGAAGTGCGCGCGGCCCGCAAGGCAAATTCAAAAGAAATCACCACCGGCAAAGAGAGGTCAGATCACCATGCGCTCCATTCCCGCTCAAATCAAAAGCTACGCGCCGGGCTTCGCGCTCGCGCTCATCATCGCTCTGCTCGCCAAGGGCATCGAGGCCCTGCTGCCGTTCGACGTCATCGGCGCGTCCGTCATCGCCATGTTCATCGGTATGCTCATCAACGGTTATCGTAAGCCAGGCAAAACCACCGCGCCCGGCGTGAAGTTCACGGCGAAGAAGATCCTGAAATTCGCCATCATTCTCCTCGGCGCGAGCCTGAACGTCACGACCATCCTGAACGTCGGCAGAATGTCGCTGACCGTCATGTTCTTTACGCTCCTTACCTGCTTCGGCGGCGGCTACTTCATTGGCCGCGCGCTGGGGCTGGACTGGAAGCTCTCGAACCTCATCTCCGCGGGCACCGGCATCTGCGGCGGCAGCGCCATCGCGGCGGTCGCGCCCGTCATTGACGCCAAGGACAGCGACATCGCCTACGCTCTCTCCGCGACCTTCCTCTTTGATATGGCGATGATCGTGCTCTTTCCCATCATGGGCCGCGCGATGGGCCTTTCCGATATGGCCTACGGCCTCTGGGCAGGCACGGCGGTCAACGATACCTCCAGCGTCGTCGCCGCAGGCTATGCCTTCAGCGAGGGCGCGGGCGATTTCGCCACCATGGTCAAGCTCACGCGCACGCTCGCCATCATCCCGACGGTGGTGGTATTCTCGTTTGTGAGTATGCACCTGAAGAAAAAGGAAGCCGCCGCGTCCGGCGGCGCGGTGCAGATCAGGTGGAAGAGCGTCTTCCCGTGGTTCATCCTCGGCTTTCTCGCCATGGCGGTGCTCAGCAGCGTGGGCGTGATCCCCGCGGCAGCCGCGGCAATACTCAAGAAGATCAGCAAGTTCCTCATGGTCACGGCGCTCGCCGCCGTGGGATTGAACACGAGCTTCGCCGAAATGAAAAAGTCCGGCGCGGCCCCGATGGTGCACGGCTTCCTGATCTCCGCGCTCGTCGTCCTCGTGGCGCTGGCCGTGGAGTATTTCATGGGCATCCTGCCGTTCTGATTGATCTTAAAATAATTCATATTGTATCAAAGCAGCACCGGGAAACCGGAACTGGGGAAATGTGGGTGAAAAGCCCCGCGAGCGGGTCACTGTGAAGCTCCCTTGAGGAGATAAGTCAGAATGCCCAAGCTGTTTGAGATAGCTCCTGCCCGAACCGGGGGCCGTCAGACCGGGGGATTATTGCGCCCTTTTCTGCGTCTGCACGGCCCGTGTGAGCGGGCAGGTGCAGACGCTTTTTTGTTAGGAGGAACCACACTTGAAGAAACGTATTTTATCAATGTTTCTTGCATTGGTCATGGTATTCGGCTTGCTGCCCGCGCCGGCAATCGCCGCAGATAACGTGACCACGATTAGCTCAGCGGAAGATTTTGCCGCAATGAACTATGACGGCAAATACAAGCTGACAAAAGATATTGAGGTCACCAAGCCATATACCTCAAGTTTTCGCGGCACCTTTGACGGCGACGGCCATACCGTCACCCTCAAGCTGAACGTCACCAGCGGCAACGCCGGATTGTTCAGCGAGACCGGCTCCGGCGCTGTGATTGAAAACGTTGAAGTTTCCGCTGATGTTACTTCCAACGTTGCCTCTTCCAGTTACGGCACCGCCGGTCTGGTCGGCAAGGTCTCCGGCACGACCACCATCACGAATTGCGGCGTGACCGGAACAGTGTCCAACACCGCGACAACCACTCATTATGCTGCCCGCATCGGCAGTCTCGTTGGTTACTTTGGCGGAGCACTAACCTTAAATGACTGCTACAGCACCGCAAATATCAGCAGCAAAAGTACCTATTCATCCTCTGCCGCCGGCGGTCTGATCGGCGGTTCGGGTTCCGCTTATCCCATCACCGCTGAAAACTGTTATTTCTCCGGCAATGTGGATGCCAAGAACTACGCTGGTGGTTTCATCGGCTACTTGAACAGCAGCACCAGCAAACCCCATGCCTACACAAACTGCTACACTTCCGGCACGGTAACTGGCGGTACCAATAAGGCTTACGGTTTTGCCTATAGCTATGCCTCCACTGGATACAATTTTACCAATTGCTACTACAACAGCATCAACGCCAATGGCTGCAATAAAACAGATGCAGCTATTACCGCCAAAACCTCCGGCGAGCTGAAGGCCCTTGCCTCCACCCTCGGCAACGGTTTCCGGGCCGACCTTGACGAGCCCATCAACGGCGGCTATCCCATCCTCTCCTGGCAGTATATTGATCCCACCAAAACCCACACCGTCTCCTTCAACGTGGAGCCGACAGACTCCGTCCTCACCTGGAACGGCAAGGTGCAGACCGTCTCCGCGGACGGCAAGTACAAGTTTGAGGAGGTGGCTGTCGGCAACTATAATTACTCCGTCTCCAACGCGGACGATTACGCCACCGCTGAAGGCACCGTCACCGTCAAGAACAAGGACGTGGTCGTCCCCGTCACGCTGGAATTAAACAAGCACACCCTCACCTTTGCCCTCACTCCGCAAGATGCGGAGCTGATCGTCCAAAAGGGCGACAAAGAGCTGAAGTCCAACTCGGACGGCAGCTATTCCGTGGTCAACGGTACATATAGCTACACCGCTTCCAAGTTCGGCTATGAGACTGCCGAAGACACAGTGACGGTGGACCGTGCGGACAAAAAGCAGTCCGTAACAATGACCAAAGCGCCGTCAGCAACCGTGCGCTTTGTTTACGCTGAAGACGCCGCGCCGACTATCTCAGTCTCTTACGCGAAATCGCAATGGAATAAGATTCCCATGTCCGCCGAGAATGATGGCAGTTATCAACTCCCCATCGGTCACAAATATGAATGGTCATTCGACAGTGCGGCATATATCGCGCAAAGCGGCACCATCGACCTGACGGAAGCCCAAAACGGCGATAGCAAGGACATCAACGTACCTATGTCCAAAAAACCTACGGGCACAGGCACGGCGGAAGACCCGTATCTGATCTCCGATGCCAGCCAGCTGCGCTGGTTTGCCGCGCAGGTAAACGATAGCGGCAAAAACAGCATCTGTGCCCAGTTGACAAATGACATTGATTTAAACAATGTTGAATGGACGCCGATTGGCCAATATGCAAGAAACGCTTACAACGGCACCTTCGACGGGCAGTACCACGAAATTAAGAACCTGAAAATCACCGGCTCCGCCAGCAATCACTATGGTCTCTTTGGCGTGGTGAGCACCGGCACCGTGAAGAATCTTACGGCGTCCGGTGAAGTTTCCGTTACCTCCAACAATAGTTCTTATGGCATTGCTGCTATCGTCGGCCAATTGGGTGGCTCCGGCACTATCGAAAATTGCATCAACAAAGCCACTGTCACCGGCAACTACAATACCGCGGGCATTGTCGGCTATATGAGCAACAGCAACGGCACCGTCACTTCCTGCGTCAATACCGGCAACATCTCCGGCAGCAACAGTGTCGGCGGTATCGTTGGCCAGTTCTATGGCAAGGGCACCGTTGCCCACTGCTATAACACCGGCGACATTACCGCAGCTGTCAGCAAGGCGGGCGGCATCGTCGGCTATCTGTATGCCTCTTCTTCTTATAAAAATACGGTATCCGCCTGTTATTCCACCGGCAAGGTCACCGGCACCAGCAGCAGCGCCGCCGTGGTCGGCAGCATCTACAACACAAGCTATTCCACGCTGGATAAGCTCTTCTTCCTGGAAGGTGAAAGCCGCACCGACAACAACGCCACATCCAAAACCTCCGACGAGCTGAAAGCGCTGGCATCCACGTTGGGCGGTGCGTTCATCACCGCTCCGGCGGGCATCAATGATGGCTACCCCATCTTCCGTTGGCAGATCCCCACCTACAACGTCACTTTCACGGTTGACCCCGCGGATGCCGAGTTCACCGAGGTCACCATTGATGGACAGACCGGTACGCAGTCCGGCAGCAACTGGACGTTCGCTCTCCCCGACGGCGAATATGACTACACTGTCTCCGCCTTCGGCTATGGGGCAACGTACGGCAAGGTCACCGTCAACGGCAGCGCGGTCAGCGAGCCCGTCACTCTCTCTGCCATAGAAAAGCGCACGGTCGCCTTTAATATCACCCCGGCGGACGTCAACGCCGTGGTCACGGTGACTTGGAACGGCAGCGCCATCGAGGCGGAGTCCGACGGCAGCTACCGCCTCCCGGACGGCAAGTATACCTACACCGTCAAGGCCAAGGGCTATGCCAAGGAGACGAAAGAACTCACCGTCTCCAAGGACGAAGTCATTTCCGTCACCCTCACTCCCTCCAAAGCGTGGGGCGGCACGGAAAAGGAAGCGCCCGCCGGTCAGGGCACCGAAGCTTCCCCCTATGAAATTGAAAACGGTGCTCAGCTGGCATGGCTGGCCGACAAGGTCAACAACGCATCTACCGTTTCTGCCATCTATGCCGTCCTCACCGACGACATCGATCTGGGCGGCTACTCCTTCACCCCCATCGGCAAGGACTCCCACGAGTTCTCCGGTGTCTTTGACGGAAAGGGTTATACCGTTTCCAGGCTGAATGTCACTGCCCAGTACGCCGGTCTTTTCGGCATCATTAAAAATGCCGAGATCAAAAATGTGATTGTGCAGGGTACGGTTGCCAGTAATAATGCCAGCAGCGGCGATGCAGGCGGCATTGCCGGTCGTGCCACCGGTACGGCTAATACCATTTCCAACTGCGGAAACGAAGCGACTGTCTCCGGCGGCAGCAATGTGGGCGGCATTCTGGGCAACAGTCAAAATTATAATACCGTAGTTACATTCACCGGCTGCTATAACACCGGCAGCATATCTGCCAAAGACCGCGCTGCCGGTATCATTGGCCGCTACAACGGCAGCAACCCCGAAATTGTCGATTGCTACAACACGGGTGCCATTACCTCTGAAGATTACGCCACCGGTATTTATGCTGGCAGCAGTTCCAAGATTTCCAACTGCTATACCGCCGGTCGGATTCAAGGCAGTGACAACAGCAAAACCGGCGCATTTACCACCAGCACCAGCAAGTATAATACACTGCCTACTTGTTACTATCTGACGGGAAGTATTCCTGAGACAGCTCTGACAAACGGTGCTACTGCTCTCACCCTTGCCGAAATGCAGTCCGCCCTGCTCGGCAAATTGGGCACGGAGAACTGGAAATCCGTTCGGGGCGTCAACAACAGTCTGCCCGTGCTGAAGTGGCAGAATGTTTCCGCGCCCACAGCCAAGGTAAAATTGTTGCTGCAAAAGGTAGCACTGCGGAGATAAAGCATCAACAGAAAGAAGAGCAAA
>JABLTL010078994.1_pt1 | contig 12658 bp, 12 predicted proteins | sample 7160151 | NCBI WGS metagenome assembly JABLTL01 (sample SAMN14651223, study PRJNA627086) | human gut metagenome | isolation source: feces | host: Homo sapiens
TCACTAAAACTTTTATACACAATATATTGTTTTAAAAAATAAAAATTAATACAATATATTGTAGTATTTATTCTTAATGCGACATCCCCTAATTAAAAATTTATTTTAATAATAAAAAGTCTCTAAATTAATGTAAATAGAGCATAGTAAAAAAGGAAAGAAGTCGTAAAGGGGGAGAAACTGTGTTTAAAAATGTAAGTTATAAAACACAACGAAAATTAATAATAACACTATTCTTACTAATTCCACTTACATTACTGTTTGTATTTACATATTTACCAGCAATAAATATGATATCTTACAGTTTTACTGATTGGAAGGGGTATGGAGCTAAGAATTTTGTAGGAATGCAAAATTATATAAATATATTTAGTGATCCAGAAATTTTTTCAGTATTAAAAAATAGTTTATACTACTTTGTTGGTGGGTTAATACAATTAGGTTTATCATTCGTATTTGCAGTAATAATCAATTCTAAAATTAAAGGTAAAGGTTTCTTTAAATCATTATTCTTTTTCCCTTATTTAATCAATGGTGTTGCAATATCATTAATGTTCTTATTCTTTTTCCAACCAAGTGGTACATTAGATACTGTATTAAGCATGTTAGGATTAGATGGAATGATTAGACAATGGCTTGGAGATGCACATTATGTTAACTTCTCTTTAGCATTTACATCAATTTGGAGATTTTTTGGATATAACTTTATTATATTCTTAGGAGCATTACAATCAATTTCTGATGAAGTCTTAGAAGCAGCAGATTTAGATGGTGCAGGGGATTGGCAAAAAATAAGATATATTTATATCCCTTCAGTTAAGAGAATAATCCAATTAAACTTAGTATTAAATATTTCAGGAGCAATATCAGTGTTTGAAATACCATATATTATGACTGGTGGAGCAAATGGTAGTTCAACATTCGTTATTGAAACAATGAAAACAGCATTTACTTATAATAAAGTAGGTAAGGCATCAGCAATGGCAGTTATAGTAATGCTTATAGTTGCAGCTGTAGCAGCAATTCAAAATATATTCTTTAAGGAGGATAAGGAATATGCAAAATAGTACACAAATAAATACACAAAGAGCAGGAATAGATAAAGAAATACTTGCTTTAAGAGTAAAAAGTATATTTTTTAAAGTATTAAAATATGCAGCATTAATATTAGCATCAATTGTTTTTATCCTTCCAATAGCTACTATATTTTTAGCATCTTTTAAAGAATATAATGAATTTTATTCAACAAATAAGTTATCATTACCAGCAAGCTTTTTAAACTTAGATAACTTTAAAACAGCATTTATTCAAGGTGGTATGTTAAGAGGGTTCTTTAACACAGCATTTATAATGATAATTTCTTTAAGTGGTACAATATTACTTGGAGCAATGGTTGCATATGTATTACACAGATTTGATTTTAAGTTAAAGAAAGCAGTATTGCTTATTTACATGGTACCAATGTTCTTACCAATGGTAACTACTCAAGTTGCTACATTCCAAATAATGAGCAGACTTGGATTATACAATAGTCTTTGGGCTCCAATAGTATTATATTTAGGAGCTGACGTTATGAGTATTTTCATAATGATGCAATTTATGGATTCTATTCCATATTCAAATGATGAAGCAGCAATGCTTGAAGGTGCATCATACTTCTATATATTCACAAAATTAATAGTTCCACTATTAAAGCCAGCTATAGCAACAGTTATAATAATTCGTGGAGTTGGTATTTACAATGACTTCTATACACCTTTCCTTTATGCGCCAGGTGATAATATGGGAACTCTTGCAACTTCACTTTATAAGTTCATGGGACCATATGGAGGTCAATGGAATGTTATTTGTGCAGGAGTTATATTAATAATGATTCCGACATTAATAGTGTTCTTAGCATTACAAAAATACATTTACAATGGATTTACAGCAGGAGCAGTTAAGTAAGTGACAAGTGAGAAGTGACAAGTGAGAAGTGGCAAGTTAAGGAGGAAACTCCTTGGGGAGTTTCTGAAAATATAAATATATTTTATTAAATTCAGCATTAGCTGAATTTACATCTTAACTTGAAACTTGTCACTTGAAACTTGCCACTAAAAAAAAGCGGGGTGATAGCAATGAAGGAAAAGACGTATAGATTTGTACATATTTTATATGTTTTATTAATAACAAATATACTTTCAATTTTATATTTAGCAGTAGGATTATTTGCATTAACAATAGTACCTGTTGTTTTTACAAATATTGAAATTTCTACAATGTTATTAAATGATGAAATTGATGGATATTCAGGAATTTTAAAAATATTCAATGAAGGAATGAAAAAGCATTTTAAGGAAAATAAAAAGTCATCAATATTAACAGGTATATATACATTAACAATAGTTATTGCAATTTTCATGTTAAGAAGAATACAAATGCCTATTGCTAGTGTATTAAATTATTTCTTTGTATATTTTTATATTGTTATTGCAATATATTGGGCATATTATTCTTTATATGTAGTTATAAAAGAAAAAAATATAAAATATATTGATGCATTAGCAATAATGTTCATGAAACCTAAGAAATTATTTACCACAACAGCTTTATTTGCTTTATTCATGGCTATGGGGATATTTAGAAAAGAGTTTTTGGTTATTTTAGCCATTGCTATTATTTCAGCTATGTTTGTAAAAATAAATAAAAGTACTATAGAGACATTAGAGATAAAGAGATAAATTAAGGAGAATTTTATGGGTTTATCATTTGATATTAAAAGTTTTAATTTTATAACATGGGATTGGGGAGCAGATGTAAGCTTAGAAGAAGCAAAAAAGGAAATTGATTATCAAATTTTAAATTGCAATATAAATGCAGTAACTTTTGCTTTTGCAGCACAACAAGATCATTGCTATTCAACAACAATAAATTGGACTGGAAGCCATATGCCATGTGATGAAACATTAAAAGATCTTATCAAATATTCAAAGCAAAAGGGACTAAAGACATTAGTTAAGCCTATGTTAAATGTATCTGATGGATATTGGAGGGCATATATTAGATTTTTTGATGAAGATGTTCCTTGTGAACCAAAATGGAAGGATTGGTTCAAAAGTTATGGAGAATATATAAAACATTATGCAAAATTTTGTGAAGAAAATAATGTTGATATTCTTATAATTGGCTGTGAATTAGTAGGGACTGATCATAGGGATGATAAATGGAAAAGTTTAGTAAAAGAAATAAGAAAAATATATAATGGATTACTAACATATAATTGCGATAAATATCAAGAGCACAATGTTAAGTGGTGGGATGTATTAGATTATATTTCATCTTCAGGTTACTATCCAGTAGGTACTATTTCTAAGGAATTAAATAGAATTGAAGATGTATGCAAAAAATTTAATTTACCGTTTATATTTACAGAAGCAGGATGTCCATCAGTAAAGGGAGCATCAAGCATACCAAATGATTGGTTTTTAATTGAAACAGGAGATGTATGTGAAGAAGATCAATATAATTATTTTAATGAGCTTTTTGAAGAATGTTCTAAGAGAAAGTTTGTAAAAGGATTTTGCTTATGGGATTGGCCAATAAAATCACCACAGAATGAAATGAATAAATACAAGAAAGATTATAGTGTTAAATTTAAAAAAGCAGAAAATTTAATTTTTCAGTATTTTAGAAAATAAGAAATAGACTATTGTAAAAGTATAAAATAATTTTACAATAGTCTATTTTGTTAATATTTAAAGTGAAAAAACATACAAAAATTATTAAAAATTAGCAATTAATAAGGTTTGAATAATTTTTCATTGAAGATATGAAAATGTTAACATATTATAATTGTGTAAACTAATATATATATATAAATTTACGTTAGAAAGTGAATATAATTTCAAAATAAATATATAGGAAGTGGAGGATAATTAAATGATTTACGATTTAAAGAAACGAGCAGAAGAAGAATTAGTAAATAATTTAGGCCATTTTTGGCTTAAATTAATAGATAATGAAAATGGCGGATTCTATGGAGAAGTAACTTATGATTTGAAGGCAAATAAAAAAAGTGAAAAAGGTGGAATTCAAACATCTAGAATATTGTGGTTCTTCTCAGCGGCTTATTGTGCAACAAAAAATGAAGAATATAAAAAAGCTGCCACTAATGCTTATGAATTTTTAAGAGATAAATTAATTGACGAAGAATTTAAAGGTGTATATTGGATGGTAGATTATTTAGGAAATCCTATAGATACTAGAAAACATATATATTGTCAATCATTTGCTATATATGCATTAAGTGAATACTATAAAGCAACTAAAAATGAAGAAGCTTTAAATTTAGCTATGGAATTATTTGAGTTGATTGAAGGTGTTGGATTTAATAAAGAAAACTCAGCGTATTTAGAGGAATTTGATAGAGAGTGGAATATTACACCAAATGAAATGTTAAGTGAAAATGGTGTTATTGCAGAAATTACAACTAATACACATTTACATGTTTTAGAAGGTTATACTACTCTTTATGAAATAACTAAAAATGAGGCTGTACGAGAAAAATTAAAGAATCTTATATATACTTTCTATAATAAAATTTATGATAAAGAAAATCATTTCTTAAAGATATTCTTTGATGGTAATTGGAATACAATTATTGATGTTAAGTCATATGGACATGATATTGAAGCAAGCTGGCTTATAGATGAGGCTTATAAAGTGTTAAATTTAAAAGATGAAGCTATTGAAAAAATGATAATTGATATAGCATATAATATTAAGTCTCAAATTCAAGAAGATGGTTCATTAATTAATGAATCTGAAAATGGAGTTAAAGATTACACTAGAATTTGGTGGGTTCAAGTTGAAGCAATGGTTGGATATTTAAATGCTTATGAAAGAACTCATGATGAAGAATTCTTAAAGATAGTTAATAATTTAATGAAATATACTATGGAAAATATGGTTGATAAAAGAGAAGGTGGAGAGTGGTATTGGTCTATAGAACCAAATGGAAAGCCAACTGAAAGAAGTGTTATTGAACCATGGAAAACACCTTATCACAATGGAAGATTTTGCTTAGAATTTATGAAGAGGATAGGAGAATAGAAAATGATACATGAAAAATATTATGAAGTAAAAGAAGCACAAGAAAAATTAATAACAAGAAAAAATGAAATAGATACAACTTGGTATAATGGTGTTTATGATAAGTATAAATATCCAGTAATAACTAGACATCATGTTCCAGTTGAATGGAGATTTGATTTAAATAAAGAAACTAACCCTTATTTCATGGAAAGATTAGGGGTTAATGCAACTTTAAATGCAGGTGCAATTTATTTAAATGGAAAATATTATTTGGTTGTAAGAACTGAAGGATTAGATAGAAAATCTATATTTGCATTAGCATCAAGTGAAAATGGATTAGATAACTTTAGATTTGAATCATTAATTCAATGGGAAGATATATGTGAAGAAGAAACTAATATTTATGATATGAGACTTGTTAAGCATGAAGATGGATATATTTATGGAATTTATTGTTCAGAAAGAAAAGATTTAGATGCAGAACCAGGGGATACATCTTCAGCAGTAGCTCAAGCTGGTTTAGTTAGAACTACTGATTTAAAGAATTGGACAAGATTACCTGATATAAAAACACCAAGTCCACAACAAAGAAATGTTGTATTACACCCTGAATTTGTAAATGGAAAATACATGCTTTATACTAGACCACAAGATGGATTTATTTCAACTGGGTTAGGTGGAGGAATTGCATATGGATATTGTGATGATATGACTAATCCTGTTATTACTGAAGAAAAGATAATGCATGAAAAGAAATATCATACAGTATATGAAGTTAAAAATGGACAAGGGCCAGCTCCAATTAAAACAGAAAAAGGATGGATTCATATAGGACATGGTGTTAGAAATACTGCTGCAGGATTAAGATATGTTCTTTATACTTTTGCAACAGATTTAGAAGAACCATCAAAAATTATTGCATTACCAGGAGGACATTTCATAGCGCCTTATGATGATGAAAGAGTTGGAGATGTATCTAATGTAATTTTCTGCAATGGTTTAACAGTTGATGAAAATAATAATGTTAACATCTACTATGCATCAAGTGATACTAGAGTACATGTTGCAATAACAACAGTAGATAAATTAATAGATTACACATTTAACACACCAGCAGATCCATATAGAGCTCTTCTTTGTACAGCACAAAGACAAGAACTTATAAATAAAAATATGGAATTACTTAAAGGTGAAAAATAAAATATATCTAACAAAATAAAAGAATTGTTTCACCTTATTAACTGGTGAGGCAATTTTTTTTGGGAGTTTAAATTTATTTTTAATTTAAATGGTTAAATATAATTTTTAGATAAGAATTATATTTAATAGCTAATAAAATCAGTGATAGGGTATGAATATAGTTTTATAAGTATATGATTATGTTATATCAAAATGTTGTTAACAACATTTTGATATAACACAATCATATATACAAAAATATAATATATTTAAACTAAGAATTACTAAAAATTTAAATATTTTAGGATGACAAGGATTTTTAGATAGAACAATGGGTGTTATAAATACATATAGTTATTAATATAATAATATAAATATTAATAAGGTAGGTTATAATGGCTAGGACATATGCATATTCAGCAGACTTTGATAAAGAAGTAGAAAGTCTATTTAAAGATGCTAAGTTATTAGGGGAAGGTCATAATGGAATTGTTTATGAGGTACCAGGAAATAAAGCAATAAAAATATTTATAAATAAAAAGGTTTGTAAAAGTGAGGCTGAAATATTATACAAAGTTAAAAAATCAAAGTATTTTCCTAACATATATAAAAATGGAGACTTTTATATATTAAGAGAAATGGTACATGGTAAAAGGTTAGATCATTATATTGAGGAAAATGGATTAAGTCAACAATTAATTTATAACATATATATATTGATAAAAGAATTTAAATACTTAAAATTTACAAAACTTGATGCTAGGTGTAGAGATATATATGTAAATAAAGATGAAAGAGTAAAAGTGATAGACCCAAAACAATGCTATAAAAGAAAAGTGGATTATCCAAGACATTTAATGAAAGGTCTTGATGGAAAAGATGTATTAGAAGAGTTTTTAAGGGGAATTTATATCATAGATAGAAGAAAAGCTGAGGAATGGAAAAAAAAAATAAACTTATATTATTTAAATGAGTATTAAATTTGTAATTTAAGGGAAGTTAGTATAGCTTCCCTAATTTTATGATGAAAATATAAAAATATATAAATATATAATTATAATTTAATGAATATTATTTATTTTCAATGTAAAAAATAAATAAGTAGATATTTTAGGAACAAATAAAAATTTCATTTATTTCTAAAAATAAGGAGGAGTAAGAATGAAAAATTTTGTTGAAATTGTAGATGTTGTTGCAAGACAAATATTAGATTCAAGATGTTTTCCAACAGTTGAAGTTGAAGTTTATCTAGAAGATGGAACAATGGGTAGAGCAGCAGTTCCATCAGGAGCATCAACTGGGATTTATGAAGCAGTTGAATTAAGAGATGGAAAAAAAGATTATTACATGGGAAAAGGTGTCTTAAAGGCTATTGAAAATGTAAATGATACAATAGCTGAAGAACTAATAGGTTGTAATGTTTTTGATCAAACATATATTGATTAGAATGGCTACGCACACTCGCGACTTTAGTCATGAGTTAGTAGCCAAAATAGTCAGCATATAGAGAAATCTATATGTAGAGATAGGGTGATACCTATCCAATACTACTTGAATTGCTGGAAACTCGTAAAGCTAATTAAACCACAACGTAAACATGAAACAAGGTTAGGCGTGAAGGTTACGAAAGTAGAAAAAATTAGTTAGATGGCATAAGGTTAAATCCTAAGTGTTTATAGAATCGATAATCAGCAGGTAAGCCTCGAATAGAGGAAACTTCAACGACTATCCCTCCTGAGGGGAGTACATTACAAGCTATTGGTAATGGAAGTGGGTAGACCTAAACAGATAATGCTGTAGGATAAGATATAGTCTGTGCTTATATGAAAATATAAGAAGTTCATAAGAGAACTGCATAGAAAGTAGCGTTTCTATGTGAACGACAACCTCAAAAACGATTAAAGTTAAGAACTTACGGTTCTTACATATGTTATTTAAAAATATAATATTAATCCTTAAAAATACGTGATTATATTCAATACATATGTTAATATAATTATGGGTGATAAAAATGGAAGTAACTTATGGTAGAGGATATGTATATTCTATACAATACCATATAGTATGGTAAGAATTTTGTATTATTAGCAATGGAGAAACCATTGAAAATCCAAAATGTTTGAAAAAGTCATTAAATAAACTTGCTAAATTGCAAAGAGAATTATCTCGAAAATCAAAAGGTAGTTCAAATAGAAATAAAGCGAGGTTAAAAGTGGCAAGGCTTCAAGAACGTATATCTAATCAAAGAAAAGATTTTTTGCAAAAGGTATCTACTAAATTAATAAGGGAAAATGATATTATTTGTATTGAAAATTTGCAAGTAAAGAATATGATTAAAAATAAAAAACTTGCTCAATCAATATCAGATGTATCATGGTCAGAATTTACAAGGCAATTAGAATATAAGTCTAACTGGTATGGTAGAAAAGTAATTAAAGTAGATAAATTCTTTGCAAGTTCACAATTGTGTAGTAAATGTGGATATAAAAATGAAGAAGTAAAAGATTTGAGTATTAGAGAATGGATTTGTCCAGAATGTGGTGCTAATCACAATAGAGATATAAATGCAGCGATTAACATATTGAATGAAGGATTAAGAAATATGACTATATAAATAGATAATATATATAAGAACCGTAGGAACTACGGGGATAGCTTGGTTATGCTTAGCACACTAGTGCTATCGACCAAGAACCCTGCGACTTTAGTCGTGGGAGGTTCAGAAAATGTTAATAGAACTTGATGGAAGTAATAATAAAGGAAAATTAGGAGCTAATGCTATTTTAGGTGTTTCATTAGCAGTAGCACAAGCAGCAGCTAATTATTTAGGATTACCTTTATATCAATATGTTGGAGGAGTAAATGCCAAAGTTCTTCCAGTTCCAATGATGAATATTATTAATGGTGGATCACATGCAGATAACTCAGTTGATCTTCAAGAATTTATGGTTATGCCAGTGGGTTTTGATAACTTTGATAAGGCTGTTCAAGCTTGTGCAGAAGTTTATCATGCATTAAAGAAAACATTAAATGATAAAGGGTATTCTACTGGAGTTGGAGATGAAGGTGGATTTGCACCTAACTTAAAGAGTAATGCAGAAGCTATTGATGTTATATTAGAAGCAATTAAAAAGGCTGGATATGAACCAGGTAAAGATATATTTATAGCTATAGATGCTGCTTCATCTGAATATTACAAAGATGGTAAGTATGTATTAGAACATGAAGGAAAGACATTAACAGCATCAGAAATGGTTGATTTTTTTGAAGATTGGGTAAATAAATATCCTATTATTTCTATTGAAGATGGAATGGCTGAAGAGGATTGGGAAGGATGGAAGCTTCTAACTGATAGATTAGGAAAGAAAGTTCAATTAGTTGGTGATGATTTATTTGTTACTAACACTCAAAGATTAGAAGAAGGTATTAAAAAAGGTGTTGGTAACTCAATTTTAATTAAATTAAATCAAATTGGTACTTTAACAGAAACATTAAATGCTATAGAAATGGCTAATAGAGCAGGTTATACTGCAGTTATTTCTCATAGAAGTGGAGAAACAGAAGATACTACTATAGCTGATTTAGTTGTAGCTGTTAATGCAGGTCAAATTAAAACAGGGGCACCTGCTAGATCAGAAAGAGTTGCTAAATATAATCAATTAATTAGAATTTCTGAAGAACTTGATGAGGTAGCAGAATATAGAGGAAAGAAAGCTTTCTTTAATATAAAAGAATAATTAATATAAAAGAATAAAAAGTCAAAAAGTCGTACTTATAAAATTAAACTAACTTAAGGTTATTGAGCAAAAGGAAGTTTATAAAAAAGTACGACTTTTATTATTATAAACAAGATTTATAATAATTTATTTACTTTTATTCAGATTTATTAGATGTTTTTAAGCAATATATATAAACATTAAAAAAATAAATATATAATTTATAATATATAAACATTTTAATTTAAATGTTAAAGCAAAAGAAGTTTTTAAAAATGAATTTAATTTAGGCAATAAATTTAGGAAATGAATTTAAGGTGAGGATGGGTAAAAAATGGAGTTTAAGATAACAGAGGATATGATTAAAAATTCAATAGTTAGTAAAGGAGATATTTCAAGAATTGTACAAGTTATGAATAAAGCTAAAAATGGACAAGATATATGTGTAGCATTTTTAGGTGGCTCAATAACTCAAGGATGTAATGCAACAAAATTTGAAGAGTGTTATGCAAGTAGAACTTATAAATGGTTTAAAGATACATTTAATAATGTAAATGTTGAATATGTAAATGCAGGTGTTGGTGCAACTGGATCTATAATAGGTGTTCATAGAGTTGAAGAACAAGTATTAAGTAAAAATCCAGATATTGTTTTTATTGATTTTGCTGTAAACGATAAAAATACTATTTATGATAAAATTGCTTATGAAAGCTTAATAAGAAGAATTTTATCAACTCAAAATCCACCAGCAATAATTGAAGTTTTTATGACTAATTTTGATGGAAGTAATGTACAAGAGCAGCAAATAGAAATTGGTAGGAAATATAAAATTCCAATGATAAGCTTTAGAGATACAGTTTATATTGAAATTATAAGTAATAAATTAAAATGGGAAGAAGTAGGAAGTGATGAAGTTCATCCTAATGATTATGGACATTTTATAATATCAGAATTATTAATAAGCTTTATGCAAAATATATACCAAAATTTAAATGAAGTAAATTCAGAAGAAATCCAACTTGGAACACCTTTATTTGGGGATGAGTATATAAATGGGAAAATATTAAACAGCACTAATTTAAACTGTGAAACTACAAGTACATTTAAAGTAGATGAAGAAGGATTCCAAGTGTTTAAAAATGGATGGCAGTTTAATGATTCAGAAGGAAAAAAAGCTATATTAAAAACTAATATAGAGGGTAAAAATATATTTTTATTATTTAAAAAGTCTGTAAAAAATAATGCAGGAAAAATAGAAGTTAAAATTAATGGAAAAGAGAGCAAAATTATAGATACTTATTTTGAAAATGGCTGGGGAGATTATTCAGCAACTGAAGTTTTAGTTGAAAATTCATTAAAGAAAAATCATGATATTGAAATAAGAGTAATTAATGAAGATAAACCAGTAGAAGTAAATATAATGGGATTTTTAGTGTCATAGGGGGAATATCATGTATTTAAATGAATTAAATAAAGAAAAATATATATTAATAGAAGCTGATAATCCTAATTATCAATATAGTGGGAGAGTTGATTTTGAAAATTCTAAAGCTCCAACAATTATTTATGCAGGAAGTATGATTAAAACAAAGTTTACAGGAAAATCTTTAAAAATAGCAATTAAAAATACTCATGCATGTTACGAAAATGCTATTGGATTTATTATAGATGGGAATATTACAGGAAAAGTAATAATAGAAGAGCATAATAAAAATATTGTATTAGATGTTGCAGAAGGGTTAAGTGAAGGTGTTCATGATTTAATCTTATTTAAAAGATCTGATGCAGCTCATTATTTTGATTTTTATGGTGTTATATTAGAAAAAGGATGTAATTTAGATACTCCAGCACCAAAAAGTAATAGAAGAATTGAATGTTTTGGAGATTCAGTATCAGCTGGTGAAGTTTCAGAAGCTATAGAATATGTTGGAAAGGTAGATCCAGAAGGGCATGAAGGTATATATTCAAATTCATGGTACTCATATTCTATGATTACAGCAAGAAAGCTAGGTGCAGAAATTAACAATAATGCACAAGGGGGAATAGCTGTATTAGATGGAACAGGATATTTTAATCCAAGCTTAGGCTATATAGGATTAGAATCTACTTATGATAAATTAAGATATAGTAGAGAACTTGGTAAATGTAATGAATGGGATTTTAGTAGATATACTCCACATGTAGTGATTATGGCATTGGGACAAAATGATTCTCATCCAGTTGATTATATAAATGATGATATAGAAAAAAGAGAATATTGGAAAAATAAATATAAAAAAATTATTCTTGATTTAAGAAGTAAGTATCCTAATGCATTATTTATTATTATTACTACCTTATTATGTCACAATGAAGGTTGGGATATTGCACTTGATGAAATGACTAAGGATATTAATGATGATAAAATTGTAAGATTTAAGTTTAAAAGAAATGGAATTGGAACACCAGGTCATTTAAGAATACCGGAAGCAGAAGAAATGGCAGAAGAACTTACTAAATTTATAGAAAGTTTTGGAGAGAAAATTTGGAATTAATTATATAATTAATTTAATTTTTAACCTTAATGTGCGAAATTCTCCCATCTTCTATAAGTGGGAGATTGATAGCACTTGACGATAGTCAACAAGAGTAGTATGTTGTAATCAATAGTAATTAACTACTGGTGGAGCACCTATTGAAGTGGTGAGAAA